>OFRL01000213.1_pt1 | contig 30911 bp, 26 predicted proteins | sample 1543121 | NCBI WGS metagenome assembly OFRL01 (sample SAMN07774228, study PRJEB24372) | wastewater metagenome | isolation source: Lake Maggiore Cannobio | place: Italy: Cannobio | collected 2016-01
GGTGATGAGGATTGAGGAGTTAGTTAGCATGGGGTGGGGAATGCGCCTGACCAACCACAACCCGGACTATAGTGCAGAAATTACGTTTTCCCGTAAATTGGAGCTAAATAAGGCGGACACACAAGTAATGACCTGAATACCGCTATTTTCAGCGGTGGTGGTCTGCTGTGATTGGGCGCCAGCGTGACCTGTGATTCGTAAATACACTCTAATCGAGTAGATACCTATGCTGCCTTAGAAATGCAGCTCCAATGCGCGGCTGAACACTGCCAACATGCTCTGGTGGGCACTGCTGCCGAAAGAGTTCCCAGAATTGTTGTTGCAATTGCTCATCTTGAGTCTGCGGGTGCCAAGTGCCCTTTAGTCTTTCATCGAGCTCCACTGCTAAGTCGCAAATTTCCTCAGGTGTGTTGTCTTCAACATCAACTCCAGCTTCTTCGTACACTCGAGAATCACTAGCAAATAGAAGCTTTCTATCAAATACTTCCCGTATCCCAAGCCGGTGTTTAGTAGCTCGGTGCCAAAGATGTTTAGGGATAAAAGGAAACGTGGAGTGGTGGGTTAACTGGGCGGTATAACCAAGAGGGAAGTTAATTATTATGGTTGGCTTACCAAATATGAGTGGTACAGTAAATATTCCAGAATCACTTCCTAGATAGGCAGCACAATTTGCCAATAGAAAAATGTCTGCGAAGTCACTCTGATGCGGTGTGGACGCATAGTCAACTATTTTTGGATTGGTAGAGATCAGTGGCTCCGCAACAACTGCTCCCATTCGCAAAACAAAATAGCCGCGCTTGGTTAGTTCTTCTGCTGCCAAAACCATAGATTTCACACTGAAGTCGCGATAATTATGGTAATCCCAAGATCTTCCCGGTGCAAATTTTGACGCTGCTACCTTGGTTTCAAGGTATTTCGAATCCCGATTATGAATGCACACCCAAGGAGCACCAGACGGCACTCCAAGAGCTTCCAAAAGAATTTCCCCCTCCAGTTTCTCGGACACTGTGAAGTGAAGAAGTGCCGGACAATTCAGGAACTGCGGCCAATGGTCTATACCGATGCGTGTGTTAGCGTGATGTAAGCTACCGCGCGTCCAGAAAAGGCAGGCTCTATCCAACAAAAGCCAGAGCCATGCACCTGGTAACACACGAATCTGTCTTGCCAGCATCTTTAGGAGCTGCAAATTTGAAATGGGGCCACGAACTCCAATAAAATCAAACGTCCAAGACCCTGAGAGATCGCGGTTTTGTGTTAGAAGACAACCTTGGGCTTCCGGCGCAAAAGCACCTATACGATCGGAGTTAAATACTCCAAACCGAATCAAAAGCAATGGGCGCAACGCCCAGATGAAGAACACAATTGGCGCAGTCAACATTATCAGCAGGAAATACATTGGTCTGCCAGTAAGCCACAAATCAAGCGTATCGAGCTCCGGCGTTGTTCGGCTAAACAAGTCAAATCGGCGCAACTTCGCAATGATCGATAACCGGGTTACGTCTTTACTCATATGAACACCTGTTTTTATCGCGCAATTGCCAAAACCACAGCAAGAGAATTGGGCGATATGCCAAAATGACAATCAGATTTAGCGCAGTCAATTTACACACCACGAAATACTTGTGGCTGCCAGCAAGTCACAACTAGAGAATGGCGATTGCAGGAGTGGCCCGACAAAATGCGTGAAATCGCTTCGAAGATGCAAGGTAACTTATTCCCCGAAACTTTTGTTGTATGGTTGTTTCCAACATTTGTAAAAATCTCGATTGAAATAATATTACTCGAATTTATGTGTGGAGACTCTAGTGACGCCGCAACGCAAGAAATAAGATAATTTGTCACCAACTTCTCAATACCCACCAATGCTGCAGAAACATCAATGTGACTTCGCACTTTTGAAGGCAGAATGTAGTTTCCAGCGTGAAGGCCGACCAAGCCCAGCGCACGGTCGGCCGCGTCAATCTCCAGCTAGCGAAAGTTTCAGGAATCCAGCTCCATATAATCTATAGTGCGGGGTGGGTACTGAAAAAATGGGTGTAGGCTGCACTTCGTTCCGGCGTCTACCCTACCCACCTACGACCGCAATGACCGTCTCTCAAAATCTTTTCGTAGTCCACCTAAATTTATGCGCGTCATTAGCGTCGTTACCAAATAGAATAACCGCCGTCGACGATAAGTGTCTGTCCCGTATAGAATCCGGAACCGCCGGATAACAAAAATGCCACAGGGGCAATTAGATCTTCTAACTGGCCGATTCGTCTCAGCGGGGTCTTGCTATGAAGTTGGTCCATGTAATCCAATCGCTCCACGGGGCCTTTGCGTGGGAAAAATCCGGGTATTAATGTATTAGCTCTGATGCCGAATTTTGCTTCTCTTGATGCTAGATATGAAGAAAACTGCAGAATCGCAGCTTTGCCGCAGGAAAGCATGGCCGTTGGGCCAATATCTAGGTCCAAATACATTTCAAAATTAGGTGCCACTTGGCTAAAGATGGACCCCACGTTTATTATGAGACCGTTGGTGCTGGCTCTGATTGAAGGAAGAAGCATCTCAGTAAACAGCATGCTGCCACCAAAAACCGCCCACATTTCTTTTGTTAAACTTTCAGCGCTGTAGCTAAAGTTGGCACCTCTATTGCTTCCGGCTGCGTTGTTTATCAGGATATCCACAGTCGGCACAAGTTCAGAGATCTTCGATTGTGCGTCTTGTATACTTTTGGGGCTGGCTAAATCAAATTCTAGCCAATGAAGATTTGCTTGCAATGCAAGCGGCAAGGTCTCAGCGAATTCCGCAAACTTTTGGCGAGATCGAGACATTGACACTACATGGTTGCCACAATCAAGCAAGTATGTCGTAAACACACTGCCGATCCGACCAGTTCCACCTGTAATTACACAATGCTTTCCTCGAGGTGCAAGCAGATCAGCTTTGTGCTGTGTGTAATAGGAATAGTCTAGGAAACTGTCTTTCATAACGCACTTTGTGATGGAGTTTATGCAGTGTGTATTGAGTTGCTAGAGATTAAGTTGCAGTCATTTTCTAAATCTGCTGCCAGCTACCGCGGGACGCGAGAATGCGATTCGGTCGGGACAGCGGGGTAGTGTGATTCTATTTTCACTTGGGTATTCGGGATGACTAGAAGCTTGCGTTAGCATGTTCGGTACAGGTTTACTGGTAAAAGTTTCCAATTGTTTCCACCATAAAGTCAATTTGTTCCGCTTCTACGAACTGGTGTACTGGTAGCGTAATCAGGTGGGAAGCCTGCCACTCTGCAACCGGAAAAGTTCCGACTGAATAATTCAGTGATCTAGCAGCGGGCTGCAAATGAAGGGGTAACGGGTAATGAACTTTTGCTTCTATTTCGTGGTTTTGAAGATGCACGAGCAGTTGGTCGCGATTTTCAAATAGACCCATATAAAGAGCCTGAGTTTCCATAAATCCGCTCGGGCGCAGTGGCAGCACCACATTCGGCGCTAGAGGCGTTAACCCGCGATCCAATCGGGCCGCATTCCGGTTTCGTTTTTCCAAAACTGGCTGTAAATCATCAAGTCCGTGGCTTGCGACAATCGCCTGTAACGGCTGCAGGCGCATATTCACACCCCAAAATTCAATATGATCTCGATCAACCATCCCATGATTGCGGTATTTTCGTAGCCAACATGCTAGGCTTTCATCGTTTGTAACAACCATTCCGCCGTCCCCCATCACATTCAATGACTTTAGAGGGTGCATACTATAAGCGTTGATTCTGCCAAATGTACCTGGACTGCGCCCACGTAACGAGGCACCGATACCCATGCAGGCGTCCTCCACAACTTCAATTCCATGCTGGGAGGCAATATGCATAATAGCCTCCATATCGGGTGATGCCCCTGCCCAATGAACTGGCAAAATAACCTTAGTACGCGTAGTAATCGCTGCTTCAATTTTAGAGACGTCTATCTGGTAGCGCTTGTCACAGTCGACAAATACTGGTGTGGCACCACAAGCCACGATAGCGCCGACTGTCGCGTAAAAGGTGTTGCACACCGTGATTACTTCGTCAGTATCGCCAACGCCAAGGGATTTCAATGCAAGAATCAGAGCATCGGTCCCATTATTGGTAGCGATGCAATGATCCATGCCGACGTACGCCGCAAATTTTTCTTCAAAGGCATCTACCGCAGGGCCTAATGTAAATTCAGACGTGGCGATCAGCTTCTCCCAATCGCGAATAATTGCACTGGGATCTGCAAATTGCAAGGGAAGATAATTAAAAGGAATTCGCAAAGTAAACCCGGCACGCCGTGTTATTTGTAAAACTGCGCAACCAACTCTGCAATATAATCTTGCTGGTCGTGGGTAAGCCCTGGGTACAGGGGCAGACTCATGATTCGCTTACTCTGATGCATTGTGACAGGAAAATCCTCTGGTAAATAGTTGAGTGACGATGCAGCCGGCTGCATGTGAATCGGCGTTGAGTAGTGCACTAATACTTCCACGCCGTGGTTGACCAGATGCTTTTGCAGTTCATTGCGCTGATCTGCCTGTACAACGTAGGTTTGGTAAACATGAAATTCCCCACTTGCCTCTTCGGGAACAGTCAAAAATGGTGCGAGCAATTGATTGTAGCGAAAAGCTAATTGGCGACGTTCATCCGTCCAGCGGTCTAACTCGCGCAATTGCACCCTCAAAAGCGCTGCTTGGAGCTCGTCGAGCCGGCAGTTGTAACTCCAGAATTCGCATGTATCCCGGCTACTGAGGCCGTGCGTTTTGCTCATGTTCAGCCGGTTTACTAATGCTTCCTTTTGCGTGGTGACAATACCAGCATCACCGAAGGCATGCAGATTCTTCAAGGGGTGTAGGCTAAAGCTAGCTGCGTCACCCAAACTACCCGTACGAACGCCACCATATTTTGCGCCCACCGCTTGGGCGGCATCTTCTAGCACAAATAGACCGTGCTGCCTTGCGATCATATTTATTGGTCCCATTTTTGCGGGTCTTCCGGCTAAATGCACTGGGATAATTGCCTTTGTCCGCGGGGTAATAGCGGCCTCTATGTTTTTGGGGTCAATATTTAGGTCATCGGCAACATCCACAAAAACTGGCGTAGCTCCAACTAAGGCAATACTGGCCGCCGAAGCCACGAATGAATTCGGTGCTGTAATGACCTCGTCGCCCGCGCCAATATCCATGGCACGCAGCACAAGGTGCAATCCACAAGTGCCGTTCGCAACTCCGGTCGCATATCTGGCTCCGCAATAAGAGGCAAATTCGGTCTCGAACGCATACATCTCTGGTCCGTGAATATAGCGACCACTGTCCATCACCTGCTCAAAAGCGCTCACCAATTGCTGGCGGATCGCGGAATTCTTTGCGGAAAAATTAGTGTAGGGTATTTTCATAAGCAGCAACTACTATGCCCAGATTTGATTTTACCGTTATTGAAGTCGAACTCGTTTTGAATTTATAGCGTTTGCAATAAAAAGGAAAGAGTTACGGATGTAAAAATATTTCTTCGGTCGGACGGACTGTACCGTAATATTTCGTCTGTTACCACATTACGTTTACAATGTCCCAGAAATCGATCATAAATTATTAACTTTGTTCATTAATATGCAACATGGCATTGACGCGCCTTACCTATTTTCAGTTTCGAGCCCGAAAATCATTTGAATTTAGGGGACTTATGTGTAACCGGTAGTTTATAATCACGAGTTAAAAATTTGGGTAATTTCAGAAAGGTGGACTGAAATCGTAGGTGGCATTAGCCACGGTGTAGTTTTGAAATTGAACTGATAAATTGATTGAAACTTTAATTCGAACAATATTACAACACCTTACTTAAAAGGGACCCCGGAAGCGTGGGTCCGGCACGTCGATTGCCAGAGCACCACGATCCCTCCTGATGTTTTCGAGCCCCAAATTCAATTGGGTTGGCGGCAGATCCAGAATAGATCCAGCTGCGTGAAATATGCTTGCGGCATCAGGGTATAGGCCCGGCAAAAATCCTCGTGAGCTGGGATTCGGGTGATCTGGAAGTCCCAGTCGAACCGGGGCTTTTTTGAGAGAATTAAAGCAGTGGGTAACCACTTGAGACGATATTTCGGCCCCGACTCCGTACTTAATAAATCCAGTGTCTACGGTAAGGAGTAGCCCAGTTGTATTAACGGAAGCGAAGATATCTGCGAGGTTTAGAGGGCGCAAGACCCGCAAGTCAAATACCGTTGTGGAATATCCTAAATCTTGGAGTGTTTTTGCTGCATGTTGGGCCTCAAGAGTCATGTAGGATGATGACACAATCGTTAAATCTTTTCCCTCACGAATTGCAATAGGTCCATGCAGATCTGATTTGAAACTTCCTAAGGGAACATTACCCTCCACGTAGTGGCACCAACGATGTTCAATCACAATTACAGGGTTGTTGTCTTGAATAGCGGCAATTATCATTCCCTTGGCGTCTGCGGGAAATGTCGGCATAATTACTTTGAGGCCAGGCACCATGGCAAACATAACTTCGAGACTCTGCGAGTGCTCTGGGCCTTGTCCCCATCCACGCCCAACTATTAGGCGGATCACAAGTGGTACTTTATGACGGCCATTAGAAATGTAGTGTGTTTTTGCGGCGTTATTTACAATTTGCTCCATGGCGAGCAGTGCAAACTCTAACCGATGAAAACTCAGCACGGGCCGCTTACCCATAATCGCTGCGCCAATTGCAATGCCGGTCAACGCATTCTCCGACAGAGGCATTTCAATTACGCGGTCTGCAGCTATAAAGTCGCTTAGTCCGGCAGTGGTCCCGTAGACGGCAGAAGGGTCTGAAATTCCCTCGGCGAGAAATATTACTGAGGAGTCGTTTAGCGCCGCTTCGATTAACCCTTCGCGGATTGCAGCACCGCAATTGATAATGCGAGGGTTAGTCATGCGCTGGTTTCGGCCGCGTAAACGTGATCTGCGATCTGGCTTGGGAGTGGTAGAGGTGCGGACATTGCAAATTGAATAGCCGCGTCAATTTCGCCCTTGAATTTATCTGTCATTTCAGCCAAGGACTCATCGTTTATGGCCCCAAGGTTAGTTAGTGTCAATTTGAGCCTCTGTACAGGGTCATTATTGTCCCATGCAGCCACTTCTGATTCGGTACGATACCCTAGGTGGTTGTCATAATTGGGTCCGCAGTGTTCCCGGGATCGATAGGTGTCAAAAACTAGAAACACCGGACCGTTTCCGGAGCGTGCAATGCCTGAGGCTTCAGACATTCTGGAAAGAACGGCATCCACATCATTTCCGTCCGCACTAAAAGACTTCATTTGATGTGCATCCGCCAGAGCTGTAAGCGGACGCAACGGTTGTCTATCGTTCAGATTTGTGTACACAGAATACTGGTTATTTTCGCAAACAAAAATTACTGGTAGCTTGTTCAAGCTTGCAAAGTTTGCGCTTTCGTGAAACACACCTTCTTCTACCGACCCATCACCGAGGAATGCTACCGATAATACTTGGGTACGATCTAGTTTTGCACATAGTGCGGAACCAACAGCCAGTGGAATGCAGCTGGCAACGATGGGTACACTTAGCATCATTCCAACGCTAGGGTCATTGAGGTGCATAGACCCCCCGCGGCCTCCACAACAGCCTGCTGCCTTCCCATATATTTCGGCTAGCATTCGCCGCAAATCCCCACCTTTTGCCAAGTAGTGTGCGTGGCATCTATGAGTGGAGAAAATTGTATCTGTAGCATAAAGTGCCTGGCACACGCCTACCGCAACTGCTTCCTGACCTATCGACAAATGCACCGGGCAGCGCATTTCCTGTGCCGAGTAATGTACTGAAATTGCTTCTTCCACCAATCGAATAAAAAGCATTTCCCTAAATAAGTGCAGGGGGCTCGGCCGGGCATTGTCTGGAATTTTAGACATCGATGAATTCCTCATATTATCGAACACAACTTCGAATGTGCCTTAAACCCAAAGGTGGAAAAGGACACGCCAATAGGCAAAGCAGGTGCGAGCTGCAAAATTTCGGAAATGCCCCGGCGATACAGGTTGAGTTGGAGTTCATACAAATTACTTGGAGTAAAACGCTTTCGCAACCGCATCACAGAAGTCAGCTTCGCTTGGGTAGTAGTGGTCTTCAAGTGCCATACTCATTGGGGTGTGGCTATCAGGCAGTGTAATGCGCACCGGTGCCGAATGCAACTTGTTCCCAACCACCTCAACAACGGAAGTGATTATTTCTGCCGCAGCGCCAAAGGACCGCCATCCCGGGTCCGCAACTACTAATCGCCCAGTCTTCAGTACTGAGGTGCATATTGTGTCACGATCAAGTGGAGCTAGTGTCCTTGGATCTACCACTTCGACATCAATCCCTTCTCGTTTTAATTTTGCAGCGGCCCGCAACGCAATCGGTACCATATAACCGATGGCAACCAAGGTTACATCGCTTCCGGCTTTTCTAACGCATGCGCTCCCAAAGCGTACCCGATAGGGTATTTCAGGTACAGGATTCGTGAAGTCAAACAGGGACCGATGTTCAATGATAATTACTGGATCTTCTCCAAAAATACTCTCAAGGAGGAGACCTTTTGCGTCAAATGCTGTGGCCGGAATTGCCACTTTGACTCCTGGTAAATGGCTAAACCACGCATGAAGACTCTTGGAGTGTTGGGGCCCTTGGCCCCATCCTTTGCCAACAATCGCCCTAATAACCACAGGTAGATTAGATTTGTTGTCGGATTTGAAGCGCCATAGCGACAGCCAATTTGTTATCGCATCCAAGGAGTACAGCATAAAATCTAATCGGTGATGTACCAGAATTGGCCGCATCCCCGTTATCGCAGCCCCAATTGCGGCTGAGGTCATCGCACCTTCTGCCACTGGGAAATCTAGCACGCGATTGGGCCCAAATTTTTCCACTAAACCACTAGTCGTGTTAAATACACCTGGTTTGTAATCCACTAACTGACCCATTAGTAGAACAGACGCATCCATTTCCATAGCTTGCACAAGGCCCTGATTAATAGCCTGTGAATATGAGAGCTCGGTTGACCTAGCTAACACTTGTAGTACTCAATACTTGATCCCCGCCCATATTTGTGCGTGTTGGTTAGTAGCCTTTTTGCAAAATACTATCTTGGTTTGCGTCAAATTCACCCCAATCCACATCCACAAGAAATTTGTCTGCCATCGGACTGTGCTCCGAAAAATTCATGGCGTGCCAGCTGGATAGATTTGGAGGTTTACTCGTCTTTGCAAACTGAAAAGCTGATGCGATCTCGCTATCGGCGCGTGCCTCGATATCAAGTTTCAATCGAGCGGTGAGAGTGCCGGTATTCAGCAACGCGCTCTCTAGCAGCAAAATCGGGCAATTACTCTTCCAATTGGCTATTTCTTCAGCTGGCCTGTACCCGACTGAATCATCGCTGTCGGGGCCATAGTGTGCACTCCAGCGGTATGTTACTAGTTCGATGAAAGATGGCCCGTCGCCATTACGAGCGTCTGCTATAGCCGTGGAAAGTGATTGATGCACCTTCTGGACATCATTTCCGAAGATGGTACTGCTCTTTACCCCAAAGGTTGCTACCCGTTGACAAAGACTATCTCCCGCCTGCCTCTTGCTTTGTGGCGAAAACACAGAATACTTGTTGTTCTCGCAAACAAAAACGACTGGCAATTTGCGTAAACCCGCGTAATTGACACTTTCCCAAAAAATCCCCTCGTCCGTTGCCGATTCGCCGAACCCGGCCACGGCCACGTGTGGGAGTTGTCTCAGCTGTAATCCCAGACCGGCCCCCACAGCAATTGCAACAGCACCGGCCAAAATTGCGCCACTATAAAATTGCTCACTAGGATAAGAAATGTCTTGCGATCCAGCTTTGCCGCCATTGGCACCCGTGTTCTTACCGTAAATCTCAGCAAACATTTCGGCCATCGGAGCTGATTTGGCTAAATAGTATCCGTGTGATCGATGGTGGCTAAACAGATAATCATCGTGGTGCAGCAATGCACTAAGCGCAGCTGGAGCTGCCTCTTGGCCAATGCAAAAATGAACCGGGCACCGCATTTCATCTGCGGGATGGTATTCCGCGGCTAGTGCTTCTTCGCACCTCCGAAGACGCACCATAAAACTGTATAGCTGAAGCGCTAAATCTGAGTTTGTGTTATCAAGACTTAGATCTTTATATCGACCAGATGCAAGTACAGAATTGTGATTAATCGTTTCCATGTTATGAGCAAAGGTGAATTCTAAGCAGATAATTTACTTGAGAAGCCTGTGTGGGATGGCACTAAGGGAAGGTTTCAAGCAGTGTTTCAGCTGGAGCACCGACAAACCTGTCGTTTTTGCGAAATACGCGCAGTTAACCGACATTGGCCGGGTGGCTTGCAAGAGAACACCCGATTAAAGGGCTTTGGGAAACCGTTGAGAGAGCGGTGGGGGTATTAGCCCTAACAGAAAAATTGAGAAGCTCCTTCATTGTAGGTTTCCAGAACTGCCTAGTGTAAATATCAACCATCAACTCCCCCGCAATTATTTAAAACCCCTAGGGTAGAAAAACACTATGCTCTAAGCACGTAATCTGGGTTCACGCTGCGCAGGTAATCGATGTGCTTTGTACCCCAGTTTACCATTTCATTTAGCCCCTCCGTCCACCCTGTGGTTGGTTCCCACCCGAGGTCATTTTTGATTGAACTCGAGTCCAACCAGTAGCAAGCATCTTGCCCAAGCCTATCGGGCGCTAACTCACACAGTTGGTCAAAAGTAATCCCCATTGCTGTGGCACACAACTGAACCACCTCACGAATGCTGGTGGGTTTTGGCGGGCCCGCATTGTATATTTTTCCAAGCGGTGCCATCTGGGAAATTAACAATATAGCATGACCGAGATCTCGGGCATGGATATATGATTTTTCAACTATGCCCCCACCTTCAAGTGCCAATTTGCGGCCGGTTAATCCATAAACTATAGCCTTCGGAATAATTCTATGCAGCATTTGCCCGGGGCAATATGCATTTGAAGGCCTTACAATATTCATCGGGAAGCCGAGATTTTTGTAAATCGATTCTAAATACAGGTCAAAAGCCAATTTTGAGGTGGCATAGGGACTCGATGGCTTTGCAGGAGCGATCTCACTTGCGGCTTCTGTTACAGACCCGTATATTTCCGATGTCCCAACTTGAATAAAGCGTTCAAGCCATTTGCGCTTCATCAATTCCTCGCACAATCTGGCAAGCGCCACGGAATTTGTCTCAAAAAAGCGCCATGAATGCTTCCACGACACTGCACTTTCGCCCTGTGCCGCAAAATTCACTATGACTTGCGGTTGTTCTTTATCTAGAAGATCCAGCAGTAGATCAAGTTCATAAGTGATGTGCAACGAGTGGTACTCAAAGTTGGGTTGCCGATCTATGGAAAGTGAAAAAGGCTCTGGTTTAAGTGGGCTCCTACCGATACCAATGACTTTCTTGGGGTTTGCGTTATGCAACAAATACAAAGCAGTGTGGATGCCAAACGATCCACCACCGCCTAATACAGCGTATGTTTTTCCTGTCATGCCTGTCTCCGGAATTAATATATTTCTGATTTACTATGTATAAGTGCGTTCATTCAATAATTGTCCAGCAATAGTCTCCAGTGTAACCTGCCTGATGGAATAATTGGAGCCATCCGTCCGGATAGTCGTGAAACTTAGCGGTCAATGCCCAGCCCTCAAATATTTGTTTCTGCTTGGTGGAATGATATGAATCAACCCTTATGTAAGCATTTCCTGAGGAAACACGCTGAATTTCTGACAAGGCGACCTGTGCGCAATCTTTGCTTAGATTGTGAATGGTGTCAAGCGATATGACACACTTAAAACAGTTGTCAGAAAACGGCAAGGAGATGGCGTTACCAACCATTAATCGGTCCTTAACTTCGGGGGTGCGCTTAGCCACGGCATAGTCGGAGATATCAATTCCAGTTGCATCTATGCCTTTAGCAAGCAAATCCTGGACCAAAAATCCTTTGGCGCACCCAACGTCTAGCACCCGATCGCCAGGCTTAAGGCTATAGTGGTCAATTAGTGCAGCTGCAACTGTTTGCCATCTTCCATCGTACCAGAAACCTCCGTATCCGTATTCCCGAGGACCATCAAAATATAGTTCGCCAAATTTACACGCTTCTCGTATGTGCTCCAAGGTTCGGTTAGTTGCTCGACCTACCAGGTCACGTTTAGTTTTTGGCAGAGAATGTAGCAAGATAAGTTCAGGCATGGCAAATGGGAAAATCAGATCTCAGGCAAATAATAATCCGTACTCGTACATATTCCGCTAATTTAGGAGTGCTTGATGATCCCCCAAGAATTTTCGGCCAATCCGGCACTGCAGTGCAGTATTTTGCAATCCAATTAGAGTTTGGTTGCGGGCTGTGATGTGCTTGAACTGATTCTGTAGTTCATTGTCTCTTGGCGAATATATTAAACGTCCGTCAAATCTATCGAGCATCTCCTCGACGAGCTCCCGAATCTCATTAGAGGTGTTGGGGATTACCTCGACCCGCTGTATATTCCTAAACATGCCGTCGCTAAAGCCAGCACTGTAGGGCAGGGACATCTGTTGATCAAAGCTAAGTAGCTCGCCGCCTGCAAGGTGCCTCATTAATCGGGGCAGAAAGAGGTCATTTTTGCCGAAGTACAGCGTTGAGGCCTGCAAGTAATTTGTCATTGCAATCGGCACTCCAAAAGCACGGCTCACCGTAGACGGACCGGATGAGGTGCCGATCATGAAACGCGCAGAAGCGATTAGAAAAATATCCATCCAGTCACTCTTGAAGCTGCTCGTGGCATAATCAATCATCTTTGGCATACTGGGAAGAGGTGTCATAGACGCATCCCCCATACGAATCACCCACCCCCCCCGTTCCGTGACTGCTTTAATTGCCTCAATATAAGTCGTAACGTCTGCATCGCGAAACGATTCTTTCAACCTATGGTCCCCGAATTTACCCTCGCGCACGTGCATTGTCACAAACCACGCATCCTGAGGTACCCCCACGGAATTAAGAATAGACGCACCGCGCATTCGGTGCTCATCAGTCAAGCGAAGTAGTGGTTTCCGCATCTGATCATCCCATTTCTGCTGCACAAACGCCACTGCTGAATGGGCCCATGGAATAACTTGATCACCGCAGCGCATTGGCCCACAAACATTAAAAGCTAGGTCCCGTTTCAGAGGACGGAGAAGTCGTAATTTATCAGGGTCTTCAATAATGTCAATATATTGTTTCCAATACTCGAGCAAACACGGGTTCACAGCATATTTCCTTAACCATGGTTCATGCAGGATTACCGATCTCGTAGGAGGGCGCAAGTTTAAAATGCCAGCCTTTACATACGCATCAAGATGCACAGTGCTGCCTATTCCAATCAGAATGTGAAAATGAGGTTCCAGTATTCGCATATTGTGAGCTCTAGCTCCTTCCAATTGCGCACGGAATTCTTGCAATTCAAAAATTGCTAATTGAGTATCTATGAAGTCGCTTGATTTGCCAGTTATTAACCCAATACTGCTGCGAAGCTCCAAGGCTTGCTGGGAATGGTCTCCTTTGCGCTCCAACCTGCCCAGATACCACTTTGCCTTCGCCTCCAGGTTCCGAGCCGTTATTATGTTATAACGCTCTGACTCAATGATTTTAGAAAGTTTGCTTACGAGGGTCTGAATGCGCCACAGGTATGCGGTAGGCCACGGTATTTGGAATATTAGCGCTGCACTATAGATTAGCATCTGCGACCAAGCATAAATGAAAGTTTTTACGGTTACATAAATGGTGAACAGCCATTTATTTTGGTCATCGTGCAAGAATAGTCTCGCCCGGTCTCTATAATGCGTTGTGAACTGCTGCATGTGCTAACTAATCTTGGTGACGACTTGAAATGACTTTAGTTCTTGGATGTGTTACACACCTCAAAACCATAATATTAGTGCTGGTTCGGATAATAATCACTGGGGCAAATTTTCAGTACTTACTTGCTAATATTTGATTCAGTTGTCGCTACTGCTATTTGTGGGCTCCCAAGACTAAATCCGGCAATTGGGTCATAAGGCTGGTGTAGCAAAAGTCTGGTGCAGCTATATGAGTCGCACCGGCACTAAATTTCCTTAATCCGTTGTGAGGCATTGGTTCGGTTCGCATAGTACTACTGACACACATTGGCCTGACTGCCAGTTTGGCTGCCTGATCCGCAATCTCGCGAAACGAGAAGACCACACCTGTTGCTAGGTTAAGAATTCCGGCACTTTGATGTGCCAAGACCCGGGCTGTAATTGCGGAAACATCTTCGACCCACACGTGGTCGCGGCGCTCCTCTCCATTTCCGAATAGAACTATGTTCTCTCCTGCCGCTGCTAGTCTGCAAAATCTGTTCGGTCCATAGCCGTTATGAGGGTCATTTACCCCGTATATTAGCGTGGGTCGCAAAATACAAAGCGGTCCTTTGTAACAGTTGGTAAGCATAATCTCGCGCGCGAGGTGCATTGCACCGTGAAGTGATGTAGGCTGGGCGCTCGATTGCTCGGTGAGCGGTTGATCGCTGTCTGCATACACGGCGTCAGAACTAATGTACACGATATGCTTGACTGGTGAGCTGCGCAACGCCGTGCATACAGTGGCTCCCATTTGGAGGTTTTCGATCAGCATCGCCTCGGTTTTTACTGGCGCGTTTGCAGCTGCAAATAATAATGAATCACTGGCAAGCAGTAATCCTGCCAGAAGATTGCCGCTCTCGGGATGGGTAAGGTCAAGTTTTGTGCGTGGTAATTCCAGCACAGGAATTCCGGATTTATCGAGGTGTCGTTTAACGGAGGATGCAACAAATCCTGCAGAACCTAGAATTACCACGCGCGAGGGTGCCACTTGTGGATTTTGAAGATGGTTCAACATTGATTCAGCATCCGATCTCGAGGTCAACTGGGGCGCCGAGAGTGATATAGGAGAAACCCATAGCCAACAATTCGCCCCGATCAAGCATGCGGTAGGGGTCGATTACTATTCTGCCCCGCATGTGCTCGCTCAGAGTGTGAGCAGTGATTGACCGGAATTGCGACCAGGGCGTCATAATTAGCAGAACATCGGCATTAATGATTGCGTCTAATGCAGTTTGTGTGCGGCGAATCCCTGAACTGGTACTCGTAAGTGATGCTGACGGATCAAACACGCTTAAGTTGGTTCCGGAGAGATGGCAGAGCAGTGCGAGCGAGGCAGAATTCTTTGTGGAATTTGTATCTTCCTTGTAGGTGAGGCCGAGCACCGCGATTTGTGCGTTCGGCATTTGCGACAAAACCAATTCATTCAGCTTTCGCCACGCCCAATTTTTACAGTAGAGGGAATGTGCAGTCCACGCCGCTACAATAGAAGCATCTGTGTTGTGGCTCTGGGCATAACTCATAACTGTTGCTAAATCACGCTCCAGATTTCCGCCTGCGATTCCTAATCCAGGTTTTAGATATGCGTAGGTACCGATGCGTTGGTCCAAGCGGAGAGATGGAACTATTTCCGCCCAATCCGCGCCGACTTTTTCACACAACTCTGCTAGCATATTTGTAGTCGTCACAGATGCCACCAAAAACATATTAATGGAAATCTTCGCGAGCTCAGCACTCTCGTAGCGCACCGACAAAATTGGGCACTCGTACGCCTGAAGGTGACTGAGGAGCTGCGCGTGAACAGGCTCTAGGGGGCGCGCACAGCCCAAAATGAATCGCTCCGGGTGAAGCGCCCGTTGAACCGCCCGTCCAAAAATAAGAGTTTCTACTTGATAGTACAGCTGTTGGGGCGGCCATGCAACGAGCCTTGTAAACCCTGGGGGAACTTGGCACAGTACCACGAGAACTGCTGTGGTGTGCATAGCAGAAGTTGCTTGTGTGATTACTTCACGGATAGGCTTAAGGTCGCTCGCGCCAAAATCGTCGGTTGGGATATCCACAGATATGTAGACTATGTCGCAATTAGATAGGCATTCAGGCGAGGAACCAAATGTGATATCGGCCGAATGTGCATCAAGCAGCTCCGGGAGCTGCGGCTCGTCGATCGGTGGCTTTCCCTGGATTAGGTCCGCCACCATGGATTCATCATCATGGTACCCGATAACCGTGAAGCCACGGGCAGCTGCCGCAACCAAAGAATTGAGGCCCAAATGAGTGAGGCCGGCATATCCGATAACCAACGAGCTCATTGCACTGCTTCAGCACCCAGCCGGCGCAGGCTTAGTTGCAACAATTTGTCCTGATAGAGGTCGGTCCGACTTTTGCCTAAAACCAGATTCTTAAAGTGGCTATATTCGCTGGCCCACGTCGGGTCAGACTCGACTAGTGTGGTCTGATATTCAAAGGGTCGGCCCGAAGGCATTACCCGCGTACGATGCGTAAAGCTTGATGGCCCCCACTTGCACAACGATTCGATATGTGCGCTGCCGTTCTCTGCCAGCACATCACAAGTGAAATGATTGCGCCACATACACAGGGTCATTTCAAGCTCTATTCGTGGTTGCGTGGTTTCGGAACTTACCACAACGTGGTCCAGTGCGCGATTCTCGAAGCTGTGGGCAGATAGCAACTTAAAACTACTTAGATCGGTATCAAACCAGAAACAACAAGTATCCAAGAGATGAGAACCGAGGTCAGGTAGGACGCCTGCGCCCTGATCTCGCCAAATACTGTCACGAACGAGGCGGGCAGTTCCATTTCCATAAAACATCCGGCAGGAATAAATTGTCCCCAAAGCCTTCGATGTAATTAAATCTCGCATCCGCATGAAGTGCGGTTCAAATCGGTGGTTGTATGCGGTGTAGCACACAACATTATTTTGGCAAGCAACGTCCGCAAGCTCCCCGATTTGCTCGGTGTGCTCAGTCCAGAGCGGTTTCTCCACCATAACATGCTTGCCATTTAGCAGGCAATTGCGGATTATGTTGAACTTTGGCTCGTCCGGCACACATGTGAGTACGGCATCGTACTCATCCAGCGGTACCTCGCTTAGATCGCGGAAGTCTGCTTCCGGGTTGGCTGGATCAACACTCGCCACGTAATCTGCGCCGGCATACTTGCGGCGCTTGTAACCCTGTACGCCGAGGCCAACGACAATTACTCTCACGTAGTCGAACCTGTCTTGTACCCCGCAATATTTTCCACGGCAGTGATCTTGGCAATAACATTCTCGGCCCGAATCGGAATATTTCCGTCAAGTTCGCATTCGCAAGCTGCGGCCAAAGACCCTAAGATACCCGCAGTCACTAAGCATTTTTCAGAAAGCATGGCTAATGTTGCGTAAGCAAGAAGGGCATCACCCGCACCCACTGCGTCTACAACATTGTGGGCAAATGATGAAATTGAAAACTGGTCACTCCTAGCCATCGGGTCTCGGCTAACACAAAAGACACCTCTTTCCCCCAACTTAAGGATTAGATTTTGAAAATCAGTTGCTGTGGTAAGCTGCCTGGATAGGTGACTAAGATTTGAATCTTGGTCAGCCAACGAGAAACGGGCCTCGCGTTCGTTCGGGGTGATTAAATCGAATGCCCTAAAATCTGCTATGTTTCCCCAGCGCGTGGCAACTTGGCTGTCTGCAACCTTGAAGACCCCTGGCGGAATTGCCTGAGTCAATGAAGCTACACTGCCGCGATTGAAGATTCCGTGCCTGAAATCACTGAAAACAACAGCATCTGCAGTGGTCTGCTTGATCGTATTTATCAGCTCGCCCAGAATTTTTTCTGGTATTGGCTGATTATCTACCGTGTCTATCTTAATTAGCCTATAGCCACCGGCGATTATCGCATTCTTGTGGGTTGTAGGGCGCGTTAAGTCGACTGCGGCAATTATACTGACCCCATAGGAATGCAATGCTTCGACGACAAAATCTTTTAAGCTGTCATTTCCAAGTACGGTGGAAAATGAGACCTTGGCACCAGCTGCCCGAAGATGCTGGGCGACAATTCCTGCTCCACCTACGTAATCGTCGCGACCTTGGTGTAGCACACTTATTGTTGGGGTTTTAGTTTGTCCCCCGATAACTGTAGTGCGGGTGTAGGAGTCAACGATGGTGTCGCCGACGACATGCACGTGATAGTTGGCTAATTTCGAAACTGTTTCCCGCAGGCTGTCGAAGGTTAGTTTGTTCCGCTCCATCAGCAGCAATAATTTTTCGATTTGTACTTGCGGCAGCGCCAGGTTAAGAAACTTGGAGGACGAGTAGACCACATCACCAGGCGTGAAGATGAGTTGTCCACCGTAAGACTCTACAACCTCTGCCTCCGCCTGTGTGGCTGGTGGAAGGCCACTCGAAGTGTACTCAAACCCTTTGGCAAAATAGTCCGGCTGTATTGACGCGAGATTTTCTAATGGGGTAGCTTCTTCGTCGATAATGACAAAATCTACCATTTCGAAAGCTGCCAAATTAAGCGCCCGCAGCTCTTCCGGAATATGCGGGCGGTAGGTGCCTTTCTTGATGTGGCGGTCAGCAGTAATGCTTACCACCAGATAGTCGGCTCTGGTTTTAGCATAGGCCAAATGCCGCACGTGCCCGGGGTGCACTACATCAAATACACCATGGCAGATAATCACCGTTTTTTTGCGCGGAAAAGGGCCAACAATTCCCAGCAATTCTGGTGTTGTCTTGATCTTGTGGCGGTACTTCTCGAAAAACTCGGTTGTCATTATGCGGCTTGTTTCTGGGGGCCAAGATATTTGAACCAGGTCTTGGTGGCGCCATCAATTGACTCTGGAGTCCAGAGCGGCGCGTCCTTCCAATTATCAATCTCAGCAACCATTTTGGCTACGCCGTCTTCAAGGCTTACAACCGGCTGCCAGCTTAGTTGTGAGGTGACCTTGCTGATGTCTGCCCACGTGCAATCCGGTTCGCCGGGGCGCTTTGGCAGGTACACGGCTGTGCCGCCAAGCAATTCAACCAGACGATTGATGCTCTGGGGATTGCCAGCGCCCACATTAAATATTTGCCCTGCAATGCTGGTATCGGCTGCAGCGTAAAATGCGCGCGCTATATCGGTCACATAGATAAAGTCGCGCGTCTGGCTGCCGTCGCCAACGACGGTAAATGGTTTGCCAGAAAGTTTTTGCTTGAAGAACACGCCGAACACTGCACCATACACACCGGTAGTGCGCACGCGGGTGCCATAGGCGTTGAAGATGCGGATGGAGTTGACGGGAAGCCGATACACTTGATGCCAATGAAAGACCGCCTGCTCGCCCTGAAACTTACTGAGGGCGTACGGGTACTGTGGGGCGATGGGGTGGTCTTCCTTGGTGGGCGTGGCTGCAAGCCCGTAACATGACGACGAAGCGGCGTATACAAACTTTTTGGCGCCTGCGGCGCGGGCCGCTTCCAGTACACGCACGGTGCCCTGCACATTTGTTTGCATGTATTCAACAGGTTGTTCAATCGAGGGGACAATGTCACCGATGCCTGCAAAATGAAAGACGTATTTGGCATTGTGAAACAGGCTGCTGCCGGAATCGAGCTTGCAGATATCGGCCTGCTCAAAGTGGAGCCGGGAGTTTGTGGCGTGGTGCGCCAAGTTGCGCTCGTGGCCGCCGGATAGATTGTCCAGGACGCGCACTTCGAAACCGCGCTCCAACAGCAAGTCCACCATGTGGCTGCCAATGAAGCCGGCCCCGCCCGTGACAACTGCAACAGAATTTGTTGTCATGCAGCCTGCAGGCGTTTGAGGCGCCGGACATTGAAATAAAAGTCGTTGTCAAAACTGGCGGGTAGTTTTCCGCCACGGAATGCAGTGCATAGCCCTTTCACAGCATCCTCAATTGAATGGCGCGGTTGAAATCCCAGGGCGCGTTTAATTTTGTCTGAGTTAATGTGATATGAGCGATTGTCATCGCTGGGCGTGGTCACAATCTCCAACCCGGATTTTTCCGGATACTCCGTACTGACAACCGCCTTCACCAAATGCGCGATATCCATGATCGAAAGATTTTGGTAACCGACGTTGAAGATTTCATCCGCAATTTTGCTGTCAGGCGCATTTAGTAGCATTTCTACTGCATCGCAATAGTCCTGCACGTGCAGGTTGGGGCGCAGTTGATCGCCGCCAAAGACGGTGATCTGGTTTTTGTTTACGGCGTGATTGGTGAGGATATTGACGGAGAGGTCCAGGCGCTGGCGCGGCGCGTAACCGCAAACTGTGGCGGGCCGAAACGTGACCCCCACAAAATTCGCGTCGGTGTGCTTGCGCAGGAGCGGCTCGCACATGCCCTTGTATTTGTTATAGAGGGTGAGGGGCACAAGCGGATGGTCTTCGGTTACATCAGGCTTGTCCGATACGCCATAGACAGAGCTGGAGGATGCATAAACGAAGCGCTTGATTCCGGAACGCTTTGCTGCCATAACCATGGGCTCGAATGCATCGAGGTTTACGCTTGTGGACAGTTTCTCATCGAGTTCAAAGCTGGCATCGTTTGAAATGCAGGCCAGGCTGACGAAGGCATCGTGATTGCGGCAGGCCGCTTCAAGCTTGGCGGTGTCGCGAATGTCCCCGGCTATTAAGGTGAGGTTGGGGTTACTGGCCGGCAGAAAGTCATTGCCAAAGTACATGATGTCGTAAACGGTCACTTGGTGGCCGCGCGCGAGCAGCTGCGGTACAAGCAAGCTGCCACAGTAGCCGGCACCCCCGGTGACAAAGATAGATTTGAATTGCATTCAGGTCTCCCCTAATACTAGTGCAAGCTCGCGCTAGCGAGTGGTAATTGTGTAACCAGCGGCCTGGGCGTCCTTGTAAAACATGGCAACTGTCTCCAGCGAGAAGGTAGAGAGATCTTTGCCTACGCCCGACAATTTCTTCAATACATCATGCGTTACTGTGATGATGTGGCAGCCCACTTCATCGGCTTGAAATATATTTAGTAGTTCGCGCGGGCTTGCCCACAGCAACTCTGCCTTTGGTTTGGGCTTGCAAATTGCGACGGCTGACCGCATATGCGGCACGGGGTCCATCCCGGTATCGGCAATTCGTCCGGCAAAAACAGATAGGATGGCCGGCGTCTTCGGGTCGAGCACATCAACGATCTCCTGCAGCTGACCGAGCGTAAACATTGCTGTAATGTTGCATACTACTCCCTGCGCCGAAAGCCGACCCACCAATGGTGCAGTTGATTGCCCTTTCGTGTTGGTGATGGGAATTTTTACATTTACATTTGCACCCCAAGAATTTATCTCGTGCGCCTGCGCTTCCATGCCGTCAATATCATCCGAAAACACTTCGAATGAAACTGGCCGGTCGGGAACAACCTGAAGCACTTGCAGCGCAAATGCCTTGTAATCGTCAATTCCGGCCTGTCGCATGAGGGTCGGATTTGTGGTGAAACCTTTGATATACGGCTGTGCATATAACGAGCGGATGTTGCCGAGATCAGCGCCGTCCCCAAAGATTTTGATTTTGAGTGAGTTTACGTTTGGCATGATTCCACCTGGGTGAATTCTACAGAGTCCAATTGTACGTGCGAATGAGGGCGAGTTTGGCGGCGAGCCGGGAGTTCTGCAGGCAGAGCTGCACTACCACTTTGTGGGCGCCGTTTGTAAATCGGGGTGCGACACAAGACAGTGCCACACCACCGCTTGAAACGCTTCAGAATGTGGCGTGACATTTTTGACGTCGACGGGTGGAATGACCACCACCACATCGCCAGCCATTTTTGTGTGGCCGCCATCACGACCCACAACCCCAAAAACTTTTGCCTGCCGCTCACGCGCAAGGTCAATTGCCTGTATGAGATTTACGCTCACTTTCTTCGCGAGGTTGCCGCCACCGACCGAAAAAATTAGCAGCGCATCCTTCGATGACAAGCGGCTGACTTTTAGCCACGCGGCGAGCGCACCGTCCCAGCCCTCGTCGTTAATGCGTGCACTAAGCTCGGACACGTTGTCGGTGGGTGCGTAGGCCTCAAGCGCGCAAAGTTTCCGGAAGTCATTGACGGCATGCGAGGCATTTCCTGCGCTGCCGCCGACTCCGAGCAAAAATAGCCGCCCCCCGCCTTTGCGGAGCTCAACCAACGCTTGGACTAAAGCAGCAATTTGTTGCTTGTCGATTTGGTCAACAATCGTCTTGACCTGCTGAAAGTACTCGTCGATGTGCTGATCGCTCATATTGCAAGCTCAGGTGAAATGGGTTTAGAAAACTGCATAGCGACTTTAAACTTTCAAAAATATAGACTACCAGAATTAAACATCAGTTTTGACATTTAAGTCACGCTGCCTCAAATCTATTGTGTGTGGCGCCATTGCCCCCACACCAAGTGACTCTACAATCCGCGGTTTTGCGCGCCGTTAATTTTGTGGAAACAAATGCCTCATTGCAATAATGTTACCAGCGCAGCCGCTGTTGGCGAATTGCAAATTTGAAGGCATTTGGCGATACATTTTGCCGACTTGTCTCCCAAAGAACGAAATTGCGGGCGAAATCGTATAACTTAGATTTCTACCGATTATTGGTTTCTAATCGTTCAGTGTAAATGACTTTGAGAGAATCTCGAGTAACTTTACTGAGTAAATGAACGATTGCTATCCACAGTGATAGTTTCCGCACTAATTTAAACTATGGTTGTTACTGAAAACGTTCAAGCATCACAAAACTGTAAGCCAAGTGGATTTGGCTTTAGTTCATTTTCAGGTCGGGAGTATCCGCCGACGGTGTGGGCTGGCGGCGAGGTTGTGCAGTAACAGGTGCTGATTAGCGCTGAAAACTGCAAGCGGGCAGCTACGCAGTGTGGATGGGAATGTGCTGGCCGCTAGCCTAGATGCGCGCTGCCGTCGAAATTGGGCATGGCGTTGTCATACATAACCGCGCGCTACTGGTGCAATTGCAGCCGACGGCATAGTTATGCGCTGTACAGCCGGCATGCCGGACACGAGGACAGCCGGTGATGGTTGTAGGGTGCAGCATGCCGGGGTGTATCAGTGCCGGCTTCGTGTATCCGCGCTCCTGTTCCATCCAGCGCCCGGGAAGTTTCTGATGCGTGGGTTGGCGCGCGCCGCATAACCGCAATTCCATCTAGGGTATAAAACAGGCTCCCAGCGCCACCGGCGGGTTAGCCGCCGGCAGTTCGTAGCAATCACAGTATTCCGCGTTAAGTCCATCGGCCATGCCGCGCCACACAATAAAGCGCACACGGGTGGTCACGCATGCCCGGTCGGGCGCTGGTGTAGTTAGGCGGCGCGCCTCCCAAGCCACGCCGGCCTGCTTGCTGTTACTAAGCAGCCAAACGCGGTCCCCGCTAAACTCACTGCGCTGCCATTGCAGCTGGCCGCGGGTGGCAAGCATTAGTGCCAGCAGCGGGATGGATAGAATTAGAATCCATACGAGCAAGACCAGCGCAATGAAAATCCGCCGCCCGGATCGAACTACTGAATTGGAAAATATATTCGTGATCAAACCTCTTCCGTGCCAGAGTTTAGCCAATATGTGTGCTCCTGACTGCGGCGTTTGCAGGCATGCGCAGCTATGACAACGCCGTTGCAAATAGAAACGCTGCCGCTTGGGCCGGTGGAGACCAATGCGTATGTTGTAGCCGACACTGTCACCGCGCAGTGTGTAGTCATTGATGCGGCGTGGGATGCGCCGTTGTTGGAGGAACGCATTGCCGCTCGGGGCTGGACCCTGACGGCCATCTGGCAAACGCATGCGCACTTTGACCACATCGGGGCAGTGGCCGGCCTGCTGCGCACCAACCCAAAGTTGCCGCTCGCTCTGCATCCACTGGATGCCGGCTTGTACGACAGCAAAGGCGGCGCCACAATGTGGGGTGTGCCAATGGAGGCTGGTCCCAAGCCCACGGTTTGGCTGGCAGCCGGCCAGGAGTTGTCACTGGGATCGCTGCGCTTTACAGTGCTATTTGCGCCCGGCCATACACCCGGCCATGTTGCCTTTTTTGAGCCGGCTGCTGGTGTGCTTTTTGGCGGCGATGTGCTCTTCCGGGGTGGTGTTGGCCGCACCGATATTCCCAACGCAAGCCATGATGAGTTGATGCATAGTATCGAGACACAGTTCATGGTGTTGCCGGATGCCACAATGGTTTACCCGGGCCATGGGCGCCCCACCACCATTGGCGCGGAGCGCAAAGCCAACCCCTTTTTACAATAACGTTCTTGCAGCAAGCTGCCTGCAAAACACTGACAACTGTGGCGCCGCGAGCGCCTACCAAGTTCAAGCGGCAGATGGTTTTATCCAAGTGTCGTTAGCAATGCCGTACCGCCCAACAAAAAGTGCGCATGTAATAATTCAACATTGACAGCGGCGCGCCTCCCTTCAGCAATTGCGCCAAGCTCGCCACATGCCCGCCCCCGAAACCTTCCCGCCGCCGGCTGCCCGTGTTGATCCGCGTGACTTGAAGGCCGGCCATGTTGTTTCTGATCGCAACGGATATTACGACAGCCAGAATATTGTTGCTGTTGGCGGCCAGAACGGCAGCGCGCCAATTTTCAGCGTCGTGCTGCACCATTCGGAAAACCATGAAGGCGGGCCGGGCCTGCGGCTTTATGGCACGCGCAGCACCGATCTGGGGCGCACTTGGTCGCCCCTCATCGCCATCGACGATTCTGCGACGCGCCAATCTCATGACGGCTATCAGCTTGTGCATCTGCGCCCCGATGGCAGCGAGCGCATCTTTGTGTTTTATGGCTGCAACGAAGGCGCCCGCTCTTACCACGGCGCAGCAGACAACGCCGCCGCGCGCATTGAGCTGCCACGCAGTGACATGCAGCTGGAGGAGGGCTACTACTTGCGCTTCTCGGACGATCACGCGCGCAGCTGGAGCAGCGCCCGCCATGTAATTCCAGTGCGGCGCACCGCAATCGACCGCGCCAATCCCTGGCACGGAAAAATCATGGGCATGTTTATGTGCGACAAGCCATCTGTGATTGATGGCGCGGTTTATTTTGCTTTCCAAAAAACGCCGGACGGCGGCGGTGAGACACCCAATTCAGAAGTCTTCTTTCTGTGCAGCCGCAACTTGCTCACCATAGATGATCCGCGCAACGCAATCTGGGAAACTCTGCCGCTCGGAGATGTTGGGCTGAAGCCGCCCGGCGGCGAGCTGTCTCTGGGAGAAGAGCCGCACATCATTGCCATCGGCGCGCATCGGCCCGGCCGCGTCTTTTCGCTCTGGCGCACCGAAACCGGGAAACTTGCTGCCGCCTACTCCAGTAACGGCGGAGAATCTTGGGAGCCGCCGTTTTGGCTAACTTACGAGGGTGTGCCGCTCGGGCAGGGCGGCATGCATGCAATGAAAAATCCGCGTGGTGCCATTACCCCCGCCCGCCTGCGACAGCGCTCACCCGGTGGCCGCGCAGAGTTCGTACTGCTCTTTTACAACAACGGACGCACGGAGCGGCTGGGTTACTGCGGCCGCCGCGTTTACTGGATTACGGTGGGCCGGGAAACCGATGCCGGAACAATTTCATGGAACCAGCCCGAGATTGCGCTGTGGTGGGATGGCGCGGGCTACGAAGACCGCTCGGACTGGAATGTTGATGTTTCAATTGTTGACGGGCCCGGCTATCCTGATTGGCTGGAAATGGAAGACGGCTCGCTGAGCTTCGTCGAATCTAACAAGCTGGCAGTCCGCTATCACGTTGTGGAGCCGCGCCTGCTGCAGTTTTTGCGCGCCCAGCCGGAAGCATGTCACCTGCCGCTGGAGGGAAAAGTTGCCGATGCGAGTGCGGCTGCAATCATCTCGGCGGCAAATCTACTTGCTGCGCCCGTGCTGCCGGACCTGCGTGCTGGTGGCGGCTTCACGCTGCTGATGCAATTCCGTGGCACACGCGAAGCTGTGCTGCAGCGTGGCACGCTAATCTCAGCGATGACCACAGTCACCGCAGCGCTTGGGGAGCAGGCCACCAGCCGCACCATCACAAAAGGCTACAAGATATCGGTGACGGCTGCGGCTGAGATTGAGCTCATGCTCACAGATGGATTTGAGATTGTCTTCAATTTTGCAACCAGCACCGCTGCCAATGCCGGGATCTGGGACGGACGCGACCATGTGGTGACCTTTATCATCGATGGCGGTCCGCGAGTGGCAAGTGTGGTGGTGGACGAACGCCTCGATGATGGCGGTGATGCTGCGGCGCAGGGTTGGGTTTTTCACCCGCCGGGCTTGGGTGAGATTGGCGGCTCCAGCGTGCGGCTGGCTCCGGCGTTTGGCGGCACACTCTCCCGCTTTGTGGTGTATGAGCGTGCGCTGCTCACCACCGAAGCGATTGCCGCAGCGCGCGCTTTACTTTCAGGTTGCTAGAATGCTGCAATGCCAATTGGTGAATGCGGCGTGGCAGTGCGCCGATTGCTGCCAATGAGACTTTGTGGCGCACAGCGCGCATAGCTGCACAGTAGCGCTGGACCGAAGCACCTGATCCACCGAGTATCGAATTGAAATATGTTTAGTGTTCTGCGGACAAATCGCGACGTGCGCCGGCTGTTTATAGCCGACAACATCTCGATTATGGGTGACTACTTTACCTACGTGGCGCTGGCCGGGCTGGTCAAAGACTCCACCAACTCCAACCTGATGGTGGCGTTGGTCTATGTGGCATTCACCCTGCCATCATTTTTCATTTCGCCCATCGGCGGTGCCGTGGTGGATAAATTTGACCGCAAGCAGGTGCTCGTAATCGTGTCGCTCATGCAGGCTTTGTGCGCTGTGGGGCTGTTGTTTATCACGGCCTCAACGATTTGGCTGGGTCTGCTTGCGCAAGTGTGCATTACGGCGTTGTCTGCATTCATCAACCCCGCGGTTTCAGCGGCGCTGCCAAATGTGGTGCGCAATGCGGAAGAGCTGCGCCATGCCAACGCCTTGTTTGGCGCAAGCTGGGGCGCCATGGTTTTTCTCGGCGCTGCGTTCGGCGGCTATTTTTCGCAGACCTTTGGCCGCACCGCGACCTTTGCAGTGGACATCGCCACCTTCGTGATTGCCGCTGGCCTGATCGCGCTCATTAAGACGCCGATGCAGGAGCAAACCGCAGCGCCCGCGCGCACCCCGGTGCGGCCGTGGCACGATATGCTTGAGGCATTTCACTTTGCGCAAAGTGACCATGCCATCTTTGCGCTGACGGCCTCCAAGGCAACTTTTGCTGTCGGTGCCGGCGCGGTCAGCCAGCTAGCTATTCTTGCTGCGGATGCTTTTCAGAGTGGCGACGGCGGGCACGGACTGTTGCTGGCAGCCCGCGGCTTGGGGGCTGCGCTTGGCCCGCTCCTGGTGACCCGGCTTGTGCGCAATAATTTTTCGCGCCTGCTCACCATTTGTGGAATTTCCGGCTTTGCCTTTTCACTTTGTTACCTTGGTGTCTCGGTTGCACCAACGCTCGGTGTTGCCTGCTTGTGCATCATGGTCGCTCACTTTGGCGGCGGTGCGCAGTGGACGCTCTCCACTTTGGGATTGCAGATGCGCTCGCCCGACCACTTGCGCGGGCGGGTGCTGGCCGCCGATATGGCGTTGGCAACCCTGATGATGGGGCTGAGCAGCATTGCCAGCGGAGTGCTGGGCGAGTTCTTTCCCGTCCGCATTGCGATTGCAATTATGGGCGGCACTGCAGTTGTGGCTGCCAGCGTTTTCATGCTGACGACGCACTCGCTGCGCCAGAGCCTGCGCTCTGAATTGACGCAGACATAAGCCGGCCGCATTGATAACAAGCAGTGTTGCCCACTGCGACGCTCTACTCAAACATGAAGCATTTCCAGTTCAACTTCATTGCGCAATTACCAAATGATAAACAGCAATGCCGCTGCGACCATGTATTGGTAATCAGGGAAGGGTGCTCAGGCCGCGTGGCATAGCAGCAGGCGCAACGCGCTGCAATGCAGCGAGCCACTCGCGCAGCGCGCCTTGAGGTTCGGAGAATGCAATCGCGACAACCGTGGCGGGCGCGGCGTAACCTGCTTCGCCGGGATTGCGCCCATCGATTGCGACTGGAGTGCTGCCCGCTGGAAGCTCTGAAAGCCACGCATATCCCAGTGCGCCGGGCGTAGCGGCCACATACTCAATCATTGCCTGGGCGCCCGGCAAAACGCGCGCTGCCGGCGTTGGCGCTTTGCCATCAAGCAGCAGTTGTTCGAAAGCGGTGCGCGCTGCAGAGCCTTCCTCGCGGTACGCAACCTTTGCCGTACTCGCACCAGCCCCAAGCGCGCTCCACTCTGTTTCCGCGCCGGTAACGATTGCCTGCAGCTGGTCACGCGTGAGTGTTGTTAATCCAAGCGCCGGATGCGCGATGATGGCAAGGGCTGTCTGTGCCAGCGGAACCTGCACCAGAGGGCTGGCGGGCTCGGAAGCGCAGCTGATGCCGGCTGCCACTCCACCGGCTGCAACTGCGCGCAGCAGCTGGCGGTGCGAGGTGTAGTCCACAACGGTGAATGCGGCAGGAACGGCTTGCAACCATGCCTCAACCAGCGGGCGTGATTCTGGTGTGGTGCCAATGCGCACCCCAACTGCTGGTGGTGGTGTTGCAGCCGGCGCGCAGGCGGCGCAGGCCAAAATTAGCAGCAGCCAGATTGTGCGCTTCACGCGCGCAGCAGCAGCACGCCCAGCGCCAACAAGCCGGCAGCGATGCGGTACCAGCCAAACACCAGCAGAGAACGGCGCTGCAGAAATGAAAGCAGCCAGTAGATGCTGGCGAGTCCCACCAGCATGCTCGCCAGCGTGCCGGCCAGCAGCGGCAGCAGTAGTGCGGAAACATTTGGTGTTGCCGCCAAATCAGCAGCTGCCAGCACGCCGGCGCCAGCCAGCACCGGCACGGAGAGCAGGAAACTAAAACGCGCTGCATCCGGGCGCTGCAGTCCGCGCAGCAGTCCGCCACAGATTGTTGCGGCCGATCGCGACACACCGGGCACAAGTGCGCTGGCTTGAAACGCGCCGATCAGCAGTGCATCCACCGCAGTCAGTGATGCAAGCGGGCGCTCGCGCCGGCCCCAATACTCGGCGCCAAAAATTAATACGGCTGTGCCGGCCAGCACGCCGGCCACTACTTCTGCCTGCTGGTGCAATGCCTCAAAAAATGGCTTGAGCGCAATGCCCAAAACTACCGCTGGAATTGTTCCGGCCACCAGCAGCCAACCGAGGCGTGCGGGTGCGGTTTGCCATGGCGTGCGCCGCACAATGCCCTGCAGCATGGCTGCGGCAATTTCATAGAGTTCACGGCGAAAGTAAATCAGCACGGCGGCCAGCGTTCCAAGCTGCAACAGCACATCAAACGCAAAGACTGCGTCGGCTTGCAATTGCCAGCCAAGCAGGTGCGGCAACAAAATGAGGTGTGCGGTGGAAGACACAGGAAGAAACTCAGTCAGGCCCTGCACGATGCCAAGCAGAACGGCTTGCAGGATGGTCATGCGCTTGCAATCGCCTGCGGCTGCGTGCGGGCTGGTTTGAAGGCCGCGAGAAATTGCGCGGCCCAAATCTGAAATGTGCCAGCTTGGATCTCGGCGCGCATCGCACGCATCAGGTTTTGCAGCAGATGCAGATTGTGAATGCTGAGCAGCACCGAGGCCAGCATTTCGTCTGCGATGCACAGATGGCGCAGATAAGCGCGCGAGAAGTGCAGGCAGCAGTAGCAGTCACAATCTGCCTCGAGCGGCGTGCGCTCTGTGGCGTAGCTGCGGTTGCGCAGGTTGAGCCGGCCGGTGCGGGTAAGTGCCGTGTGGTTGCGCGCCATGCGCGTGGGCAGCACGCAGTCAAAGATATCCACGCCGCGCAGCACGCCGTTCACCAAATCTTCTGGCGAGCCGACGCCCATCAAATAGCGTGGTTTGTTGTGCGGCAGCAGCGGCAGCACCACATCAAGCATGGCGTGCATTTCGGCCTTGCTCTCGCCCACCGAAAGCCCGCCAATGGCACATCCGGGCAGATCCAGCGCACCAATGTAGCGCGCAGACTCTGCACGCAGGTCCGCAAAGATGCCGCCCTGTGCAATGCCAAACAGCGCCTGCTGCGGGTTGCTGTGTGCAGCTTGGCAGCGCGCAGCCCACGCGTGGGTGCGCGCCATCGCACGCTCGTTGAGTGCGCGGTCCTGCGGTGGCGGGCACTCATCGAGCGCCATGATGATGTCTGCGCCCAGATCATTTTGTACGGCGATGCAATGCTCGGGCGTGAAGCGGTGCTTGCTGCCATCAATATGTGAGCGGAAGGTGACGCCGTCCGCATCAACCTTGCTGATGTCGCGCAGCGAAAATATCTGGAAGCCGCCGGAGTCGGTGAGGATGGGGCCGGGCCATTGCATAAACTCGTGCAGTCCGCCAAGGTCGCGGACGAGCTGCGAACCGGGGCGCAAATAGAGATGGTAGGTGTTGGCCAGCACCAAGCTGGCACGCAGCTCCTGCAGTTGCCGGGGAGTGAGGGATTTGACCGTGGCTTGGGTGCCAACCGGCGCGAATAGCGGCGTATGCAATACGCCGTGTGGCGTGTGAAAGATGCCGGCACGCGCTGCACCATCGGTTGCCAGCAGCTCAAACTCAAACATTGCACGGCAATTATACCGATGGCATTTAGTTGTTTATGTGCCAGAGCTTCGTATGTGGATCGAGTTGAGATGGTTGCCCGAGCGAAATATTTTGTGCGCTTGCCATTCACCGAGCCCATAAACGTGGTCAGAGATTTGAAAAATTGCGTTTGATGTGGCGTACCAATTGCGAGCGTAGGGGCGAAAAATATTTCGCCCGCGCCAAAAATGATGTAGGGTAGAAATGATCAGGGTGTTACGCGCCACCTATGGCCGATGTCTGGGCGAAAAATATTTCGCCCGTGCAAAAGGTGATGTGCGGCAGAAATAGTCATGGTGTTACGCGAAGCCAATGGCCGACGTCTGCGCGAAAAATATTTCGCCCCTACAAATGGATGATTGGGTATGCGAAAAGGTTTGCGAACATAGTGATGATTGGCAGCGTTCGGGGTAGCGATCG
>OFRL01000214.1_pt1 | contig 30744 bp, 25 predicted proteins | sample 1543121 | NCBI WGS metagenome assembly OFRL01 (sample SAMN07774228, study PRJEB24372) | wastewater metagenome | isolation source: Lake Maggiore Cannobio | place: Italy: Cannobio | collected 2016-01
ACGGAGAGGTTGCGCGTGCGTGCACAGTCGTCAGCATTGACTGGGAAGAACGACCAGCCGCGCCAGTGGCTCGGCTGTGATGGGTGCCGCATCTGCACATTCATATCGCCAGGCACTGGTGGCACCATGCAGTCGCGGTTCACCGTGAAGCTGCCGTAGAATCCTGGGCGCCAGAATCGCCATTCACCTGACACAGGATAGAAGCGCTGCATCGTCATTCCCCACGTAGCATCCACCGCGGCGTTGTAGCGCGCGTTGTTCTGGCTCCCACTGCTGTAGCCCGGCTCATAGATGCCGCCACGCGAGTAGTACTGGTTCATGGACGGATGGTCCACCACGTCAAAGCAGCTGCGCTTTGACTTCTTTTTAATCGGCTCAGCGTCACCGTTTTCATCCAGCACCTCAAGTGGTGCCGTATACGTAGAGCTCTCGCTATCCCACTCAAGGCCCCCGATGCCGTCATCCTCAATGTCGGCGCCAAGACGAATCCTCATCCGCAGCGCGATCGCCGCATTCTCATCCGCGCGTCGCTGACGGCTCCAACTCTCATTGCCCGCAGAACCATTGAGCTGATTGTCGTCGGCGTAGTCATCACGAACCCAGCCTGCCTCTTTGCTGGTGTAGCTCGAGACGCTCCACCAGTTGCGCTCGTTCATCGTCCAGGACCAGGCATTCTGCTTGATCGCCACAGCACCCGCGCCAAGGAGCGCGTCCGAATACGACTCGCTCAAATACTCGGACCAAAACTCCGCCACATGCGTTCGGTAGACATAGGTCTTAAACGCCACCACCTCAACCAAACCCGTGCGCGTGCGCAGGACGCGAATGGTCTTTGGCGGGGTGATCAGCGAGTCCCAGGCGGTGCACGAGACGGGCGTCTCCGCGGCGGCTGTGCTGGAAGGTGCAAGGGTTGCTGGGAGGAGCAGGGTCGCCCCCACAAGGAGCGCGATCAGCGCGCGGCGCGTACGTCCTTCACGGACTCGTGTCGGCTGCATGCAGACATAGTAGCGGCGCAGCGAAGAAGCGCCCAACGCTACGAGGTCGCCTCTGGCCCCCCCTCGGCATCAAGAATGCGCAGCGCTAGCGAGAGGGCGAGACGGAGATCCGCCTCGCGAAGGTCCCAGCCGGTCAGCTCTTCAATGCGCTTGACGCGATACGCGGTGGTGTTGCGGTGCACGCCGAGCGAACTGCTCGCCTCTGCGGCGCCTGGTGTGTCCAGAACGGCGCGCAGGGTGGCGATGCGCTGCTTCCGTGCGGCGGGGGTGCCATTAAGGAGCGGCTCGAGCAGCGCCAACGCCTGACGGCGACCATCTGGAATGGCGGTGACGGCGCCAAGAAGTCGATGTGCGGGGAGGAGATCGGCGCGCACCACCTGTGCGCCGCCACTCCCGCTCCGGCCGCCCACGCGGCGCTCAAGCGATTCCAGCGCGTCGCGTGCCTCCGCCTCTGCCGCAGGACGCGCCGCGGGATCAGCGAACGGCTTCGAGACGGCAACTGGCCGCACGAGTCGCTTAGCGATCTTCTTGGCGATCTCTTGCGCGCCAGGATCTGACGCGTCCGCAACCGCGATGATGCGCACCTCGAGTGACTCGTTGCTGCCGCGCAACATGAAGCGGCGCGGGCCGGCGAGGAGTCGCAGCTCACGTCGTAGCGCTGGAACATCTGCCTCATGCGGTCGCGGTTGGCGCGCCGCAATCGCCACCCATGGCGGCCCTTCAACGGGAAGCGTCCGCGTCTCTCCGCGTCCAGCATTCGCCGGCAGCTCCGCCGCCACGCGGACAATTTCTAACGCCAATAGTGGCGCCACGCGCTCACAGGCAATGCGGTCACGCTCGCCGACCGGCTCATCGCCGAGCAGCACAATGGAGCCTGGTCGCTCATCCGCGTCATCGCTGAGTGGCGACTCTTCGTCCTCTGCGCGCTCGCCGTCGCCGTGTCGCTCCGTGTCAGGCGCGCCAGGGACGGCGGGGAGTGGGATGCGCTGCCCTTCGGCGCGATGCTTCCCTAAGTAGCGCGAGACCGCCTTCGCCGCGGCGGCGCTTCCTGGGAGACCGGCCGGCGCCACCACGGCGAGCGACGCGCCACCGCGCGCCTCCAGCGCCACCGCGCGGCCAATGAATGCGGCGAGTGCGCCGATCAGCGCATCCAAGCCTTGCCCATCTAACGCGAGTGCGGCGATCTGTCGCTCCAACGCCACCGCTTGCCGCTCCAACTCGGCGCGCCGATTCACCACCGCGCCAATCAAGCTGCGCTCCAGCTGCGCCGGATCCGCACCGCGCACCAAGAGGCATGGGAGTCGCGTCACCGCCGCCGCGGTAACGAGGTGCTTCAGCGCCGCGTCTTCATCCTTATTTGCTCCTTCGGATGTAATCGCGAGGATGCCCGTGGCGTTGTGATCGGCAAGGTACTCCACCATTTCGCGTCGCGCCGCCTCGTCTGGCGCCACCGCGCGCAACGTGTTGAGCGGAATGAGCGCAAGATCACCCGCATCCATGCCATCAAACGCCGGCAACCTCGTCCGTAGAAGTCGCACCCAGGTGACAGTGCGCGCCATCGCTTCAGTGCGCGCGTCCACCAGTGGCTCCGCCGTTGGGAGGAGCGTCTGGATGAGTTCGCGCAGTGATGCCATCAGGCGGATACTGTACGGGCGTCGTCGCCTGGCGCGCTCAGCGTTGCCGCAATGCGGCGCAGCAGTGGCGCCGCCTGCTCCGCCCGCGCGCCGCGCTCCAGCAGCAGCGCCGCCTCGGCATGCCCCCGGCTTGGCCGGATGCGGATCCAGAGTCGCGCGCGTGGTCGGCGCAGCGTTAGCGTAAGGCCGATGATGATCAGCGCCGCGGCGAGCCAGACGATCAGCGCCGCCGGATCGCGCCGCGCAATGATCCCCGTGTAAGAGCTCAGGTTGTTGAGGCGCACGCTGAAGTTCGCACCTGGCGCACTCGCCGTCTCGCCTGGCGCCAAGACCGAGACGAAGAGGGTGCGCAGCTCACTACTCCCCGCACTCACCGGCTCACTCGCGACGACCAGGACTGCTGGGGCGCCGGCGGCGTCGCGCTGCAACAGCAGCTCAACCCCCGCGCTACTCCCAGGGATCGGCAGCGTTGCATACGGCGCCCCTTCCACTGTTGCGGTGAACGGCGCCTCGCCAGACCAGAGCAGATCTCCCGTAGCGCTCGTGATCTCGAGCGCCGCAGATGGCCCGAAGAAGTTCTGATGGAAGCTCCACCCGTCATACATGAGTGGCGTGTTCACACGCACGATCTGCTGTGCAACCTCCACGCCATCCTGATAGACGGCAAGGTCCGTTGCAAAGTCGGCGAACGCACCAGTCTCCGTGCGCGGCGCGCTAAAGCCACGGTTCTGAATCACCAGGCCGCCCTCTGATCCAATCTTGCCAACAGGGAGCGCCTCACCGTTCGTCAGTAGAATCCCCTGCGTGTACCCAAGTATCCCAGAGAGTGCAGCGCCAATCAGTAGCAACACGAGTCCTGTGTGCATCACCAGCGTGAATCGATACGAGCGACGGAACTTATCGCCATGAATGATTCTTCCGCTCGTGTTCTCAGGATCGGTGACAAACTGCGCATCCCAGCCGGCGGCGCGCATCTCGCGCGCAACTCGCTCCGCCGCGTTATCCACCTGCTGTGGACCGACTGGCGCCGCAAGTACAATCTCACCGCGTCCAGGGAGTGACGCGTCAAAGAAGGCGCTCGGCTGCTCCACACGACTGCGCGCCGTCACCGCGCGAATCTTCGGTAAGCGATCCAGCGTGCAGACAACGATGGAGACAGTCAGCAAGACGAGCAGCGCAGAGAACCAGGGCGCCGTGAAGATGCGGAAGAAGCCGAGCCGCTCAAAGAGGTCGGTGAGCGGCCCAAGGGTTGGCGCGTAGGCGGCGCGGAGCTTCCCCATCTCCAGCGCGTAGTCGGAGGCGCTGAGGAGCGCGTAATCCGGGAGCTGCTTCAGCGCCACCCCCACGCTCGCCGCCAGGGCGATCGCGGCGATCTGGACCATGGCGAACTGCACGTTCGCCAAGAGGGCACGAACTACGGTGAGTGGTCCTCTGATCACCTGCTGATGGTAGCCTTCGCTCCGCTTGGACATGCGGTCGAGGCGAGGCGAGCGGCAGATCCGCTCACGCTGGAGGAGATGTGGCGAAAGGTCAGGAACGCGCCGGGCTCGACGAGCTTGATCGTCGTCTCATGGAAGTGCTCCAGGTTGACGGCCGTCGCCCGTTCACCGAAATCGCCACCGCGTTCGCCGTCCCAGAGTCCACCATCCGCGCCCGCTACAAATCGCTCGTCGATCGCGGCGCACTCAAGGTGATCGCCGTGGCAGATCCGCTGAAGGTTGGCTACCCACTGATGGCGATGATCGGCGTGCGCTGCACCCCCGCCGCACTCTTGGCCACCGCCGCCGCACTCGAGGCGCTCCCAGAGGTGAGCTACTGCGTAGTGGTTGCTGGCGCGTACGACTTACTTATTGAAGTTGTCTGTGAAGACAACGATGCGCTACTCACCTTCCTCACTGAGCGACTTCGCGCGATTGAGGGCGTCCTTGAGACAGAGACGTTCGTCTATCTGCGCATCCTCAAGCAGAACTACGAGTGGGGCACCGCAACGCCGTAACCGCGCGCGCGTGTACACCGCGCTCCTGATTACGAGTTCGCGCGCGACTTCCTCCAGCCAACGAGCGCCGCGCCGCCAACCCAGGCGAGCAACACCGCAAGGATGATCTTCGGTAGTTCATGCACCCATCCGTCGCCACCGTGCCCCTCACCGTCATCAACAGGTCCAGGCCCTGGAGCTGGCGCAAAGAGCGGCATCGGCCCAGCAACACTTCCATCTGGAAGGAGGCAGGTCACCACCATCGGATCGGCGGGGTCAACGTCTGGTGCACACGGTTCAAGGCCCGCGATGAAATCTTCGTACCACTGCTCGTACATTGCGCCCCAATCGGGGTCGTCCGTCCCTGGCGCGCCTGAAGCTCCCGGGATCACGTCGCTAATTGGCAGAACGCCACCAGGTACGCCGCCGAGTGCCTCAATGAATCTCAACGACTCAGGTGCGTCGGCTGGAAGTGCATCTCCTTCTTGTCGATCAAACGTCGCGTCACCTGTCACCGGGTCTACAAGGTAAACAAACGTGTGGCGGCTGATGCAGCCAGCCTGACAGTCACCCCAGCCATGGATGTACGTGACCACCCAAGTTGCACCGCTCCCTGGGTCGCCCTTCACTTCAAAGTATTGCGATGCGCCGATCAGGCCGCCGTCCAAGAAGACGAAGTCATCAAACGGCGCTCCGGTAGCGAGCACCGCCTCATGGGCCTCCGCAGGGGTGTCAATCGGCAGCACGATGCTCCCTTCACCATGGGCCCGAACTGGGAGGGCGCCGGCGAAGATCAGCACAACCGCAATCAGCGCTCCAAACCCACCAATTCGTCTAACTCGCATGCTGCACCTCGTTTGATTGACCTAGCGAAGTGTTCGCCCTCTTACGTAACGCGCGGAGGCTGCGTCTGGTTCCAGCGCGCGTGGCGCGTGGTCGGGGCGGGGGGATTCGAACCCACGGCCTCCTGCTCCCAAAGCAGGCGCGCTACCAAGCTGCGCTACGCCCCGTCGCGCCATCCTAGCGTGCCGCGGCGTGAAGCCCCTGATGGTGGCATCATCAGCGCCATGCCTCCACGATCTCACCTCTCACTCCTTCGTGGGCCACTCGGCGCCGCCTACGCCTCGGCACTGATCCCGGGGCTCGGCCAACTCCTGCGCGGCCAGCGCCGTGCCGCACTCTTTGCCGTCTCCCCCCTCCTCCTCATCGCACTGATCGTCCTGCTGAACGCTGCGAGCGTTGGCCTGGTCAGTTACGCCGCAACGTTCGCAGCACCGGGTCGCCTGGCGCAGCTGACACTCCTTCTCTTGCTGATGATTCCGTGGCGCGCCGCGGTGGTGCTGCATGCGGCGCGCGGCGCCGAAGTGCGCAGCGGCGAGCTGCGTGGTGGCGTTCCGCTCCTCCTCGCCCTGGCACTCCTCATCTCCGCCGCGCCACACGCTGGCGCCGCGCTGATCACTTCACGCGCTGGCAGCACCGTGGATGATGTCTTCTCTGGCTTCGAGTCTGCCGCGCCTGGCAATTCGAGTGGACCAACACCAACTCCGCCGCCAATCGGTGACCGATTCACCATCCTCTTGGTTGGCGCCGACGCCATGGGACAGCGCACCTCGTTTAATACAGATTCAATGATCATCGCCAGCTGGGATCGCGTCGGTGGCTGGGTCAGCACCATCTCGATCCCGCGCGACATCGTCAACGTGCCCATGGGGAACGGCGACGTCTGGGAGCCAAAGATCAACTCACTCTGGCCATCTGCGCAGCGCAACAAGACGCTCTTCCCAGAGGGGCCGGCCGTTGCATTGAGAAAGGCGCTCGGCGCGATGTTCGGCATCACGATTGATGCAACGGCCGTGATCGTGATTCCAACCTTCCGCCAGCTGATTAACGACATCGGCGGTGTTGATGTGAACATCCGGCGATCCATCTTTGATCCGTCGTATCGCACTGGTGATTTCCGCGGCGTGACGCTACCGAAAGGGAACTGGCACCTGAATGGCGATTGCGCGCTCGCCTACGCGCGCGTGCGCAAGGCTGCAGGAACTGATGACTTTAATCGTGGTGGCCGTCAGCAGGAGCTCCTCGTTGGGATCCGCAATCAGCTCGCCGCAAGTGGCAACATCTTGAGTAACGGACTCGCCCTCCTCACAGCACTCGGCGACGGCGTCCGCACCGACCTCAACCAGGCGCTCCTCCCAACGCTCGCTGAGGGAGCGCAGGCGTTTGATACGTCGCGCGTGGTGAGCGCGCAGATGCGCGCAGGCGACGGACTCCTCCGCTACCGCCGCGCCGATGAGCCGAGCGCGTATGGCTCCGTCGTCTTCTTCAACGCGAAACGCGCGCTCCAACTCGGCGCACGACTCTTCCCAACACCCGGAACTCGCCCATACGGCTGGCCAGTGGCGAAGGGGGAGCCAGCACTTGGGAAAGAGTCACTTCCACTTCCATCGCCATCTGCTGGCGCCAGCGCAACGCCAACGCCCGTCAAGACGCCACTTCCTGCTGGCCCATACCAGGCACTCGCCACCTGCAATGCGAACGTCGCCGCGCCGTCATATATCCCATCACCAGACCCAACCTCAGCACCAAGTGAGGAGCTGAGCGGTGATCCGAGTGCGGAGCCGAGTGCCTCCGAAAGTGCGACGCCTGCGCCGTAACAGGTCTCGGTAACTCTTAGCCGAGCAGTTCGGCGCGTAGTGCCGCCGCAACGAGCGCCGCTGCCTGGCCGCGATGGCTGAGCTGATCCTTCTCTTCTGGTGAACGCTCGGCCATGGTGCGGCCATCAACTTCAAAGACCGGGTCGTAGCCAAATCCACCAGCGCCGCGCGGCTCTTCAGTGATCTCGCCACGCCGCTCGCCGCGGAAGATGCGCGGCGGCTCGCTGCTGGGGAGCGACGGGTCAACGAGCGCCATGCAACAGACGAATCGTGCGCCGCGTTGCGCGCGCGGGAGCCCGCTCAGCGCGCCGAGCAGCTTCTCGTAGTTCTGCAGATCGGTTGCATCTGCTCCGGCGTAGCGGCGCGTGTAGACGCCAGGTGCGCCGTTCAGCGCATCCACCTCGAGACCAGAGTCGTCAGCCAGCGTCCAGTGACCGCTCTGCGCAGCGTAGAAGCGCGCCTTCTGCACGGCATTCTCCTCAAAGGTTGCGCCGTCTTCTGGCGCTTCGTCGCTGATCCCCAAGTCAGCGATTGTGATGAGGGTAAGGGGAAGCCCACCGAAGAGTCGCTGCAGTTCGGTGAGCTTATGCTTCGACCCTGTTGCAACAAGGAGCGTGCGCATAGTGCGGCCGACCTGTATTTGTGGCGACTGCGCGCCTTATCGCGCGCTGTCGACAGTGGCGCGTTGGAAGGCGATCAGTTCGGCGATCCCCTTGTCAGCCAAGGCGAGCATTGCGTCAAGTGAGGCGCGATCGAACGGCTCCTGCTCCGCCGTCCCCTGCAGCTCTACATAGTGACCACCCTCCGTGGCGACAACGTTGAGATCCACATCGGCACGGCTGTCCTCTTCGTATGGAAGGTCGAGCACCGGGCGTCCGTCAACAATGCCAACCGAGACGGCGGCGATGTTGCGCGTCAGGAACTTATCAAGCTTCTTCGCGCGCATGGCGATCGCCAGCGCAATCCAGCCGCCGGTGATGCTGGCGCAGCGCGTTCCGCCGTCCGCTACCAGCACGTCGCAGTCGATCAAGATGGATCGCTCGCCGAGCTTGGTCAGGTCTACGGCCTGGCGAAGCGATCGGCCGATTAGGCGCTGAATCTCATGGGTGCGTCCGCCGAGCTTGCCGCGTACCGCTTCGCGATCTGATCTGGTGTTGGTTGCGCGCGGAAGCATGCTGTATTCGGCGGTGATCCAGCCGGTTCCCTTGCCGCGCAGGTGCGGCGGGACGCGATCCTCAACGCTGGCAGAGCAGATCACCACAGTGTTGCCTACGGTGATGATCGCCGAACCTTCAGCCCACTTCTGAACGCCGAGCTCCGCGCTCAGCGCGCGCATCTGATCTGGTGCGCGTCCATCACCACGTGGGCCGCTTGCGCTTCCGATGCTCATCAGGATCTCCCCTTCAACTCTTCGAATCCAACGCGCCGGCGCGCTCGGCGGCCTTCGCCTCGTCCCAGAGCGTATCTAATGTGGCGAAGTCTGCCGTTTTCAGGTCGATCTTGCGCTCGGCGGCGCGCCGCTCCACCTCGCCGAAGCGGCGGCGGAACTTCTCGTTCGCCCCACGGAGCGCCGCCTCCGCGTCAATCCCGCTGCGGCGTCCAAGGTTCACCAGCACCGCCATCACGTCGCCGAGCTCGTCTTGCGCCGCAGCCAGCGTCGCAGCGCTCGTTGCACTGCGCCCCGTGATGCTGTCCGGGTTCCCCGCCGCCGCTAGTGCCTCAGTTAGCTCCTCGATCTCTTCGGTGAACTTCTCGCGCACGCCGTCCAGCGTTGGCCAGTCGTAGCCCATCGCGCTCGCGCGATCCTGTAGTTCGCGACTCGCCGACAGTGCCGGCAGCCCACGGCTGACGCCGCTCAGCGCGCTCTTGCTCTTTGGGCTTGTGTCGCCGCGTTCGGCGCGCTCCTCCGCCTTCACCGACTCCCAGGCGCGCTGCACCTCTCGGCTCGTCTCTGCCGTTCCCTCGCCAAAGACGTGCGGGTGACGGCGAATGATCTTCTTCGCGAGCCGCTCCTGCACGTCGGTGAGGTCGAACGCGCCACGCTCCGCCGCCAGCTGTGTGTGGAGGACGATCTGCAAATAGACGTCGCCGAGCTCTTCGGCCATCGCCGCGTCCGTCGCAGCGCTCGGCGCCGCCGCCTGCGCCTCAATCGCATCGTGCAGCTCCCACGCCTCTTCAATCAGGTGCTTCGCTAGCGTCAGGTGCGTCTGCTCGCGATCCCACGGGCAGCCATCCGGCGCACGCAGTCGCGCGCTCAACCACGGCATCGCCCACGGCGAAGCGAGCGCCTCAATCGGCGCGAGTGGCGGGATAAGGAGCGCCTCCCATGCGCTGGACTGGTCAGCAGTAACGCTCTGTAGCGTGGTGGTCTCTCCTGATGGAAGGAGCGTCACGCGGTGCTGCGCACCGTAGAGGCGCTCCAGTAGCGCCACGCCACCACCACCCCTCCCTGGAAGTTCGGCAGCGGCACCTTCGCGCGCCTCTGCTCGCGCAGCGGTTCGCGTGACGAAGAGTGGGAGGCGCGGGTCTGCCGCCGTTGATGCGATCGCCGTGAGTGGGATGACCGCGAATCCGCCAGTCAGATCAACGTGCAGGGCAACCGTTCGCGCGGTTGCAATCAGTGACTCCACTGGGAGTTGGTCGCCGCGCGCCATCACGGCGCTGGTGAGCCCCCCGCCTCCTGGACCACGCTACCGTCGATGGCAATCTCCGCCGTCTGTCGATACGTGTCGAGCCAGACAAGGAAGCCGCTCGTCTTGATCGTCGCCTGCTGCTCTTCCGTGAGGGCGCGCTCTTCAATCGCGTTGATTTTGAAGATCACCATCTGGCTATTGAGCGTCTGCACGCTGCTCACTTCGCCTGCCGCGAGCAACCAGGCAGCTGAACCAATCTGCGCATTAAGCGAATAGCGGGAGGTGAAGCCAAGGTTGTCTGTGGTCATCCCCTCAAACTCCTTCAGCGCCTCTGCGGCACGCGCATCAAAATCAACGGATGCGCCGGCAAGCTCCTGGGCGAGAATCTCCATGCGGAGCGTCATCCCCTCGCGGCGACCCTCAAACTGCATGACGTGATAACCAAACTCCGTCTTGATCGGGCCAAGGAGATCGCCAACCTGAAGGCCGTCTGCCCAGACGGCGTCTTCAAACGCAGGAACGTAGCTCCCCTTCGCCGCCCAGCCGAGCAGGCCGCCGTTTGCACCGGAGCCAGTATCGTCACTCTGATCTGCAAGTGACTCCATAGAGATCCCAGCTGCAATCTTCTCGTAGGCAGCCTTCGCCTCAGCCTCGGCGGCAGCCCAGGCTGGATCAGTGGTGTCCAAGCCTGCGGCCCCTGCTGAGTCGTCATTCGGGCTGTACAGGAGGTGGCGAACAAGCACCTCTTCAACCTCGCTGTTTCCCTGTGGCACTGGCACTGCAATGTAGCTGATGTCGCGCTGCTCAACTGGGTCAACCAGGAGTTCGGCGGTCACCACCTCGCTCAGTGCCTCGCTCAGAGCACGCTCACCAACCATCTTCTTGTAGAGGTCCATATTGATCTTTGCGTCGCTTGCACTTAAATCAAAGTTTGGATCTGCCTGCGCAGGCCGAATCTGGTCTACGTAGAAGATGGCCATCTGACTAGCTGACTGGCTGATCGCCTCGGTTGGGCCAGCCGCGGTGAGCGCCCAGGCGGCGGCGTAGGCCGGGTCCGTCAGCGGATCCTCAGCCTTTGTGCTCCACCCAATCCGCCCACCCTCTTCTGCATAGGAATCAGACGACTCTCGCTTCGCAATGGCTCCAAAGTCGCCACCGGACTTGATCTCCGCAATGATCGCATCGGCCCTCTGCTGCGCGGCGGCAATCATTTTCTCCGTGGGTTCGCCAGTTTTCGGGTCGCTTGCAACCTTGATCGAAATGCGGCGCAAGAGGCGCAGCTCAGGGGTTGCTGTCTCATCTGCCCATGCGGCATCGACCGCAGCCTGATCAATCGTGACGTTCTTTTCAGTCGCAAGTTGCGCAACAAGAAGGGCATCAATCATGTCTGACGTCAGCTGGCTGCTCAGGTTCGTCCCCGCATCGTCAAGCTGCTGTAGGAGCGCGTTACCTTGGTCATTAGTCAGTGTTCCGGCAGAGACGCGTGCCCTAATCCGTGCAGCCTCAAGGTTCAGGCGGAAGTTTGCAATCTCGCCACGTGCCTTCGCCTCTCCTACGCTAATTGAGGAGCCGTTCACCGCAACTGCAGATGCGTAGTTATCACTCCACCAGCCCACGGCCAAGACGCCAGCGAGGAGCAGGGTAGAGAGGGCAATGGCCCCAAAGAAGGCAAAGTTGGTGAGCACGGATTTGTCCGTTGCGTGATACCGCGCTACAGCACTGGCGCGAAGTTTTGCGATCGGATTCACGGGATTAACTCTCCTTCAGGCATGCTGCCTCACACTTGGGGCACGTGGGATCAGTATAGGGGGTGAATGCTATCCTCTCGCCACAATGGCAAATGCATCACTCCGCCTCACCGTGGGCCGCCCAAAACAAGGCCCAGTCGGGACGATTGCCGAGACGATCAAGAGCGTGATTCACCGACGCCGCCTCCTCCTCTACCTCACGATTGCCAAGGTCCGACAAGATGGCGGCAACTCCCTGCTCGGCAATCTCTGGCTCGTCCTTGACCCAGCGATCCAGCTTGCGATCTACTACTTCCTCGTTGGCATGGTGTTAGATCGGCCACAGCCAGCCTTTGCGCTCTTCCTCTTCTCTGCCATCCTCCCGTGGCGCTGGCTTAGCATGGCGCTCGGCGGCGCTGCCAATTCGGTCCGAGTGAAGGACAAGGTGATGCGCCAGATCGCATTCCCACACATCGTCCTCCCGATCGCCTCGCTCTCCGCAAGTAGCGCCAGCTTCCTCTTTGGGCTCTTGCCGCTCTGCTGCCTCTACCTCATCTACCCCGAGCGGCTCACGCCATGGGTCTTCTCGTTTCCGCTCATTGGAGTTGTGCAACTCCTCTGGATGCTTCCACTCGCGATTCTCTTTAGCGCACTCAGCGTCTTCTTTAGGGACATCAGCAACATCCTCACGCACACCCTTCGGGTTGCCTTCTACCTCTCTCCAGCCCTCTTCAGCTACGACCGCGTCTTGGAGATTCTTGAGCAACGCCCTCCAGCGCGCCTCCTGCTTGACCTCAACCCAATGGCCTGGATCTTGACTGCGTACCGCGACATCTTTTACGAAGGGCGATCTGCGGACTGGGGTGCGCTCTTAGGAGTCGCACTCGCCTCGATCCCCTTTACGCTCGTGAGCATCTACCTCTTCCGCCGCATGGCGCCGTCCTTCCCGAAGGTTCTCTAGATGGGCGCGCCGCATCCAATCTCACTCAAGGGGGCTGGGGTCCGCTACAACATGCGTCTCAAGCGGAAGCGCTCATTACGTAAATCTGTGACGAAGGCCTCTCGACTAGACGCTCAGGGCTACTTTTGGGCGCTTAGGGATATCAACCTTGAAATCCAAGAAGGTGAGACGGTTGCAGTGATCGGTGCCAACGGTGCGGGGAAGAGCACGCTGCTTTTAATGCTGGCCGGCATCCTTGAGCCAGATGAGGGGAGCGTTGCCGTGTATGGAGCGATCTCAACTCTGCTCCATATTGGTGCGGGCTTTGATGACGAACTAAACGCGGAAGAGAATATCCTTCTTGTCGGCGCATTCCTTGGAATCCCTGCCTCCATTATGAAGAAGCGGGTTCCAGAGATCCTGGAGTTCGCTGACATTGGCGACTTTGCAAGCGCGGAAGTCCGAACGTATAGCTCTGGCATGCGGGCACGCCTCGGATTTAGCGTTGCGACTGCGGTGAGCCCAGATGTCTTACTCGTCGACGAAGTGCTCTCCACTGGAGACGCCTCATTTAGAGATAAGGCGAGAACTCGAATCCTTGACCTAATGAAGAGGGCGCGCGCGGTGGTGTACGTGACGCATGATCTTGACTCTGCGGCATCGTTCTGTACACGAGCGATCGAGCTTGAGGGAGGGCAGATCGTTGCCGATGGCCCCGCGAAGAGCGTGATCGCCGCCTACCAGGCGAAGATGGAGCGAAAGGCGAAGGGGTCGAGTTAGGGGGCCGCGCTTGGGAGCTGGAGACCGCCGCCGTAGTTCAGGATCACCAGCAGCGTTCGCGCAGAATCTAACTCTAGGATTGGCTTCACCTCGGCACTCTTGATCACCGCGCCAGAAGGGTCGCTCACGGTGACAACGCGGCCAATAGAGAGGCCGCGCGGGAAGGCGGAGCGAAGCGCAGAGCTGAGCTCAATCCCGGAGGTGGTGACCTCGGCGCCAACCGGCACGTCACGGAGCGCATCAATGTCATCAAAAACGAGCGGGTTTGCGCCCCGCCCATGAAGGAGGCCGATCGCTCCGGTCGTAGCGATCTCTGCCGTGACGGTGAACTCTGGGTCACTCATGAGTCGCACCTGTGCGCTCCCCTCCGTAACTGAGATGACGCGACCAGCGAGCGTCCCGCCCGCACCGATCACTACGTCGCCTTCAGTGATCCCATCGCGCGTCCCGCGATCGATGATGGCCAGCCGTTTCCCAATCTCAAAGTCTCGCGCCACCACCTGCACCGCAATGCTGCTGAACGAGATTGACGAGCGAAGGTCAAGGATCGCCTGCAGTTCAGTAATCTCTCGTTCAAGGCTCGCCACGCGCACGGCGGAGGCGACGGCCTCATCGCGCTCTTGCAGCGTGAGGGCGAGACGCGTGCGAAGCGCCTGAACGTCAGCGGCAACTGCGCCGATCACAGCAAGGCCGCGCCCAACCGCGGCGATCGGCTCTGTTACGACACGGAGCACGCTGGAGGCGCCGTCGCGCACCGCAATGCTTGGTGGGGTGCTAGAGGTGAGGAGGAGGAGCAGCGAAAGGACAATCAGGGCTGGAGTGCCACGCCCGCCGAGTGAGACTCCTGTGCGACGCCCCGTTCGAAGCCGTGAACGAAAGAGCATGAGAGACCGCTACCGAAGTGGGCGCTGGTAGGTCTCTGGTACGAGCAGCTTCTCCAGCGTCTCCACCTCTTGCAGGATGATCCCCGTGCCGCGCACCACGCAGGTGAGCGGGTCATCCGCAATGCGGACCGGCATATTCGTCTCGGCGGCGAGTCGAATCTCAATTCCTAGCAGCAGCGCACCACCACCGGCGAGAACGATCCCCTGATCCATGATGTCCGCCACCAGCTCGGGTGGCGTCTCTTCAATAGTGTCACGAACCGCGTTGACGATCTCAACGAGCGATGGTTCAAGCGCTTCACGAATCTGCGGCGCACCAACCTCAACCGAACGTGGCAGGCCAGTGAGGAGGTCGCGTCCGCGCAGAGTGATGCGCTGCGCGTCCCACTCGCCAGAGTGCGCCGAACCGATCGCGATCTTGATGTCCTCTGCGGTGCGCTCGCCAAGGAGCATGTTGTACTTGCGGCGAGCGTAGGCAACGATGTTTTCGTCCATCTCGTCGCCAGCAATGCGAATGCTCCGCGCTGTGACGATGCCGCCGAGGCTCGTCACTGCAACTTCTGTGGTGCCACCGCCAATGTCAACAATCATGCTGCCGGATGGCTCAGCAATGGCGAGCCCTGCCCCGATCGCGGCGGCCATCGGCTCTTCAACGAGACGGACCCATCGTGCCCCCGCCTTCAACGCCGCGTCACGCACGGCGCGCTTCTCCACTTCCGTCACGCCGGATGGAATGCCGATGATCATGCGCGGTCGCGCAGCCAGCCAGCCGCCAGAGTGCACCTTACGCACGTAGTAGCTGATCATCTGTTCCGTCACCGCTGCGTCAGAGATGACGCCGTCGCGGAGCGGTCGAATGGCAACGATGTTCGCTGGGGTTCGGCCGAGCATGCGCTTCGCTTCAGCGCCAATGGCGATCACCTTGCGCGACTTCGCCTCAACGGCAACAACAGAGGGCTCGCTGATGACGATCCCTTTCCCATGCACATGGACGAGCGTGTTCGCCGTGCCAAGGTCGATCCCAACATCGTTGGAGAAGAGGCTGTAGAGGCGGTTGAGCATTGAGCGATGGTAGCACCAGCCTCCCGCTAGTCTGGCGCCGCCGTGGTCGCCCAGATCGTGGGTCGCTGCGAACGGATGCTCGCCCAGCGGCCGTGCCCGATCACAAGGTGATCGAGGAACTCAAGATCGAGCAGTCGTGCCGCGGCCACCACCTCCGCCGTTAGCCGCAAGTCCTCCTCCGATGGCTCCGGATCACCGCTCGGATGGTTGTGCACGAGTGCAAAGCCGACACCACCCCCATCTACGACTGGGCGGAGCAGCTCAGCGATGCGCACGCTCGTCCCCGTCGCCGTTCCTACATACACCTGGTGCAACGCAAGCAGCCCGTTACGCCCGTCAACTACAGCAACGTGAAGTTCTTCCTGCTCGCGCCGCGCAAGCAGCGGCGTAGCGAGCGCAGCAAGGTCCGCTGGCGACTGCACACGCTGACGCCCCACCGGCCACCACGAAGCCGCCGTGGAGAGTGCCTGCATTACCTGCTGCACGCGTTCCGACTCTTCCACAGACACGCCTGCGCGAATCAGTCGCGCGCCGATGCGCGTGTGAAAGAGCTGCTCCGGCTCACCCTTCAACGCGTGACGAAGACGTTCAGCAAGTCCAGTAATTCCTGCCAACACTTCGATCGCAGTGAGGAGGTTGTCGTCACTATGCGTCGCTCCGCTGGATGTATTGGCTTTTGGGCTCTCTGCGATCGTCACACTCACCTCCGGTTGTATATGGTGCCTCCGGTGACGCGGCGAGCCCGCCGTTTTCCCGCTACGCCACCGAAGGCATCGCCACTATGCGCCGCGCCGCGTAGCGCACGCGTACGCGCCGCGTGTGGAAATGTGGGTGGGCCGCGCGGGGGTGAGGTTACGCCGCGAAGGTGGCGAGAACGAGCACCGCGTTATACGCGGCGTGCAAGACGATCGTGGCGAGGAGTGAGCGACGACGTACCCAGAGCCATCCGAGTGCGAGGCCGAGCGGGAGTCGAATCGCGAAGGCGACTCCAGCAACGGCGAGCGCGTCGCCGATGCTTTCGCCGCCGATATTGAGCGTGTGCGCAAAGGCGAAGACGATCGCGGAGAAGACAATCGCACGACGCGCGCCTGACTGACGACCCCACGCCTGTGCGATCACGCCGCGATAAAGGATCTCCTCGCCGATCGGCGCAACGATCACTGCACTGAGCAAGTTGAACAGGAGTGCGCGGCTGCCATCTGATGGCGGGAGCGGGGAGTCTGGGACCGCACCCGTGCTCTGAATCAGCAGTGTACTGAACAGCGCCGCCGCAACCACGATCGGTACCGTGAGCGCGAGCCCCCAGGCAACATCGCCGAGTGCGCCGCCGCGCCGGTCGGCGACGGGGAGGTTGGGTGAAACGATGCGGTGCTCTCCTGCAATCTCGCGCCACTGCGCCGCACCGGTCCCAACCACGATGAGGGCAACGACGAGGGTTGTGGCGAGGTTCGTGCTGAGCGCGATCGCGAGCGTTGCCGACGCGGCATCTAACTGCGCAAATCCACCAAATGGCACGAAGAGGATGAGGAGCAGGCCAGGGGCGAGGATGGCGAGTGGGAGCGCCGACCAGAAGACTGCCATTGGGCCAGGGCCGCGCCAGCTCCACTCCGGTGTGTCAACGGAGCGTTGCAGTGCGGATGCACCGCTCAGTCCAATCAGTCCAAGGCTGAGAACAAGAAGGCTGATGGCGAGTGCAAGGTCCCCCGCCCCTGCGATCCCTGCAAAAAAAAGCGAGCCGCCGCCAACGCTTGCGAGCAGACCAAGGACGTAGAGCGCTGGTGCCTCACGACCAGCCAGCTGAAGAAGGCCCGGCCGCGGGCGGACGTCCATTTACGGAGTTGTTCCAGCCGTCAGCTCAGCAAGCGTGTCAAGCACGCGCTGCAACTCTGCAATGCGATCACCGTAGAGCGAGAAGTTTCCTGCGCGGAGCGCCTCTTGCGCCTGCGCAAAGATTTCCGACGCGCGCGTCACAAGTCCGCTGACATCGGTTGGCTCACTTCCGCCACCCGGATCAACCACGCCGCCGCCAACCAGAAGGTTGAGCGCCTGCGCGAGTGAATCGCCCCAGACGACCTTGTCGGAGGTGGCGGCAACAATCTTCTGGAACTCTGGGAATGAACTAGAGGTTGACTGCAGGTAGACCGGCTGCAGGTAGACGATGCTGTTCCCCACTGGCGTGACGATCAGGTTGCCGCGAATCACCGTAGATCCCGACTGATCCCAGAGCGTGGTCTGCGCGGCAATGATTGGGTCGGCATCAATGCGTGCGTTCACCTGCGCTGGACCGAAGACGGATGTATCTTTCGGGAATCGGTAGCTCACCACCTGGCCATACTTGTCGCTGTCGTTGCGCGCAGCAACCCAGGCGATCATGTTCGGTCGGCTGGTTGGAACGAGTGGCTGAATCAGCGCGAACTCCGCTCCATCTTCGCCAGGGAGTCGAACGCGCACGTAGTAGGCCTCGCCGGGGAGTGACTGCGAACCGGCCGAAGCCTCTGGAACCGTCCAGACGTCGTCCTGGCGGTAGAAGGTCTGCGGGTCCGTCACGTGATAGCGCGCGTACATGCGCGTCGTGACATCGAATCCTTCTTCGCCGACACGAAGGTGCGCCTGCAGATCGGCGGGCATCTCATCAAGTGGCTGGAAGAGGCTTGGGAAGACGCCGCTCCAGGCGCGAATGATCGGATCGCTCGCATCTGCAACGTAGAGCTTCGTCTCGCCTGTGTAGAGGTCGAGGGTGGCCTTCACGCTGTTGCGGATGTAGTTAATTGGTCGGCCGAAACTGGTGCGCGCGAGCGAAGGATCGAACGACTGCGCGTTCGGGAATCGGTTACTCATGGTGTATCCGTCCACCATGTAACTGAGTCCGCCATCTTCGCGGATGACGAGGTATGGGTCGCGATCCCAGCTCACGAACGGCGCGAGCGCGCTGATCCGTTCGCCAACCGTGCGCCGCCAGAGCAGCTGGCTCTCGGAGGTGATCTGGTCGCTGATCAAGAGGTTGAGATCTCCGAGGCGTGCCGCGAAGAGGAGCCGGTCGGCAAGGGTGCCGAGCGAGATGCCGTTCTCGCCACTCCAGCTTGTGGTGGCGTCGCCGGTGACCACACCATCGGCATCAATCTCGCCTTCGCCGATTGGGTAGTCAAACTCTGGAGTCTTTGCGCCAACAATGACCCAGTCGTCATCAAGTTCACCGAAGTAGATTCGCGGTTCGCTGACCACAGGTGCACCATCTGTAGAGACGGGCGGGATGTCACGGATGATCAGACGTGGGAGACCGCCGGAGCCAACTTCGGCAACGGGGACCATCGCTACGCCGATGCCGTGGGTGAAGGTGATCCTGCGATTCACCCAGGCTGCCGACTGTTGCGCGCGATCTGGATTCAGCTCACGTGCGGAGAGCATGACGAGTCGCTGCTCACCATTAATGGTGTAGCGGTCAACATCCACGTCGGCAAAGTTGTAGTACTGACGAACGGTCTGTAGCTGATCGAGCGTCTGCTGCAACGGTCGATAATCCCAAAGGCGGGCGTCTGCAAACGTCTCAGCATCCGTGGCGATCGAATCTGCGGTGAGGGTAGCCTCGCCGTCGTACTGCAGCTCACTCCAGCCATCAAGGCCGAAGGCGAGACGCGTCATCTTCAAGTTATTGGCAATGTACGGCTCCTCAAGGGCGAACTCGTTCGGCAGAACCTGGAAGCGCTGGACAAACTCAGGGTAAAGACCCCCGAGCACGCCGGAGGCGCCGAACCAGACCAGTGCGGTGAGGGCGAGTGGCCAGACTGTGCGCGTCAGGGCGGCACCAATCAAGAATGCGGCGGCGATCGCGGCGATCGTCGTGAGGATGTCCAGCCCTGGGAGCTTCGCGGCGTTATCTGCGTATGAGACGCCTGTCGCCACGCCAGTGCTTGAGTAGACCAGCTCCAGTTTGTCCAGCTGATATCCGTATGCCGTGGCGAGCAAGACGCCACCGATCATCAGCGCGAGGTGGAGGCGCGGCAGGGTGCCGACGAACCCGAGCCCGCGAGCGCTAATTGCTGGGAGATAACGGAGCGCCGCTGCGAGTGTTCCTGCAAGGAGCAGCGTGACGCCGATCCCCTGCGCAAGGCGCAAGACGGGGAGTTCGAAGAAGTAGAACGAGATGTCGCGACCGAAGATAGGGTCAACGACGGGTGTGCCGCTCGGATCAAAGGAGACCGCGTTCTGCCAGAGGCTGATCGTCTCCCAGTTCGCAGCGACCTGCGCGCCAATGAAGAGCGCAACGAGCAGCGCGCCAATGCGCAAGACGCCACTCCCGACTGCGGCAACGGTGCTGCCGCTACCAGAGCTGGCACTGAAGAGATCACGGAGCGCATCGCCAATGCCGTCCACGCGAATCTGACCTCGCTCATTAACCAGCGGCTCGCGATCTGGTCGCGCCACCTGCTCCTTTGGCTCAGCCGGCGGCGTACCGCCGCGTCGCGCAATCAGTGACGCGATCCCAATCATGCCGAGAAGGAAGATCAGCGCGGCAAGGGTGCTCCCTGCAAAGAGGCTGCCTTGAATCTGCAGTCGCTGCCAGAAGAGATCGCCTGCGCCGAGCGACGCAAACCAGCGCGCATCAGTGAGCAGACCGATGATCGGGCTGCCAATGAAGAAGAGTCCGATGAGAATCGGGAAGAAGAGCGAACGCAGGCTCAGCTTTGGCCGCGTGAAGTTGGTGCCGCCGCCAGATGCGGGGCGTCGGGCGCGAGGGCGCGAAGGTGGTGGGGTGCCTTCGTCAGCGCCGTCCACGTTGGCGTTGTCCGCAGTTGGGCCCGCTCCGCCACTGCGTCGGCGCTCGAGCTCCTCAAGGAAGTCCTTGAACGGATCCGTCACGTCGTCTCCTCCGTGTTGTTCGCCCTACGGCCGATGCGCCACCTCAACGGCTCGCGCAAACGCATCGAGTGCCGCCTCAGCAACTTTCGACCCACTCATCGTAGCGACTCGGATCGGATCCCACTTCGCTGCAACCTGGAGTGCGAGGGGGCGGCGCCACGGCTCGCTCGACTGCGCCGCCTCGCCAACGAGTCGCAACTTCAGGCAGGAGCGCCCCTCCTCTACGGCGAGGAGGTCGCCGAGGCCATTCGTCATTAAGGCTCCATAACGTTCGAGGGGTGAGATCGGTGGTGGCCCAGCGAGTGGTGCCACCTCGCGGCAACTCACCACCCCGTCACCGTCTTGCACCCAGAAGAGGGCGATCCACCAGCCATCGGGCATGGTGCTCGGCTGCGCCGCGCCGGCGCGGATCTCTCCCTCCGCGCGCCCCTCAATCACGATCGGTCGCACCTTCAGGAAGCTCGTCCCTGGGAGCGGCAGCCGCTCCGCCGTGTTCTCCACTCCGTTGCTCACTCCCACTCAATCGTTGCGGGGGGCTTGGAGGTGATGTCATAAACGACGCGTGTCACGTTCGGCACTTCGTTCACGATGCGCGACGAGATTTTCGCCATCAGGTCATACGGGAGGCGCGCCCAATCGGCGGTCATCCCGTCTTCACTTGTCACCGCACGAATCGCCAGCACGTTGCCGTACGTTCGGCCATCACCCATCACGCCAACAGAGTGAAGCGGCGTTAGCACAGCGAACGACTGCCAGATGCTGCGATAGAGCCCCGCCGCCTTGATCTCATCAATAACAATCCAGTCTGCTTCGCGAAGTGTGTCGAGTCGCTCGCGCGTCACCTCGCCAAGGATGCGAATCGCAAGACCAGGACCCGGGAAGGGCTGACGCAAGATCACGCTCTCTGGAAGTCCGAGCTGAAGGCCAACGGCGCGCACTTCGTCCTTAAAGAGCGCGCGAAGCGGCTCAACGAGTTCAAACTTCAGGTCCTCGGGGAGGCCGCCCACGTTATGGTGCGTCTTGATCTTCTGCGCCGACTTCGTCTCCTTTGAGGTGGACTCGATCACATCCGGATAGAGCGTCCCTTGCGCAAGGAACTTGAAGTCGCCGGCTCGAGCCGACTCCTCCTCAAAGACGCGAATGAATTCTCGGCCGATGATCTTCCGCTTCTCTTCAGGGTCAACCACTCCTTCAAGCGCATGCTGGAATCGCTCCTGCGCCTCAACCATGATGATCTTCATGCCCAGCTGCTCGGCGAAGACTTCGCGCAGGATCTCCGACTCGCGCTTGCGCATCAGGCCGTGATCTACGTAGACACAGGTGAGTCGATCGCCGATCGCCTTATGGACGAGCGCCGCCGCAACCGCAGAGTCAACGCCGCCAGAGAGTGCACAGAGAACGCGATCCGTTGGGCCGACCTGCGCCTTGATCGCAGCAACCGCGTCCTCCGCGAGTCGCCCTGGCGTCCAGGTCGCCTTCGCCTTTGCGATCCCGAGCACGAAGTTCTGCAGCAGCCGCTTCCCGCTCGGGGTGTGCACCACCTCAGGATGAAACTGGATCCCCCAGAGGTTGCGCGTCGTGTCAGCGAGCGCAGCGAACGGCGTGGAGTCGGTAGTGGCGAGCGCGGTGAATCCAGGTGGCGCATCAATGATGGAGTCGCCGTGGCTCATCCAGACGCGCTCGCTCCCAGCGCCGCCTGAGCCACCGAGTCCGGCAAAGAGTGGGCTTGTCGCCCCGCTAATGCTGATGTCGGCGGGGCCGTACTCACGCCGATCTGAAGGTCCAACGCGACCACCGAGCTGCTGTGCCATCAGTTGCACGCCGTAGCAGACGCCAAGGATCGGAACGCCGGCGCTCCAGAGGGCGGCGTCTGGCTTGGGGCCAGCGTCGTCATAAACGGAGAAGGGGCTGCCGCTCAGGATGATGCCGGCAGGTTTGCGCGCCAGGATCTCGCTGATCGGAAGGTCGAACGACACGAGCGCCGCATGCACGTTCATCTCGCGAACGCGGCGTGTGATCAGTTGCGCGAACTGGCTTCCAAAATCCAAGACGAGGATGCCGCCCGTCTCAACTCCAGCCGCGCGCACGCTCGCCGTGGTTCCAGCTTCAGCGGCCACGCTGCCAACTCTTCCCTTCGGTCGCGGCGGCTGGCGCGTAGATCACCTCAACGTCGCGGAATGCGGCGAGCGTCTGCACGCCGAGTGCGGCCGCCGACTGACGCACCGCCCCCACCAGGTTTTCGCTCCCGTCCGTGACGCGCGATGGCCCGTTAAGGATCTGCTCCATGCTCCCTGCGATCCCAACCTCAATGCGAGTGCCGCGCGGCAGTGTTGGTGAAGAGGCGGCCATCCCCCAGTTGAACCCACCGCCTGGTGCTTCGGTTGATCGCGCAAGCGGCGAACCGATCATCACCGCATCCGCACCAACGGCGAGCGCCTTCGCGATCTCGCCCCCCTTGCGAATGCCACCGTCCGCGACTACTGGAACGTAACGACCGCTCGCCTTCATATAGGCATCACGCGCACCGGCCACGTCGCTCACCGCGGTGACCTGTGGCACGCCGATGCCGAGCACCTCGCGCGTGGTGCAGGCGTTCCCCGGTCCAACGCCAACGAAGATCGCCGCAGCCCCCTGCTGCATCAGCGAATATGCCGCTTCGGCGTTCGTGGTGTTCCCCACCGCAACGGGGATGCTGCTCCGCTTCACAAAGTCAGCGAGCTCAAGTGGCGCATAGCCCGTAGCAATGTGTCGCGCCGATGAGACCTGACTCTGGATCACCAGCAGATCTGCGCCACCCTTAATGATTGCGTCGCCAAACTTGCCGATCGCCTGCGGCGTTGCCGCGATCATTGCGGGCGACCCTGTGGCGTGAATCTCTGCGATGCGCTGCGCAATCAGCGCCTCCTTCACCGGTTCCGCGTAGAGCCTGGCGAAGAGTTCTTGGACATCACCTTTTGCTGCGGCACTAATCGCGGCGAAGTGTGGTGTTGGATCGTCATAACGGAACCAGAGCCCCTCAAGGTTGATGCAGGCCAAGCTGCCGAGCTTGTGCAGTACGCCTGCAGTTGTAGGTGAGACGACCGCGTCCATCGCTGACGCGATGATCGGCACAGCAAGTGGGATGCCACAAAAGTTCTGTGAAAGGTCAACGTCAGATGGATCTGCGGTGTCGGTGCCTGGGGCGAGCGAGATGTCATCGAACCCGTAAGCGGGCCGGAGGTTGTCGACCTTAGAGGTGAGTTGGGGCACCATTGAGGAAGTGTAGCGGCGAGTGCGATCAGCGCGTGGTGGCGAGCGCGACGTGAACGATCTGGGCGATCTCTGCGGCGAGTGCCCCCTGCTCCGCGCTCGCGTCGAGTACGCGCCAGCGAGCAGGCTCCGCGGCGGCGAGGCTGCGGAAGCCCGTCGCCACGCGCTCATGGAAGGCGGCATCAAAGCCCTCTTCAAAGCGTGTGCGGTTACTCCCCGACTTTCGGGCGAGGCCGTGTTCAGCGGGGAGGTCGAGGAGGAGCGTCAGATCTGGCGTGCGCCCAGCGGTGGCGAAACGAATCATGCCGCGCAACTCCTCTATTGGGAGGCCGCTTCCGTATCCCTGATAGGCGAGTGTTGAATCGGCGAATCGATCGGCAATCACCACGGCACCGCGCGCCAGCGCTGGCTCAATCACGTCGGCAACGAGTTGCGCGCGCGAGGCGTTGAAGAGCAGCGCATCCGCGCGTGGGTCTACTGGAACGGCGCCCCCCTCCCCAAGAAGGATGGCGCGGATCTTCTCGCCCGCCGGCGTGCCGCCAGGCTCACGCACGGTGACCACCTCACGCCCAGCGGCGCGGAGGGTTTCAGCGAGGCGTCCAATCTGTGTCGACTTGCCCGAGCCGTCGGGCCCCTCAAAGCTGATGAACATACTGACGCCCGCCTCGTTACTAGCGGCGGCGGCGCGGCGTGCTTGAGGCGCGCCCTGGCGGCTCAAGGCGCACGCGACGGTGCGGATCGCGACCGCGCGAACTGCTGGTGATGTTCGCCTCACCGGCGAGTTGATGTTGTAGTCGGCGGATGAAGGCGCTCTGCGGCGCAAGTTCAACTGGATGAGCCGTACGCAGCACCTCCTCCACGCCGTTCGCCGCCTCACGCAGCGCCATCTCGCGCGGATCATCAGGAAGGTCGTAGAGCGCCAGCAGGGCGCGCTCCATCTGCGCCGCAGCGTTCGACTTCAGCACATGGATCGGCACACCACGCCGCTCCGCTTCAACCAGCGGCGCACCGCGCTGCTTGAACTCATTACGAATCGTCATCACCGCATCCGCATCTTCTGGGCCGCGTGCCGTGCTCGCAGGAAGTCCAAGCTCACGAATCGCAATCTCCAACTTCTTTCGCGAAATCCCATGCGCGTAGATGCGTAGCTCGGGGAGCGCGCTTTCGCTCCGCTCTTCATCATCTGCACCTGGTGCGTCGTCCCAGGCTGCAGGAACCTTGCCGCCGTCTGCGGTACGCGCAGCGGGTTCGTTATCCATCTCCGAGACCGCGCTCGCCATGGTCACGCCGTTCACCCATCCGCGCGTTGGACGCCAACTCCCAGAAGCTTGAGGCCCACCAAGCACTGGCATCACGGGGGCTGCGGTTCCGCCAGGGATCGTCGCCGCTGGGTTTCGCATGTCATAGAGCTGTGCGCCACGGCGTGAACGGTCACGATGCTTCCGCCAGCCTCCCTGTCCTTCGTCGCGACTATCACGTCGGTCGCGGCGATCGTCTTGTGGCGTCAGGCCACCAAAGCGACGCTGTTCAATACCAGGAAGCGCGCCTGGCCGAATACGCTGCTGGGTGCGATGCACGCCAGCCTCGTCACGCCAACGCTCCTCTGGCGCAACGGCGTCGCCGCGCAGCAGCGCGTCAACGGTTGCCGCAACATCTTCATGCACCAGGATGTGATCGCGGTCGATGATCTCTACCACCACGTCAAACGTTGGCGGCGCCTTCCGCTCCAGGACGCTCTTCTGCGTGCGTCGGCGGCGCGCTTCGTCGTCGCCGAGCGTCACGCTCTGAATCCCACCGATCAGGTCGGTGAGCGTTGGGTTCAACATCAGGTTGTCCAGGCTGTTGCCATGCGCCGTACCGATCAACTGCACACCGCGCTCGGCAATGGTGCGCGCCGCGATCGCTTCGGCCTCGGTGCCGATCTCGTCAATGACGATCACCTCTGGCATGTGATTCTCTACCGCCTCGATCATCACAAGGTGCTGTCGCTCCGGCGAGCTCACCTGCATCCTGCGCGCCTTCCCAATCGCTGGGTGTGGGATGTCACCGTCGCCCGCGATCTCGTTCGACGTATCGACCACCACCACGCGCTTGGAGAATTCAGAGGCGAGAACGCGCGCCGCTTCGCGCAACATCGTGGTCTTTCCTACACCAGGTCGTCCCATGATCAAGATCGACTTCCCCGACTCAATATGGTCACGCAAGATCTCAATCGTGCCAAAGACGGATCGCCCAACGCGACAGGTGAGACCAACCACGCGTTCAGAGCGATTTCTAATCGCCGAGATGCGGTGCAGTGTGCGCTCAATGCCGGCGCGATTGTCTCCGCCAAAATCGCCGATGCGCGAGATCACCCACGACAAATCCTCTTCAGTGACCTCGCGCTCAAGCAGTGTCACGTCGCCGGAGGTGAGTCGCGCCTCTGGGCGTCGACCAAGGTCCATCACGATCTCAAGAAGTCCGTCGCGACCAGCGGCCAACTCTTCGCGCGTGGAGAGATCGCGAACGCTCGCAATGATTTCGCCAGGGAGGCAGTCGAGGAGAAGGTCAAGATTGTCAACAATCGCCTCCTCCTGCACGACCGTGGGCTCCAGCGCTGCGCTGACTCCGTCGTGAGGGATCTCGGCAAGACTCATTGACGCCATCCTAGCGCGGCAACCGAGTTAACGGCTCGGTAGCACTCGGTCCGGCACTCCCCCGATCCGCCCGGGTCTGCCCAGATTCGCATGCGAGATCAGCCGATCGCTGGAACCATCCCTGGGGCGGTCACGCGCGCTCGCGCATCACGCACGGCAAGGCGCAGGTCGCCGATCGGCGCAAACCCCTGCGCCGCGAGCGCCGCGCCGAGTCCCCCTTCATAGCTGCGCGCCACCGCCAGAACGCCGTTCTCCGCCGTGCCAACACGCGCCGCCCGTTCTCCGATCTCGGCGAGGCTCGCTTCAATCAGTGGCGCCGCGTCGACGCCAGGGAGGAGGCTGATGCGCAACGCGTGTGGGTGTTCTTCGCCCCGCTCACGCGCCACGCCGAGATGAACCCACGCATCAGCCTCGCCCGCCGCACCATCCAGCACAAAGGCGCTCTGGTCCGCCAGTCGAAGGAGCGGCGTGATACTCGCGCGCGGCGCCCATGTTCCGGCGGCGGCGCGCTCCCACTCCCGTGCGTCAATCAGCTCCATCCGCGAGACGGCTGGCGGCGTGGTTACTGACATCAGTTGCGCAATGCGAAGTGCATCACTCGGCTGCGCTAAACGAAGTGCAGCGAGTGCGGCGCGCGCAGAGCTTGGCGCGTTCCGTGCGCCACCTTTCAGGAGGAAGAGTGTCTCGCGCGCATACGGCTGAAATCCGGCGCCCCCCAAGAGCATCAGAGTTGCCGCATCTTCTGCGCAGGCAACATGCAGGCGCACAACTCCGTGTCGACCCGCTTCGCGTGCAACGCGAGCGAGAAGTCGCGCACGCGCCGCATCATCTACCGCATCCAGCTCAACAATCGTCCAGTCGCCGCGCTCATCGCGCTCCACGCGCGCGAGCCCATCTGCGAATGCGCCGCGCTGGTGGATCCAGATGGAGTCAGATGAGCGGATCAAACTGAGCGGCATGCGGAAGAGTTGATAGAGACTCAACGCGGCGGGACCGAGCGGCAGGCCGAGCGAGCGCATCTCGCCGCTCCCTTCGTGCAGTGAGCGCTGTGCGCGCCGCGAGATCTCTACGAGTGCTGTGAGGTCAGTAATGCGTGCGAGACGGACGCGCGGTGCGCCGTCAGCGTTCGGTGACACGGATCACCCGCGACGCGCTGTCGCCGCCTGCTCCACGAGCCAGCGATGCAGACGTGTCTCGCCGGCAATCTCCGGATGGAACGAGATCCCCACCACGTTCCCCTGTCGCGCCGCAACGATCTCGCCCCCCTCAAGTTGCGCCACCACGCCCGCCGCCGGCCCAACTCGCAGGATCTGCGGCGCACGAATGAAGACGGCGCGGAGCGTTGTGGGACCGCCACTCGCCTTCAGGCTCTGCATCTTCAGCTCCGTCTCAAACGAATCGAGTTGGCGACCGAACGCGTTGCGTCGCACCTCCATATCAAGAAGTGAGAGGACGGGCGCGTCGCCATCAGCAATCTTGGTTGCAAGCAGAATTGCACCAGCACAGGTGCCGAGGATTGGTGCGCCGCGCGTTGCAAGCGCCTTGATCGGTGCAACGAGACTCCAGCGCGAGTAGAGTTTGCGCATCGCCGTGCTCTCACCACCCGGAAGGATCAGCCCATCAACGCCATCAAGATCTGCGGGGAGGCGGATTTCGCGGCCAACAGCGCCGACCGCATCAAGTGTCTCGAGGTGTTCGCGGAAGTCGCCCTGCACCGCCATCACGCCGATCACTGGCTGCCGTTTACGACGCAACGCGCCGGCCATCAGTTACCAGCCGCGAGAGGAGAGTCGCTCCGCATCTGGGATCGTGCGCATCTCGATCCCCTTCATCGCTTCGCCGAGTCCCGCTGAGACTTCGGCCAAGATGGCAGGGTTCGCCCAGTGCGTTGTGGCTTGGACAATCGCCGCCGCCATCTTCGCTGGGTGCTTCGCCTTAAAGATGCCTGATCCAACAAAGACGCCATCGGCGCCGAGCCACATGGAGAGTGCCGCGTCGGCTGGTGTTGCAATGCCACCAGCAACGAAGTTCACCACTGGGAGTCGTCCCGCCTTCACGGTGAGCTTCACGAGTTCGTAGGGGACGCGCATCTCCTTAGCGGCGGCGCGGAGCCGCTTCTCGCTCTGGCCCTTCAGCGCCTCAATCTGCTCCTTGACGGTTCTAATGTGGCGCACCGCCTCAACAATGTTTCCTGTGCCGGCTTCGCCCTTGGTGCGCATCATCGCCGCGCCTTCGCTAATGCGACGGAGCGCCTCGCCAAGATCTTTGCAGCCACAGAGAAATGGGATGCGGAATTGATGCTTATTAATGTGGAATCGGTCGTCCGCCGGCGTCAGCACTTCGGACTCGTCGATGTAGTCAACGTTCAGCGCCTCGAGGATCTGCGCCTCCACGTGATGCCCAATCCGCGCCTTCGCCATCACTGGAACGGACACGGCCGCCTGGATCCCCTTGATCATGTCTGGGTCGCTCATACGCGCCACGCCGCCATCACGTCGAATATCGAATGGGACGCGCTCCAGCGCCATCACCGCCACAGCGCCCGCCTCTTCGGCGACCTTCGCCTCAGCCGGGGTCACCACATCCATGATCACGCCGCCCTTGAGCATCTGCGCGAGGCCACGCTTCGTCGCCCAGGTGGACTTGGCGACCTTCGCCTCTGGTGCGCTGCGCTTTCCCATGCACTCATTCTCGCATACCATCCCGTCATGAGTGAGACGCCAGCACCATCGGAGGGGGACCAGGAGGGTCGGGTAGACGACCTTGCCGCAGGACGGCGAGAGGTCGCACGCCTTGCCGCGGGGAGTCGCGGTCAGATCGCCAGCATCAACGTATCGCACCCTGGTGGTGTTCCGAAGCGACCGATTGATCGCACCGTTATTACAACGCGTGGGTTGATTGGTGATGGTCAGCGCACCAAGGAGCCGGTGCACGGCGGACCAGAGAAGGCGGTCTGCCTGTTTGGCGTAGAACAGATTCGGCGCGTCAACGCAGATGGTCATCACCTCTACCCAGGCGCAATTGGTGAAAACCTCACGTTGAGCGGGCTCGACCTTGGCGGACTGGAGAGCGGCGACCAGCTTCGTATCGGCGACCCTGCCACCGGACCGATCATTCAGCTGAGTGATCCGGCCGCCCCCTGCAAGAACATCGCGGGGAGCTTCGAAGATTGGCGGATCGCTCGGGTCAGCCATAAGGTGCGCCCCGAAGACAGCCGCTGGTACGCACGGGTGTTGCGCGAGGGGCCCGTGGTTTCGGGCGACCCGATTGAACTGCTCGGCGCGGCTGATACGATCGGGCGATGAGCAGCGAGGTCCTCGTCTTAAACCAAGACTACGAGCCGTTGAACGTCTCGTCCCTCCCCCGCGCCTTCCGGCTCGTCCTTGGTGGCAAGGCGGAGATTCTCGCCGAAGGGGAGCCGATCCGCAGCGCTTCGCGCAGTTGGACCGCGCCATCTGTTGTGCGACTCCGACATCGCGTCCGCCGTCCGCGCCCACGAGCCAAGCTGAGCCGCAAGGAGATCTTCGCGCGCGATAAGCATGCCTGCCAGTACTGCGGTCGCGCCGGCGTCTCACTCACCATTGATCACGTTGTCCCGAAGAGTCGCGGGGGCGACTCGTGGTCGTGGGAGAACCTGGTGACCGCCTGCATGTCGTGCAATCACCGCAAAGGCGACCGACTCCCCGAGGCGGCCGGCCTGCAACTGCGCCGTCGACCCTACGAGCCGCGCTGCGATGTCTACGCGATCTTCCTCCCCTACCTCCGCCACGATGCCTACTCCGCGTGGCGCGACTTCCTCTTCATCGGAGAGGGCGCGGCGGCGAGCGGCGCGTGAGCCACGAGGCGGCACTTCGCGCCGCCGTTCCAGAAGATGTGGCACAACTCATGGGCCAGCTCCAAACGGCCGGCTTTGCCGCCTACGTTGTTGGCGGTGCGGTACGAGACACGCTTGTTGGACGAACTCCATCTGACTGGGATCTAGCAACCGACGCTACGCCCGACCAGCTGCGCAACGCCTTCCCTGACGCGCAGTACGAGAATCGATTTGGCACCGTTGGGATCCCAACGTCTGTGGGAGTCCGTGAGGTGACCACCTTCCGCGCCGATGGGCCGAGTAGTGACGCACGTCGCCCTGATGCGATCACCTTCCTTGGCGCAATCGAAGGCGACCTTGCACGACGCGACTTCACCATCAATGCGATGGCGTTCGGCGCTCCCTCAGGTGCGCACGGCGACCTTGTAGCTTCAGGTTCGCTTATTGATCCGTTCGGTGGCGCGGCAGACCTTGCCGCCGGACTGCTACGTGCGGTTGGTGATCCAAGTGAACGTTTCCGAGAAGATGCGCTGCGCATGTTGCGCGCCGCGCGCTTTGCAACACGCTTCAATCTAACGATTGAACCGGCGACAGCGGCGGCGATACGCCGTGACGTTGCGCTTGTCGCCACGCTCTCTGGTGAACGAATCGGCGCGGAGATCGAGGGGATCCTCGCCGCAGAGAACCCAGCGCCCGGCCTGCACACACTCAACGACCTTGGTCTCACGGCGCAGATTGCGCCAGAACTGCACGCCGCATGGGTCACTGAACTCCCTGCGCGCGTCGCTGCAGTTGGTCGCGCTGGAAGCCCTGACGCGCCCGATCCGATCGGCAGGCTTGCGGAACTCCTTGCGGTCATTACAGATGACGCGGTGGTGGAGAAGATCCTCACCGCATGGCG
>OFRL01000219.1_pt1 | contig 30265 bp, 32 predicted proteins | sample 1543121 | NCBI WGS metagenome assembly OFRL01 (sample SAMN07774228, study PRJEB24372) | wastewater metagenome | isolation source: Lake Maggiore Cannobio | place: Italy: Cannobio | collected 2016-01
GGAGTGAAATCATGGAAAACCGAAGGAAACCTGCGTCTCTCGCCGCCACGCTCGACATAAACTGCGACTGCAAAGAATATGTCTAATGTGGAGCTCCACATTACACATACTCGCGAGGAGAGAGATCGATTTCGAGGTCGGCCCGTTCATCTGGACTGAGCGCACCGAGACGCCGGTCGAGAATGGATTCGGCGGTTGTGACGAGTTGCATCACCACGGATTGCCCGTTCTCGAGGTGGTGCTTGGCGGCAGCGATGACCGTTGGCAGCTTCATCGACAGCAGGACCTGACCGAAAAAGCGCTGTTTGGTCGACTCGAACCGTGACCGTGCCGCGGCCTTGGCGCCGCTGTTCAGCGTCGCGTTCTCCAGTCCGTCCACGACTGCGGTCAGCTCCAGTGCCTTCTCCATGTTCTGGTGGATGATTGACCAAGCGTCCGCGTAGGTGTCGTAGATCTCGATCTGGGCGGGCGTCAGCTCATGTTGAAGAATGTCATACTCGACGCCGGCGAAGCTGAGCGCGCGGGCCATGTACAGACCGGTCGCCTTCAGATCGCGCGCAACCAGTTCCATGGCTGCGATCCCGCCTTGGCGGATGCTGCTGATGAACTGCTCGCGATCGGCGAAGGCGGTTTCTGGTCCCCACAGGCCGAGGCGAACCGCGTAAGCGAGATTGTTGATGTCCGAAGCACCAGTGGCGGAAGCGTATAGGACGCGAGCGTTCGGCAGGTAGTTCTGAAGCAGCACGCCGCAGATACCCTGCTGCGAGCCCTCTTTCGCACCGAGAGCCCCCTCCCCGCCCGCCACGCCGCCCATCTCATGAGCCTCGTCGAAGGCGATGACGCCGTCGAAATCTGCGCCGGCCCAGTCGGTGATCTGCTTGAGCCGGCTATGGTCACCGCGAAGAGAACGCAGTGTTGGATAGGTGACGAGCAAAACGCCCCGATCGAGCTTGATCGGCTCATCGATCTTCCAGTTCGAAAGGGGCTGGATGTCTCCGTTGAGGCCACCAAGCGCGGTCCAGTCGCGACGCGCATCTTCGAGCAGGGGAACGTTCTTCGTCACCCAGATATTGCGGCGACGGCCCTGCAGCCAGTTGTCGAGTATACACGCCGCGATCTGGCGGCCTTTGCCGGCGCCGGTCCCGTCGCCCAGGAAGAAACCCTTACGATACGCGTCGCCATCTTCGGCCAGCGTGAGGCCAACGCCCTCCTTATCGGGCTTGAAACGGCCGGGAATGATCTGCGACCAGGCGTGACCGGCATAGACGACGGTCTCGAGCTGCGATGCCGACAGCAATCGCTCAGCGACAGTGCGTTCTGGCAGCCGCGGCACATAGTCCGGGATCGGCGCCGGGATCGATCCCATCGCGACGGATTCGACCAGCGCGGTCGGGTGCTCGCCGGCTTTGTCGAAGACGATCCGGCTCGGGCGGTACGGTAGGTAGACGCCAGTCTGGTCAAGAAGAGGGGCAGGCGTCTCGAGCTTGGCGTAATCGACCGGCAACACGTCGTTGCGCACGGGTGCATGGTAGGCGCGTGGTGCGGGTCGGCTGCTTTTGATCGCCCGGAACATCGACACACCGGTCGCACGCTTCGGAAGGGTGGCGGGCAGGTCGGCGCGCGATGGCGCGCGCTCGGCAATCGCGAGCGCATCGAGCAATTCGGCCACGGACGAACGCTGGATGATCGCCGGCGGTGCCTTGCCCGGCAGCTTGTCGATCACGAACAGCCTGATGGCGATCGACGTGCCGTGCTTCAAATAGCACTTCTCGAGCCGGATTGTGGTTCTCACCGTAACGTCGCGGAGCACGGTCTCATACTGGTCGCGCATTCTTGCGCTCGGCCCGAACCAGTCCGGCATGATCGCGACAAGGCGGCCACCTGGTAGCAGACGGCGGAGCGCAGCCTGCAAATGGCGGACTGCGGCATAGTCGTCGGCCCCTCTACCAAGCGAGCGCGAGAATGGCGGGTTCATCAATATGAGCGTCGGGCGCTCGGTGTCGCCGAGGGAGGAGTTTAGCGTGGCGCCATCATGGCCGGTGACGATGGCCGTCGGGAACACCTCAGCGAGTCGGCCACGGCGTACCGGGTCGAGTTCGTTCAGGTGCAGCGATCGGTGCGCAGTAAGGTGCGCTACAAGGAGGCCATTGCCGGCGCTGGGCTCCAGAATGACGTCGTCGGACTGGACGTTGGCGAGCAGCACCGCGACGGCGGCGATGTCGACGGGTGTCGAGAATTGCTGCCACTCGATCTGGTCTTCACTGCGGACGGTTTGCGTCGGAAGCCGGCCCGCGAGTTCGATCATCGGTAAGACCTCGCAAAACGACGAAAGCGAAGAGCCCGATGCGCGGATGTGGAGGGCAAGGGCGTGTTCGAGGACTTCGAAGCTCTCGCGCTGGGTCCAGCGGCCCTCGGCATCCGACCCGCCAAAGGCCGACACCATAGCTTCATTGAGCTGCCGGCGGGTGAGCGGCGTGTCCGAGGACAACGATGTGAGGAGTTGGCGCGCGGCTTGCCGGTCGGCATGATCAGCCGCTTTGAAGAGGTCGGTCATCTGGGTTCTCCTGCGTGGCTGCACCCTCGGCAGCATCACACTCTCGATCCCCCTCCCCTCTCGACCGCCTCGCGGCGCCCCAGGTTCGCATCGACTGCACTTGAGCGTCGAGCGCCTTGGCCCAATCCTTGAACTTCGGCGGCGGTGGTGCGCGGCGTATCGCGAGGCCTGGCCGTGCATAGTGCCGAACCGCGTTGTCCGCGGCGCGTCGTCCCTCGGCGTCATTGTCTTCGGCGATCAGGAGGGTGGTGACGTGCTCCGGGATCACGAGCTGGTCGAGGCGACGGGCGCCTAACGAAGCCCAGCAGGGGATGTCGTTCAGTCGGGTGAACGCCTCGGCGGTTTCAAAGCCCTCGCCGATTGCGAGGATCGGCCCCCCTGCCCTGCCCCGCCAAGCCCCGGCACCCGGCGACCCGAGCATGACTTTGCGGATGTAGCCGGTGCCGTCGGGCTCAAGGAATATTCGCTGGATCGCCGTGAGCTTCCTTGTTTCCCGGACAGCAATGAGAAGCGCCGGCAGGAAGACGGTCTTCGGGCGCGGAAGATAGGGGCAGCGTCGATGAAAGCGGACGTCTGGCGGCGGCGGGAGTAAATTACGATGCGCCAGATAACGCTCAGCGAGGCTGCCGGGGATTTCGACTCCCTGATCCCAGATGCGCTCGACATTCGCCGAACGGCTGGGTTGCTCGAGTGCTGGATACGCATAGCTTTGCCCTGGTCTGATGCGGCCAAGTTCGCGCAACACGTCTTCACGTGCGCAGCCCGCAAAGCACGTGACCAGGATGGATCGGTCACCTTGGCGGATGGAAAGGCTTGGATCGCTGTCGGCGTGGGCTGGGCATCGGCACATCGCGACATAGCCGCTCCAGGTGCCCCCGAGTGCTCCGACGATGTTGACCAGTTCTTGGGAAGGCCGTTTGGCTGTAAGCGGCATGGTTGTACCTCCTGCTTACCAGCTCGGCCCCCCTCCCCTCTCTCTTTGTCGTCGCCCATGGTGCAGTTTTATGCGCCCGAGTGCCTGGCGCGAATCGGCAGTCTTCTTCGAAAGAATCATTTTTAAATACGCCGCTGCTCGCAGCGGAAGGATTCATAATTCAAATTGATTCAGATTCAGGCTCGAAAAGCCATTTGGTTTCAATCGATTATTCGGTTTTACCTGACTTGACGGGGGAGTTTGCCTGACCTCGCGGGGGCTGAAGCCTGTCCTCGCGGGGGAGGATACCTGACCCGTTGGGGTAACCCTGACCTCTTGGGGGAAGACGCATCGCGCACCATCCCGAACCGATCCCGAGCGGTTTTTGGTCTAATACACCCGCTGAGCGGGGCGGAACGGCTGTTTTCTGTCGCTCCGGGAGCTCGATCCGCGACTCGGTGGATCTCCTCGTTTTCTTGGGTCCGGGGACGGGAATCTATCCTGACCGCATGGGGGCTGTCGTTGAAGATCTATCCTGACCTGACTTGACGCGAAGGGTCAGGTCAGGCAGCAAACAGTTTCCGAAGACTCAGTTTCGATCGTACTATGGCATGGAATCCGAAGCAGGCCAATTAGCTGAAGAAGTCGAACCAGCAATCGACGAAGTCTCGCCTGGACGAGCTATGCGCGTGGCTGCGGCTTTGCGAGCAAAAGGCGGCGATGAATTCGCTAAGCCTGGCAACATTATCGAAGTTAAGTTCGTCAAAGGCGAATCGCTGAGCCTGACAGCGTCTCGTTTGCTTGCGCTCATGATCCTGACGGCTGGAGGTGATGCTTGGGAAGACAAGCCACACCGGATGCGAAAGGCCGACATTCGCCGAGGGCACAAGGGTAACGAGCGAATCACCGACATGTTGGAGGAGCTTCATCGGACGCTGTTCGCAGTCGATGACAAATCCTGGCGCGGAAAGAAGGCGACGCTTCGTTTCTCGCTGATCTCGCGGTCGCGCGAGGAAACCGAAGAGGACGGTGGTGAGGCCGGCTGGATCGAGTGGGAGTTCACGCCGGACGCCCGCAAGATGATCCAGGCGTCCGAAACTTATGCCGTCCTGAACCGGCAGGCAGTGCTCGGCTTCAGGTCCAACTACGCATTGCGGTTGTATGAGCTTGGCGCGTTGCGCCTCCATCGGAGACAGGCAACTTGGCGGGGCGACATGGCAGCGCTCCGGGCCGCTCTGGGGATACCCCCCGAGGTATACACCGACTTCGCGCAGCTGCGCCGCAAAGTACTCGAGAAGGCAAAGGCGGAGATCGATCAGCTGGCCCATTTTCGTGTCGAGTGGCGCGAAATCCGGCAGGGTCGAACGGTGGCCGAAATCGAATTCCGCTTCGAGCCGAAGAGCCCGCCGGAGGTTATCGAAACGGTCGATGAGCTTGATCGTCATTCCGGTGGCCGCCGAGAACGGCGGGATGGCACGGTTGAATCGATCTCAGTAGGGCAGGCGGCTGTCGCGGCCCCGCCCAAGGCGCTCACCAAACCAGAGGATAAAACCTTCCCCAGCGGGTCGATCCGTTTTGGCCACGATGATCTACTCGCAATCGGCCGGGCCCATGGCGGTGGCTGGGACATCGATATGATCGCAAGCGGATTTCGCGAGCATATGGGCGAGCGCCTCGAGAAGCTCCGTGGTGTGAAGCTGGCGGCTGCATGGAAAGGGTTCTGCGAGAGCTGGGTTACCCGGCGAGGTCGGGCGCTTTAGGACAAAATTGCACGCGTGCAATTTTCGCCTCCCCCACCGAGTCAGGTTAGCGGCGATGTCGCCTGAAAACGGGGCGGAACGGCAGGCGCACTTTCGAAATTAGCGAATTTATTGACCGAAAACCGCAAGTGCGTATACCATGCCTTGAATTTCGAAAGGCGGGAGCATGTCAAATAGTCTCGAACTAGAGGAGGCCGATCGCCTTGTGTCCGTCGCGACACTGGCGAGCCGCACATCTTCGGTCCTGGAAAGGCTGCGGGATTCGGCCCGAAGCGCTAGAAGCGACGATCGTCGTGAGCCGACCTTCACGATCAGCAAAGCAGCCGAGCTCGTCGGCCGGACCGCGGCAGCGATTCGTGATGCGGAGAAGGATGGGCGCCTGCCGGAGCCGACGCGGACTGACAATAACCGGCGCGAAAAATATACGCTCGCGCAACTCAATGACATGCGCGGGGTGTTTGGGACCCGGCCGTATCGCAGCCCCGGAGATCCATGCTGCGTCGTCGCCGTTCAGAACTTCAAGGGTGGCGTGGGTAAGTCCACGCTCGCGGTGCATCTGGCGCAATATCTCGCAATCCGCGGCTACCGCGTGGCGCTCATCGACTGCGACAGTCAGGCGTCGGCGACTACCTTGTTCGGCTATGTGCCCGACCTCGACCTTGACGAAGACGATACGCTCTACCCCTTCCTTCGCGAGGGGGAGAGAACGTCGCTCGATTATGCGCTCCGCAAAACGCATTTCGACGGCCTCGAGCTTATCCCGGCGAACCTGAGGTTGTTTCAGTCCGAATATGAATTGGCGGCACGCATGGCCCGCGGGAGCGGCGGGTTGCTGGATCGGTTGAGAGAAGGGATCGAGAGCATCTCGGACCGCTTCGATGTGATCGTAATGGATCCGCCGCCCGCCTTGGGCGCGATTTCGCTGTCGGTGCTGCGTGCGGCAAATTCACTGGTAGTGCCAGTGCCGCCGACGGTCATGGATTTCTCCTCGACAGCTGCCTTTCTCTCGATGCTGGACGAGACGATCGAACAGCTTTCCGAGCGCGGTCTGGCGCCTGAGTTGCGGTTCCTCCGGTTTGTCGCGTCTAAGGTCGACGAGAACAAGTCGATGCAGAAGGAGCTGTTGAACCTGATGCGGACCCTGTTCGGTCATGCGATGGTGCGCACGCCACTGAAGGACTCGGCGGAGATCGATAACGCGACCGCTCGTCTGATGACGGTTTATGAACTCGATGGCCCGGCGACCAGCTCTGCAGTTCGTAACCGTTGTCTTGCCTATCTCGACGGCGTGAATGGCGAAATCGAGGTCGACATCCGGTCGATGTGGCCAAGCCATCAGAAGCGCTTGCGCGAAGCGGCGCTGGCGTGAGCAAAGGAAATTGCACGCGTGCAATTTTCGGTAGAATCACGAATTGCACGCGTGCAATTCCGAGCGAAGGGAGGCTCACATGAGCAGGAAAAACAGCGGCTTTGCCGCTGATCTCGCGGCCGGAATCGATCTCTCGAATGAGGCCGCACCGGCGCGACGATCCGGCATTGCAACGAACGTGTTGACGGGCAGAGCCAACCGTCTCGCCGACTTGGCGTCAGGTGCAGTGGTGACGCGGACCCATGAACTGGTGGACCCGGCCCGATGCCGCATGTGGGCGGGGCACAACCGTGAATATGCCCTGCTCAACGAGCAGCGCTGCGAGGACCTGATCGAAAGCATCAAGGCGCAAGGGCGGCAGGAGATACCGGCGATCGTTCGTCGGGTCGTGGGCGATCCGGACTACGACTTCGAAGTGATCTGTGGCGCACGGCGGCACTGGACCATCAGCTGGCTGCGGTCGCACAACTATCCGGAATTCAAATTCCTGGTCGACGTCCGCGAGATCGGCGACGAAGAAGCGTTTCGCCTTGCGGATATCGAGAACCGTGCCCGCGACGACCTAACGGATCTGGAGCGCGCTCGCGATTATCTGCGAGCGCTCGACGCCTATTACGAGGGGCGTCAGAAAACGATGGCAGAGCGCCTGAAAGTCTCTGAGAGCTGGCTGACGCGTTACCTCGATCTGGCGCGCCTGCCGGCCGAGCTGACGAGAGCGTTCACGGAACCCCAGGAACTGGGAGTCCGTAATGCGATCGCGCTCAAAGCGCTGATGAAACCGGAGGATCGTAGGGAGCGTGCGTTCCAAGAGGCGGGGCGTCTAGCGAAGGTTCAGGCAGACACCGGCCAAGCGATGCCCGTACTCGAGGTCATCAAAGCCCTCACCCTCGCCGTAGACCCCCCCAAGAGGTCAGGATCCCCCAAGAAGTCAGGAAAGCCGGAAACGGTGACAGGCGCCGGAGGGAAGCCGATCTTGCGGATCGAGGGTGCCGATCGGAAGGGCGTTCGCCTCACATTGCTCAGCAAGGGCGGAGCGACGCGGGAAGAGGCCGACGAGGCCATTCGCAAGGTGCTAGACCAACACTGGGCCTGACGGTCGGGCTGACGCCTTGAGAAGCTTCCTAGCACCTTGTGGGGTGATGTTGAGGAGCTTCGCCACCGCTTGAGGTTGAAGACCTGGATAGGACAACAGGAGCCGCGCGAGCAGGGGAGCTTTGCTCCGCCGGGTGACGCCCCGATCAACAAGCGCTTTGTCGGCAGTGCGTTCGATTGCATCAAGTTCCTTGAGGCCCGCGCGAGCCGCTCTCCCAATGGCATCTGCCATATATTCGGCCAAGGCAGCAGGGGAGGGGGGCAGGAACTTCGGCAGCAGGATCAGTGAGGGGAGGAACCGGGATGTGAAGCCCGCGCGATGGAGCATCCGCGGCACGGCGACGGCGATCAACCACAGGCGATCGCGTTGTCTGGGCGGGAGGTCGAGCGATCGCCCGTCGAAGCTGACGACGTCGACCGACGATTGGGACGCCGGCTCGGTAAGAGCGGCAAGCGCGAAAATGCGATGCGCGATAGAAACCAGGTCGGCGGTCGCGAAGGGCGCATCAGCTTCAGCTCTGATCTGGCGCCACATGGGGCCGAAATGCGCAAGGTCATCGCTGGCATAGGTTGCAGCCTCGGCGCGATCGTCGAGCACCGATCGCAGAATCTGCAACGTGGCCTGATTCACAGGATCCCGAACCTCTTCGTCCCGCGATAGCGCGAGGTGGAAGATCGCGGCCACGGATATAGGATCATTGAGACCTTCGGAAGCACGGGGTGGGGGGCTGTGCCCTGCAATCCAGCTTTGGAGGTCGCTTACCCCGATCGGAACGCCGGCGAGGCCGGCAAGGGCGGCAGCACCCGCGAGACGAGAACGCGCCAAAAAGATGTCGGCGCACGGACTACCAAGGACCCGCCCGTCAAGGCGGCCGAGAAGCAGAAGCGGGTCGTCAGCCTTCAGGTTTGCGGTGCGCGCCATTGCCGCCATCCTGCCATTAATGGAAACCAAAGTCAGCTGTTGGTTTCGCACTCCCGCGTTAGCGGAATATGGACATGCGATAATTGCAGTTATCACATAAGCAGAATTGACCCCTCTTTATAAGGTGGGATACAAGCGCCGCCGAGGAGCATGGCGCATCATGGGCACCGAAACCGCCCGGGAAGGGCTAGAATCCGCTGTAGCGCCGCAGGAGGCGGCCCTGCCGGCGATCGCTGCGCAGAGCGACCTTGCCTGGGCGATCGTGCAGGTGCGTGCAGGAGAGCGTATCGTTATCAATGAGGCGCTCATCGCTGCCTATCAGCGTTCGTCGTCGCCCCACAGCATCCGCGCCCTGAAATCCGACATCGAGGCGTTCGATGCCTGGTGCCGTGGCCGCAACCGCGTATCGCTGCCGGCGACCCCGGAGACCGTGGCGGACTATCTTGATGCTCGCGCGGAGAAGGGGAGCAAGCCGGCCTCGCTCGGCCGCTACAAGGCGTCGATCGCCAAGATCCATCAACTGCTGGACCTCAAGGATCCGACGTCGGCCCCGCTCGTGAAGCTGCGGTTACAGGCTGTGCGGCGGGAGAAGGGCACAGCGCAGAAGCAGGCGCGACCTTTGCGGTTCAAGGGTCCGGTGCGCGACGTCGAGCGCGACAAGGCGCGGGGGCTCAATATCCGCGCGCTGCTCGAGAGCTGCGGCGACGATCTGACTGGGCTGCGCGATCGGGCACTGCTGTCGGCCGCCTACGATACCGGGCTGCGGGCCTCCGAGCTGGTGGCGGTCGCTGTTGAGCATATCGAGGAGGCGATCGATCCCGAGGCGCGGCTCCTGCAGATCCTGCGGAGCAAGGGCGACCAGGACGGGGAGGGGGCAACCGCCTATCTGAGCCCGCGTACGGTGCGTGCGATTGCGGCTTGGTTGGAGGCGGCCGGCATAGGGGAAGGGGCGGTGTTTCGACGCGTGAACGTGCGGCGGTACAAGGCGAGGGCGGCGGTGCGCGGACGGAGGATCGACAGCATCTCGGGGCGCGAGTCTTGGGATCTGCGGAAGACGCTGTCGAAGCCCGCGGTGCCTGCGCGGGTCGAGTATGATGTGGGGGAGGGCGCGCTGCATCCCGCATCGGTTGGCCCGATCTATCGGTCGATGATCCAGCGCGCGTTCGACTGTGGAGCTCTGGCCGATCTCACCGCCGACGACCTGGTCCGGCTGCTCAAGGGGATCAGCGCGCATTCGACGCGCGTGGGGCTCAACCAGGACCTGTTTACCAGCGGCGAGGATCTGGCCGGCATCATGGACGCGCTGCGGTGGAAATCTCCACGCATGCCGCTTGCCTACAACCGCAACCTGGCTGCGGAGCAGGGGGCAGCCGGAAGGCTGATGGTCAAGCTGGGATGACCAGGTTGCTCCCCGTCTGGTCAAGACCGTGGGGTACCGCCTACCCATGAAATCGACTCGGCGCCTTCTATCGCCCAGCGAATTAGCCGCGACCTTGGGACAGGAAGGAGAAGTTTCGCTTTACGTTGCGGACACCTGACCGCGACCTCGACACAGATTGTTGCAGGCCGTTTCGCTTCGATCCTTCGTTCTATTATACTTCGTCCACGACAACACCGGAAACTAGCTGCAACAGTGCGCGCCCTTGCCATCGATCTGAATCGGCGGACAGGGAACAGTTCCATACGAACAGAACACACAGCAATCGCCGGGCTTGGGCCGAAGCATAGCGTTGCAGCCAGTACAGTCGTAGAAAAACTGGCAGGCGTTCGTTGGCATCTGCTCGGTCGTCATCGTGCCGCACTCGGGACAGGTGATCGTCGAACTTAGCTCCGGGCTGATGTCAGACATAGACATAGCCCAGCCAGAGCAGGATGGCACCGATCAGCAGGCCGGCAAGAGTGATGAGCCGCGTGACGCGAGAGGTGCATGCGGCGTCCGATGCGCAGCGCGCTGCCGCCGCTTGCTGACGAACGAGAAGTGCGGCGCCTGCAAGGAGGCATAGTGCGCCGATCGCAAGGAGCGCCACGCGATAGGGGAGCGCGGCCATGGCGATTCCGGCCAGCCATGCCGATCCGATACCGACTGAAGCCAGCAGCATCGGCAGGGCACAGCAAGCTGCAACGCCGAAACCTGCCGCGATTCCTCCGAGAGTGAGAGACGCGGTTCCCAATCCCTTCGGCGAATGTGGATTGGAAGAAGGTTCAGACATGGCGACTCCTTGAGACCGGTGCGATCCTAGCCTAGTGTCTGTAGCTACTACAGACTCAAGGGAAATTTGATGATGGCGACGTCCGGTACCACGATCCCGATCGGCGAACTCTCGCAGCGCACGGGCTGCAACATCGAGACGATCCGCTATTATGAACGCATCGGTGTCCTCCCGGTACCGCTGCGCCGCGGGCGATACCGCGCCTATTGCCCGTCGGATGTTCGGCGACTGTCGTTCGTGCGACGTGCGCGCGAACTGGGCTTCCCGATCGACGCGGTGCGAGCGCTGTTGGCACTTGCCGACGGGGGCGTTGCCTCGTGCGCGCAGGCGCGCGATCTGGCGAGCAAGCATCTGCGGGATATCCGCCTGAAAATCGCCGACCTTCGCCGTATGGAACAAGTGCTCGGCGACACCGTCGCCGCCTGCGAAGCCGGCGACACCTTGGGCTGTCCCTTGCTAGAAACGCTTTGCACTGCAGAAGCGCGGTAGACCCGGAGGCTGTCCGGATCAGGTCAGCCGACCGACTGCGACGCAAGGTCCTTCACGGCGTCGCGCTTGGCGGCCGCCGTCTTGCGCTCGGAATATCGATCGACGAGTTGATCCGCATGACCCCGGGTAAGAACAGTGAACCGAACCAGTTCCTCCATCACATCGACGATGCGATCATAATAGCTGGACGGCTTCATTCGCCCCGCTTCGTCAAACTCCTTGAACGCCATCGCGACGCTCGACTGGTTGGGGATCGTGAACATCCGCATCCAGCGACCAAGCAGCCGAAGCGTGTTGACGGCATTGAACGACTGCGATCCGCCTGACACCTGCATGACAGCGAGCGTTCGGCCCTGTGTCGGCCGCATGCCGCCGAACTCCAGTGGAAGATGGTCGATCTGGGCCTTCATGATGCCGGTGATCTGGCCGTGCCGCTCCGGGCTGCACCACACCTGACCTTCCGACCACAAGGAATGCTCGCGCAATTCGTGGACGGCGGGGTGGTCATCGGCCTTCACCTGATCGGGCAATGGCAAATCGCTTGGGTCGAATATTCGCACCTCGGCGCCGAACAGGATCAACAACCGTGCCGCTTCCTCGACAGCAAGCCGGCTGAACGACCGCTCGCGGAGCGAACCGTAGAGCAGCAGGATGCGCGGCGGATGATCGAGCGAACCGAGCCCCGTCGCGAAATCAGGGCGAATCACGTCGCGATCGAGCGCCGGCGTGAAATCGGGGTCGGCAAGGATACGAAGACGTGACATCAGGCAATCCGCTTGGAGAGGAAGGCGGCGCTCGCCGGGCACAGCGACCGAAACTCGGCCGATCCGGTTATGGCGTCGGGCGCATCGGCAGGGTTGGCCATGACATAGCCATGCCGCCGGAAGAACGGTTCGGCCGTGGTGGTCAGCAGATAGAGGGAAGCAACGCCTTCCTCGGTCGCCGCCTGCTCGATCGCGCCGAGAATGGCAGTGCCCATGCTGCCGCTGCGCCGATTAGGCTTCACGATCAGCGATCGCAGCAGCCGATCAGGCCCGTCGCCCTCCATGCCAGCATATCCGACGATACCGGCAGCATCCTCGAACCGGAAGAAGCGACGTCCCGGTTCGGCAAGGTCACTGGTCGGCAGGCCGGCTTCAGCAAGATCGGCCGCCAGATCGGATAGCACGGTGGTGTCGAGCGCTGTCGCGATCATGCCGGCACCCGCTCCTCATACCAGGGCCGGGTCGCCTTCACGATCTTCACCACCGACAGCATGACCGGAACCTCGACCAGCACGCCGACCACGGTCGCAAGCGCCGCGCCCGAATTGAGCCCGAACAGGCTTATCGCAGCGGCGACCGCCAACTCGAAGAAGTTGGATGCGCCGATCAGCGCGGCGGGCGCGGCCACGCACCAGGCGACACCGAACCGGTGGCTGAGCCAGTAGGCGAGGCCAGCGTTGAAATAGACCTGGATCAGGATCGGCACCGCGATCAGGGCGATCACCAATGGATGGGCGATGATTGCCTCACCCTGAAAGCCGAACAGTAGGACGAGTGTCGTCAGGAGCGCCATGAGTGACACCGGACCCAGCCGGGCCAACATCCGATCCAGTGTCGGCTGACCGCCCGCCGACAGCAGGGCGCGACGGACAAGTTGTGCAACGATCACCGGCACCACGATGTAGAGCGCCACCGAGATCAGCAGCGTGTCCCACGGGACCGTGATCGATGCGACGCCGAGCAGCAGGGCGACCAGCGGTGCAAAGGCAAACACCATGATGACGTCGTTCAGCGCGACCTGGCTCAGCGTATAGGTCGGGTCGCCGTCGCAAAGGTTCGACCAGACGAACACCATCGCGGTGCAGGGTGCGGCCGCCAGCAGGATCAGGCCGGCGATATAGGAACTGATGTCGGCGGCCGGCAGGAGCGGCCGAAACAGCCAGCCAAGGAAGACCGTGCCAAGCAGCGCCATGGAGAACGGCTTCACCGCCCAGTTGATGAAGAGCGTCACGCCGACGCCCTTCCAGTGCCGCCTGACCGACCCCAGCGCGCCGAGATCGATCTTGAGCAGCATGGGGATGATCATCAACCAGATCAGCACGGCGACCACGAGGTTGACCCGCGCGACTTCGGCCGATGCGATCGCCCTGAACAAGCCTGGCAATGCGTAGCCAAGGGCAATGCCGACGACGATGCAGAGCGCAACCCAGGCACTGAGATAGCGCTCGAACGTGCTGATCGCCGGCTTGGCCGGCGCCGCGATCGGGGCCGTCATGCGCCGACCCTGTTGCCGGCTGCGTTGATGACCTGTTCGCCGTCCTCCTTGGCGAAGGCGCCAAGCTGCGCGTTCGGCAGCAGGTCGAGCACCTGTTCGGAAGGGCGACAGAGTTTCACGCCGAGCGGCGATACGACGATCGGGCGGTTGATGAGGATCGGATGCGCCATCATCGCATCGATCAATTGGTCATCGCCGAGCGACACATCACCAAGCCCCAGTTCCGCAAACGGCGTGCCCTTCTCGCGCAGGAGAGCGCGGGGTGCGATCCCCATACGTTCGATCAGCGACACCAGCATAGGCCGCGACGGCGGGGTCTTCAGATACTCCACGACATGCGGCTCGATCCCGGCATTACGGATCATCGCCAGCGTGTTACGCGAGGTGCCGCACTCAGGGTTGTGGTAGATGATCATGTCGATTGGCATCAGGCCGCATCCCCGCGACGGCTGCTCGCACCTTCGCCATGGCCGATCTCGCGAACCTGGGCTTGCAGCGCACGAGCCTCGAGTTTCTCGAACGGGAGCGCGATGAAGAGCTTGATGCGGTTCTCGAGGTAGCGGAGCGCCGTGCCGAAGGCGCGCTCACGTTCGACAGGGGTGCCCAGAACGTGGCTCGGATCTTCGATCCCCCAATGGGCGGTGACGGGATGGCCGGGCCAGATCGGGCAGGTCTCGCCGGCCGCGTCGTCGCAGACGGTGAACACGAAATCCATCACCGGCGCGTCAGGTCCGGAGAACTCGTCCCAGCTCTTCGATCGCAGGCCATCGGTCGGATATTCGGTCCGTTCGAGCAAGGCGATGGCGTCGGGATTGACCGCACCCTTGGGATAGCTCCCAGCGGAGAAGGCACGGAAGCGTCCGTTGCCCAGCTTGGTGAGCGCACTCTCCGCGAGAATCGAGCGTGCCGAGTTACCTGTACACAGGAAGAGGATGTTGAAGACGCGATCGGACATGATGGGCTCCATCAGCAGCAGGGGAAAAGTTCGGCGATCAGCGGCTCGCACAGCTCCGCCTTGCCGCCGCAGCAATCCTTGACGAGGAACAGCGTGAGCGCCTTCAACTGGTCGAGGTCGGCACGGTAGTTGATGATCCGGCTGCGTCGCTCGGAACGAATGAGCCCAGCGCGCGCGAGGGTCGCCAGATGCACTGACATGGTGTTCTGCGGCACGTCGAGCGCCCGCGCGACCTCGCCCGCGGCGAGTCCATCGGGTTCGTGCCGAACCAGAAGACGAAAGGCATCGAGCCTCGTTGTTTGCGCAAGCGCTCCTAGCGCCGAGATAGCAGATACCGATTCCATATATCCGCTATTATAGATATATGGTGCGGACGCCAGCCCCATTCAGTGAATCAATTTTCCAGTTGATCGCTATGGCGGCGCGCCTGTCTATAGGATAGGGGGGTATGCTATGGGACATTTGACCGAAGGCAATGATGAACTCCTGAAGCGGGTGCGCCGCATCGCCGGTCAGGTCACGGCGATTGAAAAAGCGCTGGCGGCAGGGACGGACTGCACGACGACGCTGCACCTGGTTGCAGCGACACGCGGTGCCATCAACGGCCTCATGGACGAGATTATCGAAGAGCATGTCCGCGCCCATGTGGCGCATCCCGATCTTCCGGCCGAGGAGCGCGCCGCAGGGGCGGAAGAACTGATCGCGGTCATACGCCGCTACGCAAAATGAGGCTGAGATATTGACCACGTCCCGCGACATTGAAGCCTTTACACACGACCATGTGTATCTTGGGGCCTCTCACGACGAGAACGCCCGCAGGACCTTGTGGGTTGTGGTGCTGACGGCTGTGATGATGATCGGCGAAATCTTCGCCGGCTATGTTACCGGCTCGATGGCGCTCCTTGCCGACGGTTTTCATATGGCGACCCATGCCGGGGCGCTGAGTGTCGCAGCGATTGCCTATGCCTATGCCAAGCGGCATGCATCCAGTGGACGGTTCAGCTTCGGAACCGGGAAGGTCGGCGACTTGGCAGGCTTCGCTTCGGCGCTCGTGCTAGGCCTTATCGCCTTGGGGATCGGGGTCGAATCGATCCTGCGGCTGTTCGAACCCATCAAGGTCGCGTTTGGCGAAGCAACGGTGATTGCGGTCATTGGGCTCGGCGTGAACATCGTCAGTGCATTCCTGCTCTCGGGTAGCCACCATCATCACGGTCATGACGATCACGCCCATGACCATGATGCCCATGGCGGCGACAATAACCTCCGCTCAGCCTATGTGCACGTCCTCGCCGACGCTCTCACCTCTGTGTTGGCGATCACGGCTCTTCTGGCAGGCCGCTATCTGGGCTGGGTCTGGATGGACCCTGTCATGGGAATCGTCGGGGCAGTGGTGATCGCTCGCTGGTCCTGGAGCTTGATGCGCGATACCGCCGCAGTCCTTCTCGATACGACAGACAATCACGTTGCCGAGGAAATACAGGATCTTGTCGAAGGACCAGGAGATGCGCGCATTTCCGATCTCCATGTCTGGCGCGTCGGCCCTGACGCCCATGCCGCGATCGTCGGTGTTGTTGGTGGCGTGGGCATCGATGCGGGTGTTATCCGTAACCGGCTCGTCCCCGTCCACGAGTTGAAGCATCTGACAATCGAATGCCATTGAAAGCGCACGCGTGAAGTCCCCGTGCATAGACTTGTGCGCGTTCAACGGTTCGACCGGCTGGTGCCGAGGGTGCGGCAGGTCCAAACCCGAATGCAGGACATGGAAGAAGGCGCAGCCGCAATAGCAACGCAAAATCGCTGCCGACCTACCGCGCCGGCTCGCGAAGCTGGCAGGACGCGGCCTGCACAAGTGAATCGGCTAGCCTTGCGGCTAGCGTGCCCTGCTGGCGATCTTCCGACCCCGCCAGATAGGCTCAGGAGGCCAGGCGCGTGATTATCGGACATTCGGGCCGCTCGTTGCCGTGGCAGCCCTTCGCCAGGTCGAGCAATGCTTCGCGCATCGCATTGAGCGCGTCCGCCTTCCGGCCGAGGTCCGCGGCGCGCGATTCCGCCAGCGCCTTGACTTCCGCGCTCGCGCGATCGCGATCAGACCAGAGACCAAGCAGCTTTCGGATTTCTTCGATCGGAAAACCGAGATCGCGGGCATTGGCGATGAAACGCAGCCGATGTACGTCAGCGTCAGAATAGTCTCGATAGCCACCGTCACGCCGCGGCGGCGGCGGAATGAGACCGATCTTCTCGTAGTGGCGGATCATCCGCTGCGAGACGCTGCTCGCCGCTGATGCGCCGCCGATGTTCACAGTGCCACGCGGTTGAGACGCAGCGCATTGGTGACGACGCTGACGGACGAGAGGGCCATCGCTGCTGCAGCGATAATGGGCGACAGAAGAATGCCGAACACCGGGTAGAGCAAACCTGCAGCGATGGGGACGCCTGCGGCATTGTAGATGAAGGCAAAGAAAAGATTCTGGCGGATATTGGCCATCGTCGCCTCGCTCAGCCGTCGCGCGCGCAAGATCCCATTGAGATCGCCTTTGAGCAGCGTCACGCCTGCGCTCTCGATGGCGACGTCCGTCCCCGAACCCATGGCGATGCCGACGTCGGCCGCCGCCAGCGCTGGCGCATCGTTCACTCCATCGCCCGCCATTGCAACCACACGGCCTTCGCGTTGCAGGCGCAGCACGACTGCGCTTTTCTGATCGGGCAGGACTTCCGCTTCAACCGCGTCGATACCAAGTTTACGAGCCACGGCCTGGGCTGTCGTTCGATTGTCGCCGGTCAGCATGACGACGCTGATGCCTTCCTTTCGCAGCGCCGCCAGCGCTTCAGCAGTTGTTGCCTTGATAGGATCTGCAATTGCGAGAATTCCTGCGACGCGGCCATCGACCGCCGCGAAGATCGCAGTGGCGCCGTCCGCCCGCATGTCATCTGCCTGCGTGGCTTCTGTCGATACATCGATGCCATTCTCGTCTAGATAAGCTCCAGCACCCAGGAATATGCGTTTGCCACCGACGGTGCCGACAGCGCCTTTGCCCGTGGGCGAGTCGAAATCCGAAACTTCAGGAATGTCGAGCTGGCGGAGCTTGGCCGCAGCGACGATCGCAAGCGCCAAGGGATGTTCGGATGCCCGTTCGACGCCAGCGGCCAACCGAAGAATATCATCCTCCGAAAAGCCGTCCATCGCCACGATGGCGGTCAGGGAAGGGCGTCCCTCGGTCAGGGTGCCGGTCTTGTCGACGACGATCGTATCGACCTTCTCCATTCGCTCGAGCGCCTCGGCATTCTTGATCAGGACACCAAGCCCAGCGCCGCGCCCGATACCGACCATGATCGACATCGGAGTCGCAAGCCCCAACGCGCAGGGGCAAGCAATAATCAATACCGCAACGGCCGCAACGAGGCCGTGTGCCAATCGCGGCTCTGGACCCCAGATCGCCCAAATCGCGAAGGAGAGCAGCGCGATGCCGAGCACAGCGGGTACGAACCAGCCAGCGACCTTGTCAGCCATGCGCTGGATCGGAGCGCGCGATCGCTGCGCATCGGCGACCATTTGAACGATCCGCGCCAGCATTGTATCGCGGCCGATCTTGTCGGCGCGCACGATGAGCGATCCCGTCTGGTTCACCGTTCCGGCCACTACATGGGCGCCGACCGTTTTCGTCACCGGCATGGATTCGCCGGTGACCATCGATTCATCTATGGAGGAGCGGCCCTCCTCGACGATGGCATCTACGGGTACTTTTTCGCCGGGGCGGACCCGCAGTCGGTCGCCGACAGCGATCAGGTCGATCGCGACTTCTTCGTCATTCCCGTCCGCCATAATCCTGCGCGCGGTCTTGGGAGCGAGATTGAGAAGAGCCTTGATTGCGCCCGAGGTACGCTCGCGAGCGCGCAACTCAAGAACCTGGCCCAGGAGGACAAGGACGGTGATCACGGCAGCCGCCTCGAAATAGATCGCGACCGTGCCGTCCATCATACGAAAAGCTGCAGGGAATATGCCCGGCGCTGCAGTGGCCACCACACTATAAGCCCAGGCCACGCCCGTCCCCATCGCGATCAAGGTGAACATGTTGAGGTTGCGCGTCCGGACAGAGGCCCAACCACGTTCGAAAAATGGCCAGCCCGCCCAGATCACGACCGGGGTTGCCAGAGCGAACTGGAGCCAGCCCGATATGCGCTCGGAAATGAGGCTGTGCAGCGCCGGGAACAGGTGTCCGCCCATTTCCAGTACGAAGATGGGCACCGTAAGCGCCAAAGCGATCCAAAACCTGCGAGACATATCGAGCAGTTCAGCGCTTGGCCCCGAGTCTGCAGTTACAACCTCCGGCTCGAGGGCCATGCCACAGATCGGGCATGGCCCGGGATGATCCTGACGGATCTGCGGGTGCATGGGGCAGGTCCAGATGGCGCCGGGCTGGGCCGCCGCGGGCCTGTTACTATCCTCAGACAAATAGCGCTCGGGGTCGGCGGCGAACTTGGCGCGGCATCCCGCACTACAGAAATAATATTCCTTTCCCCCATCCGAGACATGATGAGAGGTGACAGCCGGATCGACCATCATGCCGCATACCGGATCCTTGGCCGTCTTCGCGCCCGTGGTGGCATCGTGCTTGCCCGCGCAGCAGCTATGCGCACCAGATTTGCTCGCAGGAATAGGATCAGTCACGGCTCGTCTCCTTATCGACGAAAGGCAATGTGGGGTCTGACATCATGTCAGGGTCAACCCCCACCTCTCATATATTTTTGCGTGCTCGACCCCGTCTACAGGGTCATCCAGACAATCGATTGTGAATGGTGGTCGCCGCCCTGGCCGCCTGGCCCGCCGCTACCGCGATTTGGTCCAGCCCTTCGACCATGTCGCCGGCGGCGAACATACCGCTGATCGTCGTTTGCTGATGCTCATCGACGACGATGCAACCTGACGGAGCCAATTCGGCACCAGCCATCCGCGCCAGTTCTGAGTGAGCGGAGGTCCCAAGAGCAACATATAGAGTGTCGAGTTGGAGCGATCGGCCATCGGCTAAATGGACGAGAAGGTCTTTCTCGTTGACCGACAAATCGCTGACAGGTGCTCGCTCGACCCTAATAGCGTTCCGAACCAGATTTGCCTCGTCAGCTTGCGAGAGTTCCGAAGCATCCTGAGTGAGCAGGGTGACGGTATCGCTGTAGTGGCGAACGAAAATCGCCTCGGCCGCGCCGTGGTCGGAACAGCCCAGCACGGCGACTCTCCTGCCGCGGATCTCGTAGGCATCGCAGATCGGACAATAGCGTATCAACCCTTGGGCAACGCCTCGATCGTGCGCTTCCTGCTCTATTCTCGGTCGATGATTTGTCACGCCTTGGGCGAGCAATATGGTTCGTGCCTCGATGGCCTGGGAGCCCGTATAGGCGATAAATCCAGTATCGGCGCGTTCGACGCGCTCGACGACTCCATTGGCCAATTCGGCACCGTAGCGAACTGCATGTTGACGCATACGCGACAGCAGATCCGCGCCAGATATTCCGTCTGGAAATCCAAGGAGGTTATGTGTCGTTGGGATTCGGGCCGCCCGGCCCGGCCCCGCATCGACGACCAGCGTAGCTCGCAGAAACCGGCCCAGATAGGTGGCAGCCGTTAGGCCTGCGGGACCTCCGCCAATGATAATGCAGTCGTACATGCATGCCTTTCGCTGACGTTGATCGACATTGCTATTACGCGGCATGCGGCACGTGCCCTCGAAAGCAGGCGCTTCTCTCGAGAAAATGCAGATGGGCGCGAGGGGTCAGAGCCGTCGATGCGTAAGTCAGATGTAGCCCATCAACCGACAGGATGGACAAATGAGGTGCCCACGGGTCGCAGCGTGGCGCGGGGGCGAGTGGACGTGGCGAAGACGGATCGGAAGCAATGATCTCTCTCCACGCCACTCGCCCCGCAAGGATCGCTAGGCGCACGTCCTGGCGCCGCGACCCCGTCACCGGGGGAGGCGAATTGGAGACATACAGTCCTTTTTCGGTTTCGATGGGCCAAGCACTCTGGGTCATCATGATCATCGCAGGGCCTCCGCTCATTTTGATGCTGGTCGTCGGGCTGGTTATTTCCATGGTCCAGGCCGCGACATCGATCAACGAACAGACGGTCAGCTTTGTCCCGAAGCTTCTGGCGTTCATCCTGTTTCTTGCAATCTACGGGGCTACCGTCGGCGATCTCCTGATCGACTATACCCGCGACCTGCTGATGCATATTCCGGACGACATACGTTGATCGCAGGCCTTTTATTAGGCCCGGGCGGCTCCCGCAAATCTGGTGGTCCGCGAAACAGAGTGCTAGCGTCCGAGGAGATTGGGGCGAAGGGGGGAGCAGGGTTTGGCAGACTTTGAATTGCTGGCGCGGCAACTGATCCAGCGATGGAAGGAAGACCCGAACGCGACCTATCAGAGCTGGTTTCTTTGGGACGAGCGCATCAAGAATTTCCGCTCGATCCGACGGGGCCTCGCCCAGGTGGTCGCTGAAATCGAAGCCGGGAGGTTCGGCGTCGCTTATCGCGGATCTTCGCTGGAAACGGTCGTTCATTCGGTCGCCGAGCAACGGCAGATATTCAAAGGTGCGGATCATGCGTTTCTTTGGAAGCCAAAATTGCGCATCCCTGACATCTATGAAAACCCAGCGAACCAGCGCGCTTTTGGCCGGTTGCTGGATCATTGCGCGTGCTGTGATACCGCTGAAGAGATTATCGCGGGAATCCACACCATTGATCGCCTGAACATCAAAGGCCTGGGACCAGCGGTCGCCAATCTCCTCTACTTCCTGCATCCCACGCTGGTCCCGCCGTTCAACACGGCGATCGTCAATGGCTATAACAAGCTGACGGGCGGGAAGGTGAAGCTGGGCAGCTGGCAGCATTTTCTCGCGATGCGCTCGGGCGTCCTTGATCTGAACGAGCAGTTCCGCGATTTGCTGTCGAACGATCTCGGCGCCATTGGGGGGCTGTTGTTTGATATCGGCTCGGGGCGTTATCCTGCGCCACCACGCGACGAGGGCGATCAGGCAGCCGGTTCCTGGGCGGCGCGGCTCGAACAGGCCAGGACCGAGGCGCAAAGTCTCAACAAGGCCCTTCAGAAGCAGGGCGAAAGCGATCGGACCCATTCGGAGATTCAGGCCTGGCTTCGCGACATCGGTCATGCGCTAGGCTATGATGTCTGGATCGCAGCCAACGACCGCGGGCGTCTCCATGATGGGGTGCGTCTTGGTGAGGGATGCCTTGAGTGCCTGCCGGAGTCGATTTCCACTTCGACCGGTGCCGATGCCATCCGTCTTATTGATGTACTGTGGCTGGAGCGGGCGAGCGATCGTGTCGCCGCGGCCTTCGAAGTCGAGCATTCGACTTCGATTTATTCGGGCATCGTCCGGATGCTCGACCTGGCCCTGAGCGGCAGCGAGTTGCACGCCACCGCCGGGCTGTTCCTTGTCGCACCCGATGCCCGCGAGAGCGAGGTGCGGGCGCAACTCGCACGGCCCGCCTTCAGCCGTATCGCAGATCTTGAGATCGCCTATCTTCCCTATGGTGAGCTGGAACGCCACAAGGAAGCGATCTCCCGTTTTGGTTCGGGCCTGAAAGCGATCAAGGCCATATCGCGCGCGCTGCCGTGATGGGCGAATGTCTATACGCCGGAGGCGGGAGGCGCCAATAGTCCGAGCCAGGCAACGAGCGTAAGGATTGCAAGCGCACACCCGCTCTCGACAATCAGACTTCGGCGAAGCGACCGTATCGCGGCTGGTGCGTCACCGCTTTCGACAGCCATCGCCAACGCAGGCGTGAGGAAGAAGCGATTGGCTGCTGCAAGGATGAGCATTGCGCCAAACAGCAGCAATTTCGCTGTCAGCAGCGCACCATAGAGACTTGTGAAAAGCGATCCCAATCTGGACGGCCCCACCAGTATCCAGCTGTTGACCACACCAGAGAGGATGAGGAGGCCGACCACGATTGAGCCGATCCTGGCGAAGCCGTCCAAGGCTCGGTGCGAAAGGTGAATATGGTCCACAGCCATTCGGTCGGCGGGGCGAAATATGAGTAGGCATAGAGCAGCCAACGCCCCGACCCATATCCCTGCTGCCAACAAATGGGTGATATCGGCGCCAAGATGAACCCATCCCAGCAAGCCTTCATCGGCAGCGCCGTGACCGGTCCAGGCCAATGTTGCAAGAGCGATCGCTGCCGTGAACGAAAGTGAACCGAGAGCAAAAGCGGGACGACGCCATCCGACAATCGAAAAATAAAGGACGAGCAAGAGTGCGGCCACTCGTACCTGCCATATCGTTCCGATCGAGGTGCCCGAGATCACCATGTTGATTGTGGCGCGGTCTACCTGATCGACCGACACGCCGCCCATCGAGGCCGCCAAAACCATCATGCCGAGGATCGACAGACCTATGCCGGCCAAGGCGATGGACGCGAGTACGGAGCGGAAGCGCAGGACCGAGCCGGATTCCCGTTCGGTCCCGCGCAATGTGTAGAGCCCGAACATCGGCAGCCCAAAAAGAAGCATCAGGTCAAGATAGAGTCCAAGCCTGACGGCGATTGCCACCATGTCCGGCATGGTCTTACTTGACCTTGAACGTGTATCCGCCCTGGATGCGATGGGTGTCGGTCGAGACGACATGATAATCGAGCTTGTACGTTCCAGCTGTCAGCGGCTTGGCGAGCGTGGCAACGAGTGTCTTGCCGTCGGGAGCCAGCGTTGCCTTGACGCCGTTCATTTTCATCGGCCCCATCTTCATGCCGGGCATTTCGGTCATCGTCAGGTCGATTCCGGAGAACTGCGCGACAAGCGCTTCGGAAAAGACGAGCTGGATCTTCGTCGGGGCGGCGACGACGGTGTCGGCGGCTGGCGTGGCACTGCTCAGTTTGGGGTGAGCCTGGACGGCGGTAGCGGCAAAGACAGAAGCCGCCATGGCGACGGCAAAAGCTGTTTTACGAAACATCGATTTCTCCATAGGCGGCGATACTGCCGACACAGCGATTTACGCACCGCAGAGTGCAACCCCTCATCAAACCCGCGAAATTTCTTCGGCGGTTGTATGGAAACCGGCCGGCGCGCGGGATCGGCGTAGGGTTGAGGGGTGAAGGCGCGCCGCGCGTATGATCAATTGGATGGGGTGTGAAATCATCGATCGTCCAAAGACTTTCTGCTGGGGAGGACGCGATGGAAGATTCAAGGAAAGCATGGCTCCGGAGACATTTTCCGAGCGTGGGCTTCGTCGCGGCGGCGGCGCTGGCCGGTGGCGCGCTCGCCGGCATCGTCGTGTATGTCGGCGCTTACGATATTGGCGCTGATGCCCCCCACAGCAAACCAGTCTATTGGCTCGTGGAGCAATTCCGTGATCGCTCGATCGCGGTAAGGTCTCGCGACATCAGCGTCCCGGCAAACCTGATGGATGTGAAACGTCTGCAGAGCGGAGCGGGGCTCTATACCGAGATGTGCAGCGGCTGCCATCTCGCGCCGGGCCTTGAGAAGTCCGAGATCAGCCAGGGCCTCTATCCCAGGGCTCCCGAGCTTTTCCGTGAGCCGCAGAGATCGGCAAAGGAGCAGTTCTGGATCATCAAGCATGGGGTCAAGCTCACAGCGATGCCGGCCTGGGGCAAAACCCATAGCGACGAGCTGATCTGGGACATGGTGGCTTTCGTGCGGCAGATGCCGAAGATGAGTCCTGCGCAATATCAGGCGGTGATTTCCAGTGCGCCTGAAGATCACGATGCGATGATGAAGGATATGCCTGGCATGACAAAGACGATGCCGTAACTATGTGGCACCGTGCCTTGAAGGTCGTCGTTCAGCCCCCCGAAAACCGAGGGGCGCTTTTGACGAACGGGCTGATAGCGGAGGTGGAAAAGACGGGTCTTGCGCCAGCGCGTCGGATGGATTGAAGAAATAGGAATTTGAGATGAATGTAGACTTGGATGGGCTCTTGAGCCGCTTACGCAACGAACCGGGGCATCCCGGTCTGGCCGGTCTTGAAGAGGCAGTGTTCAGGCGCATTGCCGCCAGGACGCAGGTTTCGGCGGGCTCCCAGTTGAGGCTTGGCGCGGTCGCCGCCTTTGGCGCAGTGCTGCTGGGTGTTGCCAGCAACGGGGTTACGACGCCAGTCGAGGCCTCCGTTACGCTCTCGCCTTTTGGGCCATCCAATCCGCTTGCTCCCTCCACGTTGCTCGCAGGTCCGCGATGAAGCCGCGGCTGCTCGTTCTGGTCGCGATTGTCGCCTTTGTCGCAGCCGTCGCGGGCGTGTTTCTGGGCCGTCATTTCCTGCCACATCCTGTGGCTGGCGGCGTCGAACTGCATGACGTATTGCACAGCAAGCTCGACCTGGACGATCGTCAGAAGGCTCAGATCGAGTTGCTTGAGCAGCGGTTTGCCGTGCGCCGACGGGCGCTGGAACTCGAACTGAGAGCCGACAATGCACGGCTTGCCGATGCCATCGAAACTGAACATGGCAACGGTCCGGGTGTCGCTGCGGCCGTCGATCAGTCGCATCAGGCAATGGGTCAGCTCCAAAAGGAGACGCTCGGCCATATCTTCGCCATGCGCCAGATCTTACGTCCGGATCAGGCCAAGACCTTCGACCAGGCGGTAGTACATGCGCTTACCGACGATGCGCGGTGAGTCTGGAGCTCCAGTCGTGCTCCGATGGTGAACTTGCCGCGCTGACGCTCGGTGGCCGGCAAGCGGCATTCGCAGAGATCATGCACCGGCATCAATCCGCGATATTCCGGCTGGTCCGCGGACTCGTAGGCAATGCGGAAGAGGCGCTTGACCTTACCCAGGATTGCTTCGTTTCGGCGTTCAGCCATTTGCGGAAATATGATGGTGCCCGACCGCTGCGCGCTTGGCTGTCGCGGATCGCGATCAACAAATGCCGTGATTGGCGCCGTCGCCAAAGAGTGCGTCAGCTCTTCATCTTCAGTGCCGCCACGTCCGACGACGAAATTGAACAGGTCCCAGACGACGCACCTTCGGCTCATGCCAGCGCAGCTTCGAAGATGGAACTCGAAAAACTCTCGACTGCGATCGCTGCCTTGCCATCTTCGTTGCGAGAGGTTCTGCTGCTCCGCACCGTCGAAGGGTTGAACCAATCGGAAGCTGCGTTGGCACTTTCGATCAGCGGGAAGGCTGTCGAGACGCGGCTGTACCGCGCTCGCGTCCGACTTGCTGAAATCTTGGCCGACATTTGAGGGGTGCGCCGCGCTCGTGCGTAAGGATGAGAGAGATACCGCGCTCGAGCCTCGCTGTGGACAAGAGGGTGCTGAACAATGAACAAGGAGATTATATGCCCCCGGTATTGAACCGCCGCGATCTGTTCCGCGGTGCCGCGCTGACCGGCGGTGGCCTGGCATTGTCGGCCTGGATGCCGGCATGGGCTCAACCCGTCTCGGCGGGTATTGTGAAGCCGCTCCCGACCGTTACCGGCAACGATATCACTCTCAAGATCGCTCATCAGATGATGATGATCGATGGCCGCGCAAGCCATGCGATCGGCATCAACGGAACCGTGCCGGCGCCTTTGATCCGGTTGCGCCAAGGGCAAACGGTGCGCCTGTCGGTGATCAACGATCTTGAAGAAGACAGTTCGATCCACTGGCACGGGTTACTGGTACCGTTCCAGTTCGATGGCGTACCGGGAATCAGCTTCCCCGGCATCAAACCAAAATCGACCTTCGTCTATGAGTTTCCGATCGTCCAGGCGGGCACCTATTGGTATCATAGCCATTCGGGTTTGCAGGAGCAGATGGGCCATTACGGGCCGATCGTGATCGATCCGGCAGGCGAAGATCCGATCAAGTCGGATCGCGAGCATGTGATCGTGCTGTCCGACCATAGCCAGATGCATCCGCACGCGATTTTCAGAAAGCTCAAGCAGGTGGGCGGGGGCTATTTCAACTATCAGCGCCAGACGCTGGCTGGCCTGATGGCAAAAGAAGATCAACCGCTCAAGGATCGTCTCGACTGGGGCAAAATGCGGATGGACCCCACGGACGTCTCTGATGTCACAGGTTCAACCTACACCTATCTCGTCAACGGCCATGGTCCCCAGGACAATTGGACAGCGCTTTTCCGGCCCGGCGAGCGAGTTCGACTACGTTTTGTCAACGCCTCGGCGATGACGACGTTCAATGTCCGGATTCCAGGACTCAAGCTCACGGTCGTTCAGGCCGATGGTCTAGACGTGCGGCCGGTGGAGGTCGACGAGTTCCAAATTGCGGTGGCGGAAACCTACGACATCATCGTCACCCCGACTGATGACCGTGCCTACACTCTGATCGGCGAATCTGTTGATCGGTCTGGCATGGCGCGCGCAACTCTGGCCCCGCGCGAAGGCATGGCAGCCCAGGTGCCCGCGCTTCGCAAACGTCCCCTTGCCGATATGAAGGATATGGGCATGGGCGAGATGGACATGGGCGGCATGCAAGGCATGGACGCTTCCGGCGGTTCTACGATGGCCGGCATGGACCATGCAGCAATGGGTCATGACATGCCGACAGGCGGCGCCGCTGCTGGTGGCATGGCGGGCATGGACATGGGCTCCGGCGCATCCATGCCGACAACGGACAAGACACCCGGCGGCTCGATGGCGAGCATGCCTGGAATGGGCGCCCCGGCCGGCGACGCTATGGCAGGCATGGCGATGGGCGGGATGGGCGGCATGAATATGCGCGACGGCAGCAAAGCCCCGCAGGTCAAGATGGGGCCTGGCGTCCAGACGATTTCACCTATGCCGATGGATCGCACCGGAGAGCCCGGGCAGGGCCTGGAAGATGTCGGACACCGCGTCCTGGTCTATCGCGACCTCATGGCGGTGGATCGCAACCCCGACGTGCGAGCGCCTGATCGGGCGATGGAAATCCACCTGACCGGCAATATGGAACGCTATATGTGGTCGTTCGACGGCGTGAAGATGAGCGACAAGCGCGAGCCGATTCCATTCCTGGAAAACGAACGGGTGCGTGTGACGCTGGTGAACGACACGATGATGTCGCATCCGATCCATCTTCACGGACATTTTTTCGAGTTGGTTACCGGGCATGGCGAATATTCGCCGCGCAAGCATACGGTCAACGTCGCGCCGGGCGGCAAAGTGAGTTTTGACGTCACCGCCAACGCGATCGGCGACTGGGCCTTCCACTGCCATATGCTTTATCACATGCATGCCGGGATGATGCGCGTCGTCTCTGTCCGGCCTCGGGGAGACGCAGCATGAAGGCATTGCTTCTCCTCATCAGCGTAGCGCCGCTTGCCCTCGCGGCTCCGGCTAACGCGCAATCGATGCAGAATATGCCGGGCATGAACATGCCTGCGGCCAAAGCACCTCCGAAGAAAAAGCCGGCAACCAAACCCGCGACTCCCGTTAAGCGCAAAACGGCCGCCAAACCGGCTGCTAAACCAACTTCAGCAAAGCGCGGGGCGCCCGTCGCGAAACCTAAAGCGGCCGCCCATGACATGTCGGGAATGGGCGCCATGCCCGGAATGGATATGTCGGGAACGGTAGGAAGCAAGGCGTCTCCGAAGCCCGATCCCCATGCAGGACATGACATGTCGAGCATGCCTGGCATGACAATGCCGGACACGGCGGGTGGCGCCATGAACCACGATATGCCCGGTATGAATATGCCTGCTGGTGGAGGCGGTCAGCCAATGGAGCATGACATGTCGTCCATGCCCGGCATGTCGATGGACGGGCAGATGGCCGGTCATGGGGCAGGGGGCACGAGCCTTGCACCGGGCAATGCACCGGCACCGGCAGCACCAAGCGATCATTATGCCGATCGGATCTATCAGAACGGTGCGATGGTCGATTCACGGTCCATGCTGCACAACGAGCATGGCGCCAGCACCTCCTCGATGATCCTGTTCAATCTGGCGGAATATCAGGTCCGAAATGGTCGGGACGGTTATCGCTGGGATGGCGAAGCGTGGTTCGGCAAGGATCTCGATCGGTTGACAATCAAGTCAGAAGGCGAGGGCGTCCTAGGCGGTCGTAACGGCACCTTTATGGAAACTGCGGAGATTCAGGCGCTCTACAGCCGCGCGCTCGATCCATACTGGAACCTGCAGGCTGGTGTCCGATATGATTTCAAACCCAATCCCTCGCGCACCTACGCTACAGTCGGGATCGAAGGAGTCGCGCCTTACTGGTTCGAAACGGAGGCAGCCTTGTTCCTGTCGAACAAGGGCGAGGTCCTGGGGCGGATCGAGGGCTATTACGATCAGCGCATTACGCAACGTTTGATCCTTCAGCCCCGGGTCGAATTGAATCTATCAGCCCAGGACGTCCCGGAAACCCGCATCGGCGCTGGTATATCGAACGCCGAGTTTGGGCTGCGTCTGCGCTACGAAGTCAGACGCGAATTTGCGCCCTATATTGGCGTCTCCTACGATCGCAAGCTGGGCAAGACCGCGGATTATGCGCGAGCTGATGGCGAAGGTGTCAAGGCGACAAGCTTTGTCATTGGCGTGCGGACCTGGTTCTGAGGAGCAATCGGCTTCGCCTCCATGTCGGGGTTAGCCGGGTGCACCGCTGGCTGGCCCTGATCATCGGCGTTCAGTTGTTACTGTGGTTTGCGAGCGGCTTGATCATGAGCGTGCTGCCCATCGATCGGGTCCGCGGTGAACATGTCGTAGATCGCGCATCGCTGGCGACGCTCGCCCAGGGCCATGCCCGGGCGCCGCTCGATATCGTTCTACGCCAAGCGGGCGCTCCTGTCCGTGAGGTGCGGTACCGTATGCTCGCCGGGCGAGAGGTTACAGAGGTCGAGATGGCTGACGGCTCGGTACGGCTCCACGACGCAGAAACAGCGTCGGCCATCCCGCGCGTCAACGCCGCGATGGCTCGCGCGGTGGCGGTGCGATCATATCGTGGGAAGTCGGCGCCGCCGAGCGTCCGTGCCGTTACGTCCGCGAGCACCGAATATAAGGGCGTGCTTCCGGCATGGCGAATCGACTTTCCAGATCAGGATTCGACCCGCGTCTATATTGCGCAAAATAGTGGTCGGATCGTTGCCGTCAGGAACGGCACTTGGCGTCTCTATGACTTCTTCTGGGGCCTCCACATCATGGATTGGAAGAACCACGAAGATTTCAACACGCCCTGGCTGATTGGATTTGCCGGTGGGGGGCTTGCGCTCGCGATCGCGGGTTCTGCTCTTTTGTATTTCCGCTGGCCGCGAAAGCGGCGCCGCAAGAGTTGAACGACCATGGGGGATTCTTGGGCGGGGGCCGAAGGAGACGACCGATGATGAAGAACGCTTATACCAGCCTCGCGCTGCAGACCCTCGTCGGCGGCATTATCATGTATTTGGTGATGTTCGTCATGATCGATAGTCTGGGAAGCTTCTACAATAACCTCAACATGGTCTACATGACGCTTATGATGGTCGCACCCATGGTGGTGTTGATGATCCTCGCAATGGGGCATATGTTTCCATCGAAAACCGCGAACGCCGCCCTTTTGATCGGCTCTGTCGCGATATTTGCTGGATCGTTCGCGCTCATCCGGACGCAAACGACGATCGGCGATACCGCGTTCTTGCGGTCAATGATCCCCCACCATTCGGGGGCGATCCTTATGTGTCGTGAGGCGTCTCTCAAAGATCCGGAAGTCGTTCGTCTCTGCAGCGGCATCGAGGTATCTCAACGGCGCGAGATCGACGAGATGAAGGCAATTTTGGCCCGTAAATAGCAGCCTGATCCCTAATTCCTGGAAATGTCTGCGTTT
>OFRL01000222.1_pt1 | contig 30040 bp, 26 predicted proteins | sample 1543121 | NCBI WGS metagenome assembly OFRL01 (sample SAMN07774228, study PRJEB24372) | wastewater metagenome | isolation source: Lake Maggiore Cannobio | place: Italy: Cannobio | collected 2016-01
CGTGCATGGCTGGGGCGGGTCCCAGCCATGCGCTCAGTCCCTAAACCGCGTTGCCGGGCCTGCCGACATCTCTGGCCGTGCCATGGTTCAGATGGGGATCATCGGGTAGGCGACTTCACCCAGGTCGGGCGCGTCGTCCCTCATCATCAGATGCAGGATTGCCGGTACCAGTTGGCCCAGGATGGCGGCGCCATCTCGCAACTGCTCACGATTGGCATGGCTGTCCCACGTGGCCCCGCCATGTACCAGCTGGTTGCGCAGTACGTACAGCCGGTCAAGCACGATGGAGAGCACGACTTCAGTACGCCGTTCAACTACGGCCTGCAGCGCCGAGCGCTGGTCCTTGGCAAAGCGCTCTGCCCACTGGTCGCTGCTGTCATGTTCCCGCAGTGCCTTCCAGAAGCGTGCATAGACAAAGCGATTCCCGATAAGGGTTCGGATAGGCCCGGGAAATTGTTTGAACAGGATGTCCTGCAGGCTTCCTTGCTTGTCATGCCTCAGCAAAGCATCGAAGAACCTGCGCAGTTGTTCGCGCTCGGCATTCTCGAATCCGAACTCCTTGGCATAGGCTGCGTTCAGCGCAATCCACAGAAACAGGAATCGCGCGTCCGTATCCTCGTCTTCCTGTTCGGCGCGGTTGAGCCAGCTGATGGCGCGGTGTAGGCGCACGCGCGTCGAGTCCGGCTGTGCATCGCGAATCTGACGATGCACTTCCTTCAGAGCAGTCGAATCCATTTTTCCCCCCTGTAAGATTTGCCATTATGCATGGCACCTCCGGCTGGGAAACTACTCCGAACGTCGCGCACTCCGCCAAGCCTCGGGTAATCCCTGCCAAAGCGCATCCAGAGTGGCTGCGCTGCCGCACGCCAGCGCAGTGGAGCGGCACTCGGGGCAGGCGCGGAACCAGGTCAGTCCCTCGATACGCGCATCCCCGGACGAAGGCAATGTCCGCTTCCAGCCGCAGTCTCGGCAATGGTAGGTCGACTTTTGCGCCAGTCCCCACATGCTCTGCCGAGCCTCAGTCATCTGCGCCGACAAGCTGCTGATCCGTCAGCCAGCGGCCCAGCCCATACAGCGCGAAACCGTAAACCACCGTGGCACCGATAATCTTGAACATGCAGTCCCTCCTCCTGGGTAGTAGCGGGGCGTCCAATGCCCCTGTTCCGATCCTTCGGCGTCCATTCTGCAGAGGGGTGCGACAACCTGTGTCGCGTCACCCGGGCCGATACTCGGCGCTCCCGGGATCGTGGCGGCGCGATTGGATTTCAGACCATTCCTAAAGACATCGCGCGCGAGTTGGCGATAGATTCTGCTGCAGAGCGATCCACCACGAGGCGCCCCGTGCAGGCATGCGTCGCTGCCCGCCGAGCGCCGTGCCATTGGCATCCGTAGCCGGCCGCTATCGGCTTGCGCTTGGATTACTTGAGCCTCCATCGGAACACACATCGTTCCACATCCGCACCCGCAGATGGCCCTGTGTCTGCTGTGAAAGCGTGATCGGATTCAAGATAATCACGAGACCAAGGGAAGGAACCCGTTGTTGGCCGAAGTGGCTTCTTGCGACATCAGATGTCGCAGCTTTCGGTTGAATCGGCTCATCCCCTGCTGGGATGTCGTGGAAACATACAAAGGACTGGCAACATGGACACCGATAACCGTTCCTCGCTGGCGCGCCAGTGGCGTCTGCTGCAGTTGCTGCAGCCTGCTCCGCACTACCGCACCGTGAAGGAGCTCGCCCAGACCTTGGCGGCGGAGAGCTACAAGGGGGGGACTCGAACCATAGAGCGGGATCTGAACGCCCTGTCGCTGCAGTTCCCCATCGAGAGCAATGATCTTCAGAAACCCTATGGTTGGGCATGGATGCGCGGCGCGGCCGCCTTCAGCATGCCGGGCATGTCCGTCTCACAGGCGGTGGTGCTGCTCACCGCGCAGCGCAACCTGCAGGGACTGTTGCCAGCCAATCACTGGCCTGCACTGACGCCGTTCTTTGACCAGGCAGAGAAGACGCTGGCGGCGGTCCGCACGACGCGTTCCACGCGGCGCTGGCACGAGAAGGTCGCCGTCGTGCCAGCCAGCCAGTCCCTGCTGCCGGCTGCGGTGGACACCGACGTGGCGGTCAACGTGCACCAGGCGCTTTTCAACGAGAAGCAGCTGCGCTTGTACTACGTGGCCCGTGGCCGTAGCGATGCCAGTGAGTACGTCTTCCATCCCTACGGGATGATCCAGCGTGGAACGTCCAGTTACCTGGCTGGACGGATTGATGGGCGCACGGAGACCACTACGCTGTCGCTGCACCGGGTACAGCGTGCAGAAATGCTCGACGCCGACACCGAAGGTGCTGAGTCCTTCGAACTCGGAAACTATGCGAGCCGGGTTGCCGCAGGCTTCGAGAGCAAGGGACCTCTGTCCGTTGAGCTGGAGCTTGATGAAGCCCTGGCCCAGCACCTGGCGGAGACACCGCTCTCCCGTGATCAGAAGCTGGACGTCGGGGACGGTCTTGTTCCCCGTCTGCGGGCCACCGTCGATGACTCCGCCCAACTGCGCTGGTGGCTGCTTGGCCTGGGCGCATCGGTACGCGTTCTGGCTCCCGCAGCACTGGCCGACGATATCGCCGCTCGCCACCGAAGCGCCGCACAGCGTTACTGACGTGTGGGTGCGACGCCGGATGTCGCACGCCCGCAACACAATCTTTCCGCGCTACTCCTTCGACCTACACGCCACACAGGGGAAACAGATGTTCGCTGTTAAGAATCAATGCCTTGGTCTGTTGGACCGGATTACGACGCTGGCTGACAGCGCAGCGATCGAACTGCCTGAAAACCACTCGCTCGCCGAAGAAATGCAGCGGGCCGAACTGTTGGTACCGATCATCGGTGCGTTCAGTGCAGGAAAGAGCTCGCTGATCAACACCTTCCTGGGCGCGGACATCCTCCCGGTCGGTATCACCCCGGAGACTGAGCTGGCCACCGAGTTGCGCTTCAGCCGGGATCCCCACGTTCTGGCGCACCGTGCCGATGGTGGCAGTGATCGGCTCGCCGTGGAGGACTTGCTGTCCATCAAGCCGCGGGCCTCGTCGTACACGCACCTGGAACTGCATCTGGACGACCCGCGCCTGGAAGCGCTGTATCCACAGATTCTCGTGGACATGCCCGGCTTCGGCTCCTCGCTGGACAGCCACAACAAGGCCATCGCCCACTATCTGCCGCGTGGCGCGCACTTCATCGTGGCCGTGAGCGTGCCCGACGGTACTCTGGCCGAGTCGACGCTGCGCCAGCTTGAAACCATGCAGACCTATGAGGCTGGATTCTCGATCCTGCTGAGCAAGGCGAACCTGCGTTCGGCCGAAGAAGTGGATGCCGTGGAAGTGGCTGTACGGGAGCAGCTTGAATTGCGCCTGGGCGTTGCGCCGGCCATGGCACGCGACGACCGCAAGCAGGGCAATGGACTGGCCAGTCTGCTGCCCAAGATCAGTGCAAGTGATCTGTGGATCGGCCGCTTCCTGCCGCGAATCTCGCGCCAGCTTGCCCACGCTCGTGCCCAGGTGAAAATGGCACGCAAGGCGTTGGATCAGAGCGATGCGGATATTGATCGCAGCGTACGTCAGCTGAATGATGCCCTGGATGATCTGAACGCCCAGCGCGACGCCCTCGTCGCCAAGCTGGGCCGTAGCCGCCTGAGCCAGGTGGTCGAACAGTGCGTTGAGGAAGTAGGCCAGGCCCTTCGCGAGGCTGCCAGTGAGCTGCAGGCGGCCGCTGCCGGTGGCAACAACCCGCGGTTTGCGCAGGTCGTCAGCGATATTTCCCGCCAGCGCTTGAGTCGTGTGGTCAAGGAACGCATGGAAGGGCTGAGCCAGCAGGCGATTGGTGATCTGGCCAAATCCCTGTCTCAGCGCGAGGTGGATGAGGTTGGCAGCGTCGGTGGACCGGACTGGACGCAGCAGATGCAGACGCGCGTGCAGGAGACGCTGACCCAGACCGGTCAAGCGCTCGAGCGCTGGCAGGGCAACCTGCAGAAGGCGCGTGAAGACGAGAAGCTGCTGCGTCCCTACGCCGGTGATGACGAGAATGATCGGGAGAAGGCCCAGAGAGCCCGAGTCGCCTTCCGCAGTATCACCACCGTTCTGGCGGTCACCACCAGCGTCGTGGCTCCGGCGATCGAGCTGGTCGTGATCTTCCTGCCGGAGATCCTCGGGTTTGTGTCGCGCAAGCTCCGCGAGGAGGAGCTGCGCAAGACCATCGACAACCAGGTTATTCCGTCGGTGCAGCGCGAGTTCCGGACCAAGCTGCCCGAGCTGCTGCAGGCACAGGTTGATGGCCTGATCGAGCAAGCCGTGCATGAGTTCAAGACGGCCATCGAGGAAAAACGGCAGTTGCTGGAAAGTGTTGTGGCCGAGCAGAGCAGTCCTGCCCGCGCGGCACGCGTGAAAGCACTTGACGCTGCCGAAGCTGGTCTGACCTCCGTTGCGAACGAAGTCGTCGCGCTGGAGGCCGCCCGATGAGTGCTGAAGTGATCCTGGACCGTCAGCAGAAGTTGATCACGTGGCTTGCAGCACACGCCGACATTCTCAATGGCGCCGTCGGGGCTTCGTCGCAGTGGGAGATCGACACGATCGATAGCCTGAAGGAAGCGTTGTTGCGACTGGACGACGAAAATCGCCTGATGGACATTGGCATTGTCGGCCGGGTCAAGGCCGGCAAATCGACGCTGCTCAACGCGCTGGTTTTCAACGGGGAGTCAGTACTGCCGCAGGCGGCGACGCCGATGACCGCAGCACTGACCACGCTGACCTACGGCGAGCGGTTCAAGGCGACCGCGCGCTTCTACTCCCAGGCGGATCTTGCCAACATCGAGCAGGCCGCTGCTGTGTACAGCGACCTGCTTGAGAAGTCGCTGATCGAAGAGCTGCGACGCACGGAAGGGCGTGCGGGCCTGGACCCTGAGCGCCGAAGGGAGCTGGCCGAGCGGGGTGCCCGACGGGCACTGGCCACCCAGCAGCCGTCCTTGCAGGCCTCGCACGAACAGTGGGCGAAGATCACGGCGTCCGGCCTTTCGCTGGCCCGCCTGAAGGAGGACAAGCCGCTGGAGGCCGACGACGTAGAGGGCCTGGCGGCGTTGCTGGCGGACTACGTTGCCGCGGAAGGTCACTACATGCCTGTAACCAAGAGCGTCGACATCGAGATGCCGGTGGAGGCGCTGCGCGGGCTGCGCATCATCGATACGCCGGGGCTGAATGACCCGGTCGCATCGCGCGAGGCACGCACCCATGATCTCTTGAAGTGCTGCGATGTGGTGTTTGTCGTCAGCCCGGCAGCACAGTTCATGAGTCAGGAAGATCTGGACGTGATGGCGCGGATCACCGCTGCCGAGGGCATCCGCGAACTGGTGCTGGTTGCCAGCCAGGTGGACAACACGCTGCATGGTTCGGAAATGCAGGCACAGCTGCATGCTTCGCTGACCGGTCTGCGGCGGGAGCTTGCGGGCCATGCGGGCAAGGTGCTGGATAAGCTGAAGCTCTCCAACCCCGAGGTTGGCGATGTATTCCAGAGCCTGGTGGACAAGGGGGAGGATGCGATCATCCACAGTTCCGGCATGTGTCATTCGATGTCCGTCGAGTTCGACAGCGTGGCGGATTGGCAAGGTGGCCGCCTGACGGCGTGGCAGAACCTCAAGGAAACCTACCCGGACTACTTCAGGGATGACAATCCAGGGCTGTCACGCACCAATCTCGATCAGTTGGCCAACATGGCCGGTCTGCATGAGGTGGTGGAACAGACCCGTCTAGCGAAAGCGCGCGTGCTGGCCGCTCGGCGCCAGGACCTGCTGGATGCCAAGGAGCGGAAGCAGGTCGAGCTGCTGCGTGAGCTGCGCAGACAGTTGTCTTTGCGCAGAGGGGAGATTGGTGAGGCCGGGCTGACGGAGCTGAAGAAGAACAAGCGAGGGCTGGAACGTCGCAAATTCAACCTTACGGTGGCTCTGGATGATGAGCTCATGGGTATCAAGACTGGTTTCGTGAATGGCCTCAGGAAGGCCATGAAGGAGGTCATCGATGGCGCCTACGACGCTGCCGATTCGGGGGTGAGCAGGACGGTAGGTACCGAGAAAACCACCCGCCGCACTGAGTCTCCTGGCGCCTTCAATTGGGTGGCAAGAAAACTCTGGGATGGCGGCTACCGGGAGTATGAGGAGAACAACCGCACCGTCCTGCCTGCTGCTGTGAAGTCCGCCGTATCGGCATTTGCTAGTGGGCTGCGAACAGATCTTGACAGCAGAGCGACTGAGTTGCAGGCCAAATTTGGCAAGCGGCTGTTTGCAGAACTGCTCCAGACGGCGCGACGGCAGTTGGACGATGAGCTGGACATCGAGGCGGTTTATTCATCGCTGAAGAGCATCGTCAATGGCGTGGAGTTTCCTCCGGTTTCGCTTCGGGCACCGGTGCTGAAGGCATCCACCATGAAGCTGAAGGGTAGCGAGGCCGATACGTTCCTCGAGCAGGCGCAGCACGCCATTGAGACACTGCGACAAACGGCTGAGGCCGCGGTCTACGAGTATGTTGAGACAGTAAAGAGGGCAATTCCAAAGTCTGTTGCAGATGACTTCATTGGGCACATTCAAGCTCAGTTCGATGCACTGCAGGCGCTGATGGAAGACGCTGAAAAGACGCGGGCGACACTGACCATGATGGATGCGGAGCTGGAGGCAATGCAGTGAGTGGTGACAATGGCAGGCCGTTGTTCGAAGGCACCAGCGCGCAGCACCTTACCTACCTCGCCGGGTGGAAGCCGTGGGGCCGTCGGCTCCACGTGACCGCCATCCAGGAGCAGATGGATGCAGCCAGCCAGCGTTGGATCTCCATCGTGGAGGACCATCGACGGCTCAACATCACGGCGGAGCAACGCGCGCTTGCCTTGGCAGAGCGGGAAGCTGAACTGAAACACGCATCCGGGGCTCTGGCGGAGTGCGAGACCGAACTTGAACGCGCATCCGAGGCTCTGGCGGAGCGGGCAACCGAGCTGAAGGATGTGTCCAAGGCCCTGGCCGAGAGTGAGACCACCCGTAGTCGCGAGCGTGACGATGCGCAGACCCGCGAGCAGGCACTGGCTGGCGAACTCGATGCCCAGAGGCAGGTCTCGCAGGAGCTGCAGAAGGAGCTTCAGGAAGCGGGCAGGCGCGAACTGGACCTGAGCCAGCGCTACGGCGCCGAGAAGATGGCCCGGGCGCAACTGACGACGAGCCTGGTGGATGCCCAGGACCGCCTTAAGGTGCAGTCCATGCAGCATGCTGCAACCCAGGCTGCGCTTGAAAGCGAGCAGGAGCAGAGCCGCCAATTGGGTGGCGACCTGGATCTTCTGCAGGCCGAACATGCCGCAACGCAGATCCGCTTTGCGCTCGTTTCGCGCCTGCTTGCTGTGCCGCCGCCGCGAAATGAGGGAATCGAAGCCTTCCAGAAGCTGCTCGATGATGACTATATGCGCTTTGCGAGTGCCGAGGCGTCCCTCGCTGACGAAGCGAAGGCGCTGAGGTTGTTGCAGTCCATCCAGCAGGAGCTGCACCTGATGGCGGCCAATCCGGACATCTTCCGCCGCACGGTCGTGGGGGTGGTCGGTGGCTTCAGCAGCGGAAAGTCGGCCTTCATCAATAGCTTCCTCGGCAAGGATTTCAAGCTGCTCTCCAGCGTCACGCCGGCAACCGTCATCCCCAGCTACGTGTATCCCGCGCAGCAGACGCAGATCCAGGCGTATTCGTTCAATGGCGGCTGTATTGATCTGGATGCCGGGTTCTACCAGGAAATGTCCCGTGCGTTTGTCGAGAAGTTCAGCTTTGACCTCAAGCGGATCATGCCCTTGGTAAGCGTCGGTACCAGCATGGACACCGAGCGCACCGGCAACATCTGTCTGATGGATACCCCCGGCTACAACCCGGGTACGGAGGGTAGTTTCAGTCAGAGCGATCGCGCGGTAGCCGTGTCTCACTCGCGGAAGTCGGATGTGCTCTTCTGGGTCATCGGAATTGACGCCAACGGTACGACTCCGGATTCGGATATCGAATTCCTGAAGGAGATTGGTTTCGAGGGACGCCCTGTCTACGTGGTTCTGAACAAGGCCGATCTGCGATCAGCTGATCAGATTGAAGAGATCCTAGGGCAGATCGAGGACGAAATCGAGCTGAATGGAATCACGGTTGAGGGCATCAGTGTTTACTCCTCAAAGTACGGCAAGGAGTACGAATTCCGTGGAAAATCCATGCAGGACTTCCTGCGTGAGCGTCCCAAGGGTCGTCTGCCGATGGAGCATGTCGAGGATCGGATCAACGAGGTGTTCGAGCTTTATCGCAGTGCCATCACCGAATCCATCGCGACGGCGAAGGCCTGCCGCTCGGCCGCGCGTGCGCTTGCATTGGACCTGATGCAGGGAGATGTCCAGGATGCGGCAACCATGCGTTCGGCAACCCAGAACGTGGAGACCATCAACGCGGCGATGAACCTCGACGCCCTGTCCAGACTTCTTGTCGATGCGGACCAGATCAATGCCGCTTTCCTCGATGCAGCAAGACGGGTGCTCACGCCCGCTTGATGCGGGTGTGGCCTGGCATGACCGGTCTTTGCCTGAATGTCGCTATGGCTTGGGGTCTGCCTTCCGCCAGGCCTCAGGCAGACCGTCCCAAAGGTGGTCGAGGGTGCGGGTGGGGCGGCCAGAGACGGCGGGTGACCTGCACTGCGGGCAATGGGAGAAGTGCGTCAGCCCCGGCAGACGCACATCCCCCGTTGGCGGGGTGATACGAAGCCAACCGCAGGCTGGGCAGTGATAGGTCCAACGTTGTGTACGTCCCCACATGGGTGGCTTGCCTCCGTATGAATGGCGGGGGCATCCCTGCCCATGGTGCGTCCTGCTGGTCCATCTTCTTTGAGGGCGCGACAGCCAGTGACGCATTGATCGGAAGAATGGCTGGCCGGCACATGCAAGAGCAATCGAGCAGCACAGATACAAGCGTCACCCACACCAGGAACAGGAACAGGGGAAAGTGATGAACCAGCAGACCCAATGCACGCGCCATGTATCGCGCCGTGCATCCACGCGCGCACGCGCCTGCGGGAGGATTTGAGATGCCTTCCAGCCTGACATGGCTCGACCATGACGCTGCGGCACAGGCACGCAGCGCTACGCTGCTGGCCCTTCTGGACCAGCCCGGCACCCGCGACGAGCTCGGATTTGGCGGTATCCGCGATGCGTTGTCCGACCAGCTGTTCCCCGGCACCTCCGTCATCCAGACGCGGCTGCGATACATGCTTCTGCTGCCGAGGATGTTCATGGGCCTGGAGGCTTCTTCGGTACGCCCCAGGGATTTTGCAGAGCGTGCGCGGCAGGATGAGCTGAAGCTCAATGATTGCCTGGCGGCGGAGGACGGGGCGTTCGGTCGTGATTCCGGCCACACGCTCAAGCGCCTTGCCAGCTCCGTCTACTGGGCGGGCATGCGCTCCTGGGGCATCTTCGCGCGATCGGGCTCCCAGCAGGACTACTTCTCGGCCATCGAGCAGATTCGCAGGGAGCGCAGCTGGAAGCAGCAACGCGACGACGGGATGGAGGACGCTGAGCTGATTGCACAGACCTGGCATCCCTCACTGGAGAAGCTCGTACCGGTGGCCGCACTGGAAGAGGGATCGCTGTCCCTGACCGCGGACGAGGCGGAGTTCATCCGCGAGCAATGGAAGGTTCATCACCCGCAGACCCTGCTGGTGTGGCTGGCGCAGGACAAGGGGCGATTGGGCGACTGTGCCGACGCCGGGTTCCCATGGCTGCATCCACAGATCCGCCAGGCTCCGCAGCCGCTGCGTGAGCTCGTGGAACACGCGCGTCAGTTCTCCCGTCTCGCCAACGGTGCGTCGCTGGTCTACAACCTTGCCCTGGCGGAGGCGTCTTCCAACGATGAACGTCGTGAGGAGTACGGCCAGGAACTGAAGACCTGGATCGACGGCGTTCCGGCTTCGCAGCTGGGCGAATGGGACATGGTGCAGTTCTGGGAGCAGGTGGAACGGGTGGGGCGTCCGATTCATCCGCGCACCCGCGAGTTCGTGAGCAGCTGGCTTGCGCTGGTCAAGGCCGGCCAGGCCGACAGCCCGCATTCACGCAGTCTCGTGCGTGAGCGGGAGCGCTCGCTGAAAGGCAATCTCTCGCGCTTCAATCCTGAAAACCTCGATCGCTGGAGCGGTGCGTCCGGCCTCGGAATCCTCAATTACCGGTGGGGCATCACGCGCCGTCACCTTGCCGACCTCCTGCACGGCCTGGAGGCCGCATGATCCATCCATCTGCACGCAGTACTCTGACCGAGGCCTTGCAGCCCCCCAGCGGCTACCGGTTTGATGCCGGCGTCGCCACTACGTACAGCCTGTCGCTGGGCGCGTTGCTGGGATTGCCTGCACATTTCGCTTTGCTCGGCGACCACGACAACAGCGCCGAAGAAGATCCTTTGCGCCTCGTGGAAGGGCTGCGCCGGGCAAGCCGCAGGCTTGCGGTGTTCTGCGAACGGGGACGGATGGAAGCACCGCCAGCAGGCAACGCATTGGCGGTGCTGGCTGAGGGCATGGTGCATGAGGTCTGCGCCCCACACGGCGGCGCCTTCCACCCGAAGATCTGGGCGCTGCGCTATGTGGCCATCGATGCGGCCGCCGAACCTGCCACCGTCGTACGTCTGCTGGTGCTGACCCGCAATCTGACCTGGGACCGCTGTTGGGACGTGAGCCTGCGCCTGGATGGTGTGCCAGGAAAGGCCAAGGAGGCCAGCAACAAGCCGCTGGCGGACTTCCTGCGCTGGCTGCCGCTGAATACCGAAGGGGCGTCGCCGGACTTGGAGCGGCAGGCGATGATCGTATCGTTGGCGAAGGACATCGAGCGCGCTGACTGGGAAAAGCCTCCGGGCTTCACCCAGCTGGCGTTCCACGTGCTGGGTACTGCAAAGCGGGCAGTGCCGTGGAGTCCGCTCGAGGGCGGTGGCAAGGCCCAGGATGTGTTGATCGTCTCTCCCTTCGTACGCGCTGGCGCGCTGCAGACGCTGCGCGAGCACTGCAACGGCGACTTCATGCTGGTGAGTCGCGCCGATGAGCTGGATAGGCTTCCGGCCGGCGCCTGCCTGGCCGATGACAGTGCCTACGTGTTGAAGCCTGACACGCTGCTCTCCGAAGGTGAAGAGGCTGGACAGGCCGATACGCTGCAGGGCCTGCACGCCAAGGTGGCCGTGTTCCAGCGCGGCCAACGGGTGCACGTTGCAGTCGGTTCGGCCAATTACACCAACGCGGTTGTGCAGAACGGCAGCAACGTTGAAGTGGTTGCGGAGCTGAGTGGTCCGGTGAGCAGGATTCCCGCGCCGAGGCAGTGGCTTGACGAGCATCTTCAGCCCTTGCTGGACACGTACACGCCCGGTGGGGGCGAAGATGCGGAGGGCGCAGAGCGTCGCCAACTGCAGGGCCAGCTGGAGGCCATCCGTCGCCAGATTGCTGCTGCCGCCTGGACGCTGCACTGCGAAACCCATCCGGTCTCGGGATGGAACCTCGCGCTTTCGTGCCCGGGCCTTCCGCTTGACGGTGCCACGCTGCACGCGTGGCCGTTGGCGGTGGTTTCCGAGCGGGCCCGTCCTGTACAGGCGGGTCAGGTTGATCTGGGAACCTTTGCCGGCCATGAGGTGAGTTCGCTGGTTGGCTTCCAGGTCACGCCCAACAGTACCCGCGCCGAGGAGCTGGCCGTCCCGCCGTTGCGCTTCGCGCTGGAAGTTTCACTGGAGGGCGCTCCAGACGACCGCGCGGACGCGCTGGTGGCACAACTCCTGGGTAACCGCGCGGCGTTCCTGCGCTATCTCGCGCTGCTGCTGGATGATCCCCAGGCCGCAGGCTGTGGAGCGCGTAATCGATCCGAAGGCAGCGGCGGCGGCAGCAGGGATGCGAGTGGCCTCATGGCGAACTACCCGCTGTTTGAACAGCTGCTGCGGATCTATTCCCGCGAGCCTGAACGACTTGAAGCGATTGATCGCATGGTGAAGCGGTTGAAGGACAAGCAGTTCGATGGGCAGCCCTGTCTGCCCGATGATTTCCTGGCCCTCTGGGAAGTTGTGGGAAACGCTATTGGCAAGGAGGCTGCGTAATGAACAGGAATACAGATCTTTCGGATCCGACCCCCGTTCTTGAGCGGCTGAAGGGCTTCCAGCGTAGGACGGTGAACTATGCGTTCCGACGCATGTACGAAGATCACGATCCGGCACTGCGTTTCCTGGTCGCCGATGAGGTGGGGCTGGGCAAGACGCAGGTGGCCAAAGGTCTGATCGCGCGCGTGGTTGCCCATAAGGCGGCCAGCAAAGAGCGCATGGACATCATCTACATCTGCTCCAATGCTTCCATCGCATCGCAGAACCTGGAGCGTCTTCGGCTTCGTTCGACCAAAGCGGTTCGCGCTACCCGGTTGACCCTGCTGCCGCTGGCGCTTGCCGATGGCGGTCTGGAAGGCGACGGTGTGAACTTCATCAGTTTCACACCAGGTACTTCGTTTGAAACAACCAGCCGTGGAGGACTGGCCCGCGAGCGCGTGCTCATCCATCGCATGCTGCAGGGCGTATCCAGGCTCAATGCCAACGGCTTGGCTTGGGTGCTGCGTGGCGGTCTGGGAGATGGCTGGCGGCAGCATTTTGAGCACGAGGACGGCGTGGATGAACCGGATGAGGCCATCACCCGTACGTTTGTCAAGTCGTTGGACAAGAAGCGATTGAGACAGCTTGTCGAAGTCTGTGACAGGCACGCCGGTCGGCGGACGCGTGCACTGGACAGTGACGAGCGCGCCGAAGCCCTCGAGCTGACGTCCTGGCTGCGCACCACGCTGGCGCACTGTTGCCTGAAGGCACTGAAGCCTGATCTGGTGGTGCTGGATGAGTTCCAGCGCTTCCGCGAGCTTCTTGCCGTGCAGGATCCTGACTCCGATGACGAGGCTGCCCCGGCATCTTCTGCTGCAAAGCTGGCGCAGGAGTTGTTCGACCATGAGAACAAGCCTCGCGTGCTCCTGCTTTCGGCCACGCCCTACAAGATGTTCGTCGCCCAGCAGGAGCAGGAGGATCACTACCGCGACTTCCTGGCAACGGCGTCATTCCTGTTCAATGATCCGGAAGAGGTGACCGCGCTCCGCGCTGACCTCGCCGCATTCCGTGCATCGCTGGTGGGCGTGGGGGCATCGCAGGATGATGCACGTGTGCTCAAGGGTGCAATCGAGAGTCGGCTCAAGAAGGTGATGTGCCGGACCGAGCGCGTGGGTGTAACCCGGGGCCGCGATGCGATGGTGAGGGATGTCCCGCTTCCGTTGTCGCTGACATCGGAGGACCTGGCGGACTACGCCTGCGTGGATGCGCTTGCAAGAGCGGCGGGGACGAATGATGTCATGGAGTTCTGGCGCTCCAGTCCCTACCTGCTGAACTTCATGCGTGAGGACGGATACACCTTCAAGCGCCGCATGATGGATCGACAGGGCAAGGCGGCTCTGGGGCGGGCGTTGTCCCAGCATCCGCAGTACAGGACGCTGGATCAGGATGCGCTGCAGCGGTACAGCCCGTTGGTGGCGGCAAACCCGAGAATGGACGTGCTGGCCAAGGATATGGAGGACCAGGGCAGCTGGCGCTTGTTGTGGGTTCCTCCTTCCATGCCTTACTGGGCAGGAGAGGGTGCGTACGCGCAGGTATCCCATTTCAGCAAGACGCTGGTGTTCTCAAGCTGGAACATGGTTCCTGATGCGATTGCCGGCCTTCTTTCCTACCATGCCGAGCAATTGGCCATGGCGGGGCATGCGCTCCAGCCCGGATACGACGCGCCTGGCAAGAGCCTGAGTGCTCGCTTGCGCTTCAACAGCGGCAAGAGCGGGCATGAGGACATGAACGCGCTCACTCTGCTGGTTCCTTCCCTCGCGCTGGCCACAATGGTCGATCCCTTGGCGATATCGGTCTCTGCAGGTGGCTCGCTGCACTTGGCAGATGCCAGGTGTGAGGCTGCCGGTCGAATCAGGGAGCGGATGGAGTCGCTTGACCTGCCAGTGTCCAGGCACTCGGGGCCGCCTGACGTGCGCTGGTACTGGTTGACGCTGCTTCTGCTTGAGCGCGCGCATGTCCAATCGCATGTGGACCCGTGCTGGGGTTCGGAGGACCTGACGATTGGTGCGGGTGAGGATGAGGAAGACGGTGGCGCCAGCGTTTCAGGGCAGGGGTTCTCTCGTCATGTGGCCTACTGGCGACAGGTATGGGGGCGCGGTTTTGACGAGCCCTCTCTGCAGACGCTTGGGCCACGTCCCGACGACATTGCCGAGGTACTGGCTGATCTCGCATTGGCCGCACCAGGTGTGTGCGCTCTGCGTGCATTGCTGCGCCTGCTGCCGGGAGACAATGAGGCCGACCTTCGCCAGGCCGCCATAAAAATTGCGGACGTGTTCCGCCGACAGCTGAATATGCCCGAAGCGGTCGCCATCATCACTCACGAGGAAGGTGGGGTGTATTGGCGGCGGGCGGTGGCCTACTGCGCAGAAGGCAATTTGCAGGCTTTGCTTGATGAGTACCTGCATCTACTGCACGAGCAGAAAGCAGCGGACGAGAAATCTACCCATGCTCAGGCCATCGCGAAGGGCGTGAGCGATGCGGGCCACGTGCGCGCAAGCCAGCTTCACCCTGAGGGTGTGAAGCTGCTGGATGGAAAGCTCGTGCGCGATGATGCACTGTCATTGCGTTGCCGGTATGCGATGCGGTACGGAAATGCAACCGAGGACGACAAGGTGGTTGCCCGCAAGGACGCGTTGCAGCATGCATTCAACTCGCCCTTCCGTCCCTTCGTGCTCGCATCCACTTCGGTGGGGCAGGAAGGGCTGGACTTCCATTCCTGGTGCCACTCAATCGTTCACTGGAACCTGCCTGGCAACCCGGTGGATCTTGAGCAGCGGGAGGGGCGCGTTCATCGCTACAAAGGACTGGCCGTCCGCCGAAACGTTGCGCGGCTGGCAGGGTTCGTGGCCGACCAGGCCGCCGGTGACCCATGGGCGGGACTGTTCACCAATGCAGAGGTGCCTCACAAGGAAACGCCATTGGCGGGCCTGATTCCATATTGGATCTGCGAGGCACCGGGCGGTGTGGCGGTTGAGCGAAAGGTGTTCCATTTTCCTCTGAGCCAGGACAAGCACCGCTTTGATAGGCTGAAGAGCAGCCTGGCGCTGTATCGTATGGTCTTCGCGCAGCCCCGCCAGCAGGATCTTCTTGGGCACCTGCAAGCGCGTGCGGAAGGCGGTGAGGATGTCCAGGCATTGCTGGACACCTGGCGGATCGAACTGCTGCCGGACTGAGCGGGTCGGCCGGGCAGGGCGCATGCGCGGCCCCTGCCTGGCCCACGGATGGCTCACGCCATCCGCATCGCGTCCCGCTGCACCTGCTGCGCGCTTTCCACATCCTGCGCCTGCCGCTGCGCCAGCGCATCCAGCTGCCGGTAGCTATGCTCGACCGGCGCCTGCACGGCCTGTTCGGCGGAGATGGCCACCCGCAGGTGGGCCGGATCATCCAGCGCGCCCTGCACCAGGAACAGGTTCTGCCCCGCACCCCCAGGGCCGTTGGCCTTGCCGAGCATCACGTGGTCCACCTGGCTGAGGTTGTTCTCCTTGGCCAGCACCGCCAGGCGCGCGGTCACGCCATCAGGGTTGTTGCCCAGCACCAGGCCGTGCTCGGCCTGCAGGCTGGCCACCTGGCCGCGGATCTGCTGGTACACAGGGTCGTTGGCGTGATCGGGGCGGTTGGCGGCCAGCTGCGTTTCGCGGCCATCGCGCTCCAGCGGCTCGTTCATCACCACCTTGGGCGTTTCAAGGCGGGTGCGGTAACTGTCCTCGGGGTGGAAGTGCGTGGCCTTCTCCGCGCGCTCCAGGCGCACGGCACGGGCGTCGTCCAGCGAGGCGATGATCCTCGGGTTGTGCTCACGCAGTGGGATGCTGCCTGGCACCTGCAGGTACCAGGCCTGCTCCTTTTCCGAATACATGTGGTACGAACTGCGCGAGCCGATGACATTGGGATCGCTGCTGGGCAGTGCCTCAGCCATGAGCGAGCCTTCGTACAGGCCCAGCCGGCCGACATAGCCGGTGGCGCTCCAGAAGGGCATGGCCAGGTACGCGCTGCCCAGCGTGTTGGCCGCGCGCTGGGTACCACCGACGTCGTTGTTGAGCATCTCCTTCCAGACTTCCTCGGCCTTGCCCTCTCCGCGTTCCTTGCGGGTGGCTTCCAGCAGCACACGCGGGGTCCAGCAGTTGGGGTCGAGGTGGTGGCGCTTGAAGGCTTCATCGTGCGCCTGCTGCACATCGCGGCCGGGCAGATTCAGGGCCAGATCGGGGCGCTTGGCCTCCATCCAGTGCTCGCGGCGTTCCAGGTCGCGGTGCAGCAGGGTCTGGCCGAAGGCCTCCCATTCGCGCTCGGTCAGGTTGCGGTTCTGCAGGGCCGGGTTGCGGTCGTGCTGGTCACGGGCCTGCGACTGCGCGTATGCGTTGGCGACCTGGCCCGGCAGGTTGTCGTTGCGCACCACGCCCAGGGCCAGCAGACCGTAGCCATCGGAATGTTCCTTGTGCGCCAGGTAGCTCCAGTAGCGCTCGCGGTTTCCGCTGTCTGCGTATTCCCTGAGGATCTCCAGATCCTTGCGGGTCAATTCACCCATGTGTCGTTCCTCCTGAACCCTGGTCGGTTACCGCAGCTTGTAGCGGGCCAGCAGGACGCGCGTGGCGTCCTCCACGGCCTTCCAGTCCTTGAGCAGCACGCGCGGGTAGATCGCGCGCACCGACAGCCCATCCTGCGGGTCGGTGAAGGTATGCGTGCAGGTGGCCACCGGCACATCGGGGTCATCCACCAGCGTGGTGCCCTGCACGGTCAGCCCCTCGCGCCCATCCTGCGGCGGATTGCAGGTGATGAAGGTGGCCAGCGCGCCCTGTGTGTCGCGGGCGATGTACCACTCCTGGTCGGTTTCGGGCATGCGCACCGGCGGCGTGCCGCGCTGCGCGGCATACGCCTCGGAAAACCGCGTCATGCGGGCTTCGTCGATGGCGTACGGGGTGAGCCCGAAGTGCGGCGTACCGGCGTTGCGCAGGTCCAGCCGGCGGCGCGGGTCGTCACGGTTGATCGAGCCGTCCTCGGTGGTCGCTTCGGTACTGGTCTTGCGCGGCAGCAGCTCGGCGATCGGGAGGGCGTCGATGTAATCCAGCGACAGGCTGATGGCGCGGTGGTGGTCGGACATGCTGCGCGAGGCGCGCGTGCCCGGCGGTGCCGCCTGCAGGTCGGGCCACAGGAGGGTGAGGCCGATGCCGCCGCCCACCGCCGGACCCATCTGGTCGTCGTACAGGTTGGCGGGGAAGGCGTAGCGGTGTGGGCCCAGCGTGGCTTCCACGGGGGCGGTGGTGTAGGTGTAGCCGTCCACGGTGTGGGACTGTGCGGTGTCGGTCATAGGGGTCTCCCGGTGCTCCGGTTCCTTGGAGGGGGCCTTGCTGCAGGCCGTGCTGCTTGCCAAGGCGATGGCCAGGGCCAACCAGCGGCCCGGCGGTGGCAGGTTCATGCGGCCGTTCCTTGAGGTGTACGAGGCACTATAGGACAGGTTCTGCGGCGTATTCCACAGAGCCGGTCACGCTCCATATCTGCATCCGGTGCCTCAGCGTTCGCTGGTTCACACATTCAGCATGCCTCCACTATGGGCTCCGTGCTTCTCCACCTGCCCGCCATCCCACCTATGCCATCATCCAGCCAGGACCGCAGCACCCATCAAGGCTGAACAGGCATGGAGCAGGCAACACGCTACACCGCAACGCTGTACCTGGCCGCGCCCGGCACCCCATTGAAAAGTGGGGGAATCTCGCCGCGCGGCCACATGTACCTGCAGGTGGCTGCGGGCGACGAGGCCCACAGCTACGGCTTCGCACCACCGCGCCAGGCGCCGGGCGAGGCCCGCACCGGCGTGCAGTACGCGCAGGTGCGCCACGACGATGCCGACGAGCATCTGGACCCGTATTACAGCCGCACCCTGGAAATCACCGAGGAGCATTACGGCTGCCTGCGTGATTTCGCCGAGGAACCGGCCGAGTTCGAATTCGATGTGGATCGCCCGGCCACCATCAACCGTTGCAGCGACTTCGTCTGGGCGGCGCTGCACTACGCCGGCCTGCATCCGCTGCCGGCGCCATTGGATGGCGGCAGCAACCTGGGCGAGTTCGCGGTGCTGTTCAACCTGCCGGAAATCCAGTGCATTGCTGCGCCGTTCCCAGGCAGCGATCTGAATGCCGAAACCCATCACGCGATGCCCGAGCGCGAGGCCGAACACCATCGCCAAGGCGACCGTGGCAGCGATGAGCCGCCGCAGACGCCGATTGAGGTGGCCGGCACGCTGCTGGACCCCTCGCATCCAGACCATCGCCTGTTCTCGCAGCTGATCCAGAAGGTGGCCGAGCTGGATGCCGCGCATGGCCGCCCGTTCGATGCCGCCAGCCAGCGCATCAGCGCCAGCCTGCTGGTGCTGGCCAAGCAGAACAATCTCTCGCGCGTGGACCACGTGCTGCTCAGCCAGCCGACCCAAAGCAGCCATGCCGCCGAGAGCATCTTCATCGTGCAGGGCGATCGCAACGACCCGGGGCACCGCCGCGCCAGCATCGCCACCGAGGTGGCGGCCAAGACCGATGTGGCCGATTCGCTGCGCTTGAAAGAGCAGTAATCCGCGCGCCTGCCATACGCGCACAGACGCACGCCACGCCCCCCACCTGCTACCATTCCCTCGCTACCCAGCCAGCCCACCCCGCGCAGACAGATGCAGGTCGGGCCGTCGTAGAACGGCCCAGCGAGCCAGGACACCCTCCCGTGCCCATTCAAGGACGCTCGCATGTTCCGTAATCCTCTCTTCCGCTCGGCCGCCCTGGCCGTTGCCGTTTCGCTCAGTCTCGGCGCGCCCTCCGCATTTGCCGACAACGCACCCGCCGCCAGTGCCACCGCCGCCGTGCAGCGCCAGGCGGTGGCCAAGGGCCTGTACGAGCTGGCCTACAGCCCGAAGCAGAATGCCGTGTTCGTGGCCTCGTCCGGCGGTTTCGGCGATGACGCCGGCCCGGCCCAGGTGCTGCGCTTGAACCCGACCACGTTGGCCGTGGAAACCCGCATCCCGCTGGAGCGCAAGGCGTTCGGCGTGGTGCTGGATGACGCCCACAACCGCCTGTACGTGGGCAACACCGTGGACCTGTCGGTGACGGTGGTCGACACCGCGCAGAACAAGGCCGTCGGCACCATCCAGCTGATGGAGAAGAAGACCGGCAAGGACGGCAAGGCCGCCTACACCCACGACCTGCGCGAGCTGGTGGTCGACAGCGCGGCCAACCGCCTGTACGTGACCGGCCACAGCAGCCAGCCGGACGTGAGCAGCGTGCTGTTCGTGATCGATACCACCACGCTGAAGGTGATCAACACGATCGACGGCCTGGGCAATGCCAAGGCACCGGGCCTGGCGCTGGATGCGGCCAACAAGCGCGTCTACACCAGCAACCTGCTGGCCGATCTGGTGGTGGTGGGCACCGATTCGAACAAGGTGGTGGCACAGCACAGGATCGCCGCCGAGCAGCCGATGAACATTGCGCTGGACCCGGCCGGCAAGCGCCTGTTCGTCACCGATCAGGGCTCGGAATTCCTCCGTGGTTACCAGGCCAAGAGCAGCGGCCTGGTCAGCAAGCACCCGGGCCAGCGCGTGCTGGTGCTCGACCGCAGCACCGGCAAGGAACTGGCCAGCATCCCGACCGATGCCGGCCCGCTGGGCATCCTGCTGGATGCACCGCGCAAGCGCCTGTACGTGACCAACCGCGAGGCGGGCACGGTGACCGCCTACAACAGTGACAGCTACCAGAAGGTGGCGACCTACACGGTGCCGACCCACCCGAACAGCCTGGCGCTGGATGCGAAGAACAACGTGCTGTTCGTGAGCATCAAGAACGGCGAGAAGAACGACAAGGGCGCTGAAGAGAGCGTGGCGCGGATTCAGCTGTAACAGCTGATTCTGGACGGCCCTCCATTTATCAAGGAGGGCTGTTCCAGCATTTACGTTGCGGAGGCCTCACCAACGTGGGGATGGTAGGGTGGCGCTCGAATCAGCTTGGATCGTGTGGATAGAACAGCTGGTGCGCAGCAGTACTTAATGCCGGAATCATGAAGCTGCTTTAAGGGGGGAATCCATGAAAGAGAGAGTACTGGCCACTCTCGCAGAAGGGGCGCAGGAAGCACGTCGACATGCCGACTGGCTGAACTGGGTATTTGGCATCACCACGTTTGGCCTGACGCTGACCGCATTGCAGTTCGCATCGCCTTGGAAGATCGCATTGCTATGTCTTCCGATCGTGCTTTCCATGTATGTCTATGCGTGGTACTCCTTCCCCCCAACGCTGAGGGCACTGCGCAAGCTGGCGAAAGAGTATCCAGAAGATCCAGATGTTGCAAAGCTCACAGCCGAATTTGAGAAGTCGCACAATGGCCTGCGGGCCTTCATGCGCGTCTTACCCATGACCATCGCGATACTCGTGTACCTGTACGTCCTTGCTACAGGTATCCCTGGATATGCCTTCTTCCACGCGGGCATTGAGGCTTTGAAGGCCTAGGAAGTGTGCAACGGAAAGCCTGCGGCCCATCTCGACCTTGAGCAACGTGTGTAGCGACCCTGCGGGTACGTGAACACGAATCTGATCCGTACATTCTGAAGGGGCAGGGCGCAAGGCTCTGCCCCTTCTTGACGCCGCAGTGCTTACCCCAGCCGCGGCGCGGGATTCTGCATTTCCTGCGCTTGGGTTTCGACCTGCTGCTGCACACCCACCCCCAACTTCTGCATCGACTGCTCCACCGGCGTCTGCGCCGCCACAGCCGTCGGCATCATCGCGCGCAGATGCGCCGGATTGGCCGGGTCGCCCTGTACCACGAAGATGTTGTGTCCCGCCGACTGGTTGGCCGTGGCGTTGCTGACCAGCACGTGGTCGACCTGCTGCAGGCCTTGCTCGCGGGCGAGCACGGTCAGGCTGGCGGTCAGACGCTCGCTGGTCTGGTCGAACGGGCGGCCATGCTGCGCGTCCAGGGCGGCCACGCCCTGGCGGATCTGCTGGTTGAGGCCGTACTCGGGATGGTTGGGGGTGATCTCTGCCATGGGGCGATCTGCAGCGGTAGGTCGTGATGGACCTGGGCAGTATAGAACCGGTCCGTGAACCACCGCATCGCGGCGATCAGTCCGCCGGCCGATGGTCATAGCTGATCACCCGCTCGGCCAACCAGCGCCCGTCCACGCGACGCCAGACCTGGATGAAGCGGGCCTGGCCCACCCAGCGCTCCACGCCGTCCTTGCCGCGTTCATGGAAGCGGTGGTCGCCGATTTCCAGCGCCCGCTCGTCGTGTAGCGGGAACACCTGCAGCGAAGGCTCCACCCGCTCGCGGCGCAGGCTCCAGCCGCCCTTGCGCGCATTGCTGCACATGTTGGCCACGCTGCGGCGGAAGTCTTCGCGGCTGCTGGCCGACTTGCCATCCTTGTCATGGAAGAACTCCATGTCCTGGGTGGTCATCGCGGCGGCCTTGTCGGCGTCGCAGGCCTCGAAGGCGACGGCGAACAGCTGGGTGTCGGCCTGGCGGATCTGTTGGCGCAGGTCGTCGGTGGACGGCGCTGTGGCGACGAGGCCGGCAGCCAGCAGGGGCAAGGTAGGCAGCAACATGGCGAGGCTCCAAGGGTGGTTCACGCAGGCTCGCATGGCGTTTGGGCCGTTGCAGCCGGCTTCCGATGAAACGGGTTTTCCACGGAGCGAATGCCCGCATTGGCGGCCCGGCCGAGGCGTCGTCGTCTGTGCAGGCGATGTCATGGCGACCGGCGATTCCATCACGGTCGCGATAGGCGGCGGTCAATAGCCTGAAAGCCTCCCCTTCCACAGGAGCTCCCATGCCTGCTTCCCGCATCCGCCTGCACGTTGAAGACACCGGTGGTGACGGCCGCCCGGTCATTCTGATCCACGGCTGGCCGCTGTCCGCCGATGCCTGGAAACAACAGGTGTCGATCCTGCGCGATGCGCAGCATCGGGTGATCAGTTACGACCGGCGCGGCTTCGGCCGTTCCGATAAGCCAGCCGAGGGCTATGACTACGACACGCTGGCAGCGGACCTGGCCGGGGTGATCGAGGAGCGTGACCTGCACGACGTCACCCTGGTCGGCTTCTCGATGGGCGGCGGTGAGGTGGCGCGCTATGTGGCCAACCACGGGCAGGAGCGCCTGCACAGCGTGGTGTTTGCTGCTGCGGTGCCGCCGTATCTGCTGCGCAGTGATGACAACCCGGATGGCCCGCTCACCCAGGAAAAGGCCGATGAAATGCGCAGCGGTCTTGAGAAGGATCGTGAGGCGTTCTTCGATGGCTTCACCCGCGATTTCTTCAGCGCCCATGGCCAGTTGATGGTGACCGAAGAGACGCGTCAGGCGGCGATCGCGCTGTGCCATCAATCCGACCAGAACGCAGCGCTGGGGTGCATGAAGGCGTTTGCTACAACCGACTTCCGCGAAGACCTGAAGAAGATCACGGTGCCGACCTTGATCCTGCACGGTGACAGCGATGCCATCGTGCCGTTTGAAGGTTCTGGCCAGCGCACGCACCGAGCCATTCCGGGCAGCGAAGTGGTGATACTTGAAGGCGCGCCGCATGGCTGCAACACCAGTCATGCTGATCACTTCAATCTGGCGCTGTTGAACTTCCTGAAGCAGTAAGCTGCAGCCATGCGTGAACCGAAGACGCCCCCGTGGAAGAAGCCCAATCCCAAGGGCCAGACGTCGCAGCCGTTGTCGCCTGCGCAGAAGGAGGCGGCCCGGCAGCGTGCGGAAGAGAACGGGCGGCGTTATCCCAATCTGGTGGACAACATGTGGGCTGCGAAGCTGCCACGCGGATCGTGATCTGTAGAATCGAGCCATGCTCGACTCCGCTCTGCATCCATCCATGCATGGCGTGGATCTACTGCAACAGCAGCCTGGCTTGGCCCGGCATCTACATGCCGTCCAGCGGCGTCCAGCCGGGTTCCAGCCAGGGTGAGATCTCGCTCTGGTGGACGGTGATTGCCTCCGTCGGCAGCCCCGCCAAGTGCGCAAGCTCTGCACGCAGCAGCTCGGAATCCACCGGCGCGGCCGTAGCCACCTGCAGCCGATCACCCTGATGCCTCACTTGAACCGGTAGCGTGGCGTGCGCATCATGCTCGCCGCCGGTGCGTCCGATCGGGTAGCGCATCGTTACCGGCCGCGACAGTTGCGCCAGTGCTGGCTGCCAGGCCTGCAGTACGAGGGGCTGCCCGGCAGCGGGAACATGTACTTCAGCAATCGTAGCCGGGTAGCCGGTGATGCTCTCGACCATGACCTGGAAGCGCGCGCCATCCGGCACGACCAGCACGGTGGCGATCAACGCGAAGAGCGAAACGAACAGCGCTGCGAGGTTCCAGCTGCGCGGCGCGGAGGCCGGGCGCGTTGCCGTACGCAGACCTGGCTTTCGCCGCAGTTTGCGCGCGTAGATGCGCCGGTCCTTCCTGCGCGGGCTGCTGCTGTGCTCGGGCAGGTTCAAGGGAACCCGTGGAAGGCGCGCCACGCGGGCCTTGATCAGGCGCGAAAGCAGCATCCACGCGATCACGAACGCCAACAGCGGAAGCAGCGTTCGCACCCACAGATACAGCGTCACCATCCACAACACCTCTACATGCGACCATCCATGCTCATCCACATCCTACCGGGACCAGGCCGCGGTTGTCGTATCCGCCAGCCGACAAGCACAGGGCGCTTGGTTAGGATGGTCCTTTGTTGTCATGGATGAACCGATGGTCTCTGCTGCTACCCGCTTCTGTCGTATCTGTGGTCCTGGCCCGATCCTGCTGGCACTGCAGGTGGTGGCGCTGCTGGCGGTAGCCCTTGCAGTCGGCTTCTTCCACTACCGTGTGGGACTGCTGCTGGAGCCGGTGGATGACGCATGCGGTGGGCCCGACCCTGTCGCGCGCATGCAGGTGGCCGAACAACTGCTGGCGCGGTCCACTGCGCTTGCACCGTGGCAACCCTTGCAGTGGATTCCGATGGCGGGCGTGGTACTGGCGCTGCTGGGCGCGATGTCGATCAGCGTCTACCGGCTGGGCCGCCTGTCGGAACGCCTGCGACGTGCCAACTGGGGGCTGATGGCGCTGCACGCCGCGATCCTGGCGCTGGCCCTCAGGGCATTGCACCTGTACGACCTGGCATGGACTGGCGTGGCCAAGTTGTCCCCAGCGGCGTGCCTGGTGGAGCTGGGCGAGCAGGGCCGGTTGCCGCTGGCACAGGCGCAGCAGGTGGTGTTCGAGATCCTCACCCATGAGCATGCACCGCTGCTGCGCAATCCCGATGATCTTGCCCTGGTGCTGGTCGCGTTGATGCTGATGGCGATGGCTGCAGGATTCATGCTGTGGCGGGCGATCGTGCGCGAACGTCAGGAGCAGTCGCCCGGCCCATAGCGGGTGTGGGGCCGGCCGCGCGCCCGCAATCGCGCTAGAGTCAGCACTTCGCCCCTGCAAGGATGTGCTGATGCGTTGGTTGCTGCGTGCGGTGCCATTGCTGCTGTGTTCGTTGGCGGTACACGCCGCCGAGGTGGATCGCCGGATCGCGATGACCATCGACGACCTGCCGTGGGCGCGGGTGGATGAGATCGTTCCGCCGGACCTGCAGTCGCGGCACGAAGCGCTGATGGCCCAGCTTCGCCAGGCGGGTGTGCCGGTGGTCGGCTTCGTCAACGAGAACAAGCTTGAGATCAACGGACACGTGCAGCCCGCGCGGGTGCAGATGCTGCGCGACTGGCTGGACGCCGGGTATGTGCTGGGCAACCACACGTATTCGCACATGGATCTGAACGCCAGGGGTGTGCCTGCGTTCCAGCAGGATTTCCTGCGTGGTGAAACGGTGCTGCGGCCGTTGCTGGCCGAACGTGGACTGAAACCGCAGTGGATGCGCCATCCCTATCTGCGTGCCGGACGCACACCGGAAGAACGCGCGGAGATGGACATGTTCTTCAAGCAGCACGGCTACCGCGTGGCACCGGTGACGGTCGACAACGGGGAGTGGGTATGGGCGTTTGCCTATGCCAACGTGATGAACGAGCAGCCCGATTCCCCGGCGCGCGAGGCGACGCTGGCGCAGCTGCGCAAGGGCTATGTGCCGTACATGCTGAACAAGCTGGACTACTACGAGAAGCAGTCGCAGGCGCTGCTGGGCTACGCGCTGCCGCAGGTCTGGTTGATGCATGCCAACGAACTCAATGCAGCCACCTTCGCCGAACTGGTGGCGGCGACGAAGCGGCGCGGCTATCGCTTCGTTTCACTGGATGAGGCGATACGCGATCCTGCTTACGCGCGCGGCGCCGAGGGCTACAGCGGTCGCTATGGCCCGAGCTGGCTGCACCGCTGGGCGATGGCCGAGAAGAAGCCGAAAGACTTCTACGCCGGTGAACCGGAAGTGCCGAAGTGGGTGATGAAGCTGGCGAAGGTTGACTCGGAATGAAGCTCAGCGCTTGACGGCCAGCACGCCGTCCAGCGCCAGCTCGGCCTTGAAACCGGCCTTTTCCAGGCGCTTGGCCACTTCGCGCGGCACGTCGCGGCCGCTGGTCAGCTTGTTCGGCGCGCCGGTGTAGTGGAACAGGCGCCCGCCCTTGCGGATGACGCGGGCGAGGTGGTCGTAGAACACCTGCGAGTACAGTTCGCCGGCGATGCCGAAGCGCGGCGGGTCGTGCAGGATCGCGTCGACGCTGCTGCTGGCCACCTGTTCGATCTGCTGCGAGACATCGCCGTGGCTGAACTGCAGGCGGCCACCGGCCGCAGCCGAGTCCGGGTCCGGCGACCACGGGTTGAGCGTGCGCAGCCACATCACGTCGGCATTCTTCTCGAACGAGCGGATCTGGCCGACACTGGCCTCCAGCGCGCAGGCGGCGAAGTAGCCCAGGCCGCCGCAGGTATCGAGGATGACCTTGCCGGCCGGGGCGACCAGCTCGACCTTGCGGCGCGCATCCTCGAACGGCGACAGCTTGGAGGTCGGCAGCATCTTGATGCCGTCGATCTCGAAGGTCGGTGCGCCCCATCCGGTCGGCACCAGCTTGATCAGCGAGCCGCTGTAGCGCGAGATCGGTGCGAAGTCCTCGCCGTCCCAGTAGTACAGCGTGCGGTCCTTCAGCTTGCCCGGCCACGGGTAGGGCTGGCCACGGAAGTGGAAGCCGTCGGCATCCAGCACCACGCTGTCCTCGCTGCGGCCGAGGTCGAGCGAGCCCTGCCAGTCGGCAGCGCCCTTGTCATGGGCACGGCGCAGGGTGTCAGCGCTGTCGCGGGTCAGCAGGGGGCCGGTGTAATGGGGCACGGCGGGTACCGGGGCGGTTCGGGGGAGGGCATGGTACCGCAGCTGTTGCCGGGGCCACGCGTGGCTGCTGTTGCGGTAGATCCACGCCACGCGTGGGTGCCGGCATGGCGGCACCGGGCGTGGGCTCGGCTCTACAGCTGGCTGGTGCAGCTGTAGCCGTGTGTGGTTCCTTCCCCTGAAATCATGCCGACGCCACGCGAGGGCCGCATGCCCTGCCGCGCGCATGAGCGACGATGAGCGTCCTGGGTTTCCGGTGGCTGCCGATCAAAGTCGTAGCGCAGGCTGCCGTCTTCCTGCAGCAGCCAATGCACGGTAACGCGCTCGTGGCGACCATCGCCGAGATCCCAGTCCAGGGTGCGCAATATCAGTGTCTGGCCGTCGGGCAGTTCCCGGACTTCGTCATAGGCACCCTGAGACTGTATTGCACCGGCCATCAGCAGGAGGGGCAGCATGTTCCAATGTCCAAGACTGAATGTCATTTCGTCAGTCCTTTGGCAACGAGTATATGGCGTTTATGCATGGATGAGAGATGCCCTGCCTTTGGGCATGGGCATCTCCCTCTAGGAGCTATTGAGCGAAGATCGTCCCTCTATTGGTGGCACATTGTTTGGGGATGCAGGTCTCCATCATGGTGTTTGCAAACTTGGACTGCGAAAAATAGCAATTGACGCCAAATTGGGTTCTGCCTCTGAATGGCCCTGCGTAGTGGTCGGTTTCCTGTGCAATACAGCGTCCATTGTCTACGCTGAGGGTTGAGCGCCTCATGCCGCCAATAGAGCTCTCCCAGGTCCCGCTCCCAATGGGAAAGATATTCTGACCAACGGGTACCTGCCCACTCGGTGCAGTCGCCGTTGCCCAATCAATACTGTTCAAAGGGTCGGCAGGGGGCGCGGGATCATCGCTGTAGCATGACCAGCCGGTGGAGGGGCCCGACAACGTCATGGTACCGCTTGAGGGTGCCATTTCCACCGACTCGCAATAGGCTTGGTGATAGAGCTGCGTGGCTCTACTCTGATCTTCATAGCGATAGCTGAGTCTCCCAAAATCATCTTGTTTCAGGCGCTGCGTTACGTCCACGATGCCGCCATTGAAGTCTGGCCAGCTGCTTGTCCTATCTACGCTGACACTTCCGTCTGGATTCGCTACTACGACATCTATGCTTAGACGCTCGCTAGCGCAAATGGCGGTCGCGGGCAGAAAGGCTGTTATCAAAAAGGCGAACTGCTTCAATTTCATGTCTCAGCTCCTCTTTTGGGATGGAGAGCTGATGCTGAACTGAGTTCTGGTCGCCCGACGAGACACCTATCCAGTTATCGTTGTTTTGAAATTTTTCCTATGCTTCGGGCTGTTAACTACGAAAGAAGCTGTCGCAAACAACTGCTCAAATACACTTCACCGCATACACCGGCCCGGCCCCGATCAGCATCAGTGCCATGTAGTCACTGTCGCTGGCTTTGCCCTTCAGCGTCGCGCCCTTGTTGAAGTGGAAGATGCCGAAGCCACCGGCCATGCGGATCAGCGCGCTGTCGATCTGCTCGGCGTCATCGCGGAAGTAGCGACTGATCTCGCTGCGGGTGGCCTTGTGCAGGGCATTGGGTTCGCGCTGCCACTGCTCGCCGCGGCTGAAGGAGACGAAGTACTGGCCGCCTTCCTTCTCGATGCGGAAGTCAGCCGGTTTGCGCGCGCTGGTGGCGAAGCAGCCCTGCAGTGGGTCGGCGGAGAAGGGAAGCCCGGCGTCACCGCTACAGGCGGTGAGCAGCAGGAGTGCACCGGGCAGCAGCAGGCGGAGCATGCGCATGGGATGTCCCGACGGGGCAGGTGCGGCTAGTGTAGGCAGCACGCGGGCACGGCCCGTACAGAAATTCGGCAAGGACCAAGGGGTTTTCGGATGGCGCAGGGCAAGGCACCGTGGTGCGGCGTGGCCAGTTGGCTGGGGATCGTGGTGGGCTGGGGCGCGGGCACCTTGGCAGCGCAGGCGGCGGGAGACAACAGCCTGGCGGCGGGGCTGGGCGTGGGCGTGCTGGGCGCGGCATTGGTGGGCGGCGGCCTGGCGGTAGCTTCGCGGGTGCGCGGTGAGCGCTGGCCGTGGATCGGCATCGGCGGTGCGGTGCTGAGCGCGTTGCCGCTGCTGATGTACCTGCTGCGGATGATGTTGAAGCTGTAGTTGTAGAGTCGAGCCATGCTCGACTTTTGGGCAACGCAGCCAGGCATGGCCTGGCTCTACTGGTCAGCGGCGGCCGGAGCATGCCATGCCGGCCAGCGGCCGGCACTACCCGGCGCGGATCATGCGCTGCGGTGAATCTCCACCGTCACGTGCACCAGCTCCTCATGAATCGCCAGCGCGTTGCGCACGGTATCGGCATCCAGACGGGCGTCGCTGGTAACCACGCTAGCGCTGACCGCGTACTTGCCGCGACCGACCTGCCAGACGTGCAGGTCGGCCAGGCGCGCCGGCCAGGGACCCTGTTCGATCACTTCGCGAACTTCGGCCACCACCGGTGCATCCATCTGCGCGTCGAGCAGGATGCGGCCACTGTCGCGCAGCAGGCCCACCGCCCACACCGTCACCAGCACGGCGCCGACCAGGCCCATCACCGGGTCCAGCCAGGTCAGGCCCAGCAGCCTGCCGCCGAGCAGGGCGACGATGGCCAGCACCGAGGTGGCGGCGTCGGCCAGCACGTGCACGTAGGCCGAGCGCAGATTGAGGTCGTGACCGTGCGCATGGCTGTGGTCGTGGTGATCGTGATCATGCCCATGGTGATGGTTGTGCCCATGCCCATGATGGTGATGCGCGTGGCCCGGGCTGTCGTGCAGCCACCAGGCGCAGAGCAGGTTCACGCCCAGCCCTACCGCCGCGATGGCGATGGCTTCGTTGTAGTGGATCGGCGCCGGTACCCACAGCCGCTCCAGTGATTGCACGGCCATCAGCGCGGCAACACCAAGCAGTGCGATGGCGCTGGTATAGCCGGCAAGGATCTCGATCTTCCAGGTGCCGAAGGCGAAGCGCGGATCGTGTGCATAGCGCCGCGCACAGCGGTAGGCGAACACCGACAGGCCCAGCGCCAGCGCGTGCGAACTCATGTGCCAGCCGTCGGCGAGCACGGCCATGGAGTTGAACCACCAGCCGCCGACGATCTCTACCAGCATCATGGCGACGGTGAGCCACAGGGCGCGGCGGGTATTGCGTTCGGCCAGCGGGTTGCCGTCGTCGAAGCGGTGTTCGTGGCGGCGGGCGGCGGCTAGGGCGTCCAATTGCATGGGGGCGGGAGCTGGAGTGGATACCCCCGTAGGGTATATGATCGCGCCATGGCTCATGTACACAAGAATCGAAAGCAGCTGCTGACCCGGGTACGCCGCATCGCGGGTCAGGTGGCGGCGTTGGAGCAGGCGCTGGACAAGCCCGAGGGGGAAGCGGGGGACTGCGCGGGCGTGCTGGTGCAGGTCGCCGCCGTGCGCGGTGCCGCCCACAGCCTGCTGATGGAGCTGCTGCACGAGCACCTGCAGGAACACGTGGTGGGTGCCGATGACCCGCAGCAGCGGGCGGACGAGGCCGCGGTGCTGGTGGAGCTGCTGCGCCGCTACGGCAAATAGCAGGTAGTGCCGTCCGCTGGCCGGCAACTGCAGGTTGCGTGCGGCGTTCATGGGGTT
>OFRL01000227.1_pt1 | contig 29670 bp, 26 predicted proteins | sample 1543121 | NCBI WGS metagenome assembly OFRL01 (sample SAMN07774228, study PRJEB24372) | wastewater metagenome | isolation source: Lake Maggiore Cannobio | place: Italy: Cannobio | collected 2016-01
CGCTGGGCCGGGCTGGCGCAGGCAGGCCGGGCTGCGGCAATCGGCAGTGGCCGCAGTGCGGGTAGTTTGTGCCTGATTTAATGGTGGTAGAGGAATCGGAAATATAGGGTTAAGCAGGGTTGACACTCCAGTTTTCGCCGCAGTAAAATTCGAATCCGCCTGCATATATATTGGGTGGATTTCTGTGCCGCGGTCTTCACCAACCGCGGCACGGTTATTTAAGCGGCGGGCCACCTGGGCGATAATGGAGCGCATGCGCATGCGTACCGGGCGGGCACGGGGCGGGCTGCGGGCGGGGCGGCCATAACATGGCAGCAGAGCAGCGCAAAGAGAATGAAGAGCTGTGGCGCCAGCATCGCCGCCAGCAGCAGCAGCTGGAGCAGCTGCAGAAGAGCACCGCCGAGCTGCGCGCACAGCTGGCGGACCAGCGCGCCCAGATCAACGAGCTGCTGCAGGAAGTGGAGTACTACCGCGGCCAGCTGGCGCCGCACATGCTGGACTATCACCGCGAGCAGTACAAGCAGCGCGTGCTGCAGCGCCGGCCGTGGTGGCAGCGCATGTGGGCGCGCCTCACCGGCAAAAAATGAACCGCAAGTGCGGCCCGGCTGTGCGCCCGGTTTTGCGTGCCGGCCGCGCGCCGCGCACGCAATTAATTTTCCAAACCGGCAGTGCGCAGCGCTGCTGCAGCTGGATTACACTAACGGCATGCTATTTCTTGTACCGCTGATTGTGCTCTTGATTGCGGTGGGCGTCGCAGTCTACGCCTACCGCCAGTTCTAGTAGCAGCGCCTTTCCGCAGCCGGCGCGCCGCGCCGCCCCCAAAAATTTAACTTGCCAGTGCGCAGTGCCGGCTAGCGCTGCCGGTCTGTGTAGCGCGTGGTGGCGTCCACCGCCTCCAAGGTCCAGCGGCCGCTGGCGCCGCCATAGATTGTGATGCGCAGCCATTCGCATTCATCGGCCACGGCGTCTTCGGGCAGCTCGCGCGTCCAGGCTTTGGTGCGCCCGTCCGGGCTCTGGTGCCAGCGGTAGCCGCGCGCCTTCAGCAGCTCTTTGGTGGCAAAGGCTGCGTCCGTGGCGGCCACGCGCACAGTGGCGCGCGCAGCTGCATGCAGCAGTTGCGCAAAGAGGCCGGGGCCGGCAGCCGGCTCCTGGCACAGCAGGTGCAGCACCGCGCGGCAGTCGCTTTCCGCAGCATGCGGCTGATAAAACACATTGCACATCTGAAACATCAGGAACTCCAAACTGGCCGAGGCATACCCCAGCGCCTTCCACGGCACATCGTTGACGGAGCACGCCCACGGCAGGTCTGCAAAGCGCGGCAGGCGCCGCTCCAGGAACACGCGGTCAAAGGCGGCGTTGTGCGCAATCACCAGGTCCACGCTTTGCAGCGCGTGCAGCACGGCCGCGTCGTCAATCTTCTGGCCGGCCACTTGCGCATCGGTGATGCCCGTCAGGCGCACCACTTCCGGCGGGATGGGGCGGCCGGGATCCTCGCGGTAGACGAGGCATTCATGCACGCGCCCCACGCGGCCGCTGGCGCGCGCGTATTCAAAGGGCAGCACGGCCAGCTCAATCACGGCGTCATGCTGGCGGTCCAGGCCGGTGGTCTCCACATCAATCAGCACGCCGCGCGAGATGGCGCTGGCATCCGGCGCGCCGTAATGCTGCAGCGGCTGAAAGCGGCGCAGCACGCGGTAGTTGCCGCTGGCCACGAGCTCGGCGGCCATGGCTTCCTGTGCGGCAGATGTTTGATGGGTCATAGCGGGCGCTCCGGGTGGTGCGATTTAGCCATTGGCGAGAGCCTTCCTAATCCTCGCCCTTATCATCCGCAGCAACCGGATTAGGTCTTGGCCCCATTACAAATCGTGAGCCATCCTCGCATATCCCAAACCCGTAAATCGCTTCCGATTCAGGAACTATGTCGTGCATTGCATTAAGCCACTCCACCGAAATAACCGGGCTTGCCTCGTGGTCAGCAGGCAGCGCAGATTTTTTCGGTTTGGAGGCGTCAGTCGGCTTTGTGGCTTTCGTGGGCTTCCCAGCTTTAGCGGGCTTTCCCGGCTTTGCAGGCTTTTTCATTCGGTCCCCCTTGTTTTATGTGTTGGTTTGCCGTTGTCGATCATCCTACGGCTGCCCCTCACTGTGCGCAACCCCGCGCGCAGGTTGTTGTCCGACCCGGGAATGATAAGCCAAAGCATCATTCCTGCTTCGGTGCAAATTCGTATTCGTAGCACAGCGGCTCGCCGCGTTCAAACTTCCGCCGGTCCAGATTAAACCACTGGGGCTGCCATACCAGGGTTTCGTTTCCCCTGCCCCAGTACATCAAAATTGCAATCAAGGCCATCGGGCACCAATGGTTTGCGATGACCACATCTTCGCGCCAGCAAGTGATCCAAACTCCGCAGCGCAAGTTCATTTCTCACCAGCTTTTTGTCGCGCGGTTGCGGGGCGACCATCTGCCATTTGGCAGGGTTTACTTGCGGAGCGCGGCAGAATATCTTGGGTGGACATCAGCGCATCGTTGCAGCCACAGTCTGTTACACCTAACAGTGGAAGTTCAGCAGCCGCCAATGCCCCAAATATTGCGCCACTCCAATGCGGTATGGTTAGCTGCGTGCAGCTGCAACCCAGCGCCAGCGCACCATGTCTCATAAATGCGGGTTGGATGCCAACTGGACTCAGGCACGCCAAAGTTTTTTTGGCCATAGTTTTCCTCCTTGTTATTATTGGATTGACAGTTCTGCCAGGCCTGCGAATGGCGTCAACTACCAATGGATTTGTCATGGAATGTGCCGTCACCTGATACGCCCCAAAGTTTTTCCCTCTTTTTGTCCTCTGATTGAATTTTCAGTTTCCTAAAGCAATCATTCCAACTATCGCCCTCTACGTACATCGTAAACACCGAAAAATCAAAACTCCGCCACCCTATCGTTCCAATTTTGTATTGATAATAAGTTGATAATTTGTTTGCAGAATGCATCAACGACTCGATTCCGTGCCGAACTTTTGGCGGCACATCTGTGCTGCTTTTTAGGATATACATGTGGCGCCTGAACTCGCGTTTGGCTGCCAGTCTTTGCTCGGGTGAACTTTCCCAATAGTCCTTGATTAATCCAAAGTTTTTCCCGTAGAGTTTTCGCGCGGCTATCTGGGCCTGCTCCTTTGTCATGTCTTTTTCGTAGTCATCACGCAACTGCATCCCCTTATTCCCTTCGGCTGCTGCTGCGGGTTTGCGAGCCAGTGCCCTTTTCTTCTTTCCGCCTGACTTCCACTTCGGTTTGGGAAGCGGCTTCACCTTCTTTGCGGAGCCAGTTTGGAAGACCCACGTATTGCAGTCACCCAGCCGGCCCAGGATCGTGAGGTGCCCGCGTTCATCAATTGAATTTGGCCATTTATTTTGCAGATACAAAGTAAGCGCGCTGCGCATGGCTTGAAGGTCAACAGCAAGGCTGGCCGGCTCACCACAAATTTGTTCCAGTTCTGCCGGCCGGGCGCGATCCCGGCTAAAAATGTAGCGTGCCTGTGCGGAGACGTTCCGGTCCTCTGTGCCACATTGGATTTTGTGTTCGGTCAGAATAACGACAACCTCAAGCGGTTTGATTTTCACACTTACCCTCCTTGTGATCAGTTTTGCGCGGGGGAGCCCCCGCGTGTTCATCCGGTATCAACCGATTGCATTTTGCGCAACGCGAGCCATCGCGGCCGATACAACCGCCGGTGACTGCATTCGCCTAGCAACACCCAACGCCGGCAGCACCATCCCAAAAATAGCTATGCAAAAGCGGTTGTCGCGCAGAAATTCGCGGCCGCACCCTTGCAGCCTAAATTCCCATACTTAACCACCGGCCCTGGAGTGCCCCCGGATTTGCATTGAGAGCCAGCAATATTTCGAGTCCGGCGTTGTCAATATCCTGCATGCATGCTTCCCAGTCAGCGCCCGCTGCAACCGGCTGAACAATTTGCGCTGTGCCACAGCGGCCGTTGTCCCGCACCTGCTTGATCCGGGCGGACTCCGCAGCAGTTGAGGCGCATGCGCTGCGCCAGTATTCGGTGCGTGAAACCGGCAGCTCCAGCATGTCATCGTGGCTTTCGCAGCTGCCAGCTGCGCCAAGCTGTACTAAACCGCTGCCGGCAGGAGCGCCCTGCGCGGCAAAAATTTGCTTGTAGAGGCGGGTGAAAGGCCAGTCATTCTTCTGCCCGGGTTGAACGCTCATGTTGGTCCTCCTTGTGGAAAAGTATGGCGGCTGCAGATGAAGCGGCGCTTCACCTGCAGCCGGTAAACAGTTAAGCGTACTGCTCCCTGGAAAGGGGCAGTATGCTGCGCGCTGCAGCGCTGGAACTTCAGGCATCGGCGTTTTTCCCTGGCTTGCCAACAAGGCATCCATGTTTGTCATAAAGGTCGTCAAGCTCAGCGCGCCACTGCGCAACTTCTTCGTCTGTTCGAACCGGCAAATCCCCCTGGTCAAGTGCATCATCCTGAACGCCATCACTTCTCATAAAGTCGTTGTAAAACCGGGCTAACTCTGCGGCGGAAATCGTCATCAGAGTTCCCGCTTCGGTTTCAGGGATTGGCATTTCGGGCTCACGTTCGGTTTCTGGATTGGACATTTGGTTTGCCTCCTTATTCTGATTGTTGTCGTTTCCGCACAGACCGGCTGTGCGGTTTTCAAGAATCCAACCGCAGGAAAACTGGAATTGGGTAAAACTGATTGCTAATTTTTCATTTTGTTTTCAGGCTGGATCGCCATATAGAAAATTCGGATCGCTTTCGTCATCGTTGTCTAAATCCAGGCTAAAGGCTGCGTCTAAGCTTCCTTTACTAACTATCCCGTTTTCATCCACCTCAAAAATGACCGGGTTTTCGCCGTCCAGGTCGGATTTGTCCATATTTATTGACTGGCAGAGCGTCTTGTACGCATCTAGCGTAATCCTACGGTATGCACCTGAACGCGATTCATTTTTCATCCTTTCCAGGTTGGCAAGCTTTGGCCATGATCCCTTTGCGCCTGCTTCGTTCTTGTAGTGCATTTCAACCGCTTGCAGGATGTCCACCATTTCATTAATGGTCGGGCCGCTTTCCCGCGCATTGTTTGCGGCGATGGCTGCCCGGCTCAACACATCCGCTATGCGAGACAGGGTCATCGCCTGCGGCGGCGTCAAAACTGCCAGCTTTTCTTTCTTGTTGAACAGCACGACCTCTCCAGCGCGGCTTTCAATCTCGATGAAATTTGGCATTGTTTCTTCCTTTTTGCATCTCAAACAAAACAAAGTTCGGCGGCTGCGCTTTTTGCAAAAAGCTGACCGCCTGTGCATGATGGGATAGGCTGCACGTGCCCACCACCCGCCGACAGCTGCCCGGGAGTGGGGTTGGCCAGAGCTGGCTCCCCAACATAGCCTGGCAGGCACCGCTCCACCGCTTCCGGCATTAATTGTGCCGGCGCATGCGGCGCATCCAATTGCGGCTGCCTGAGCCATCCGGCCAGGCACCCGGTTTTCTCTTCGGAGGCTAGGAGGGCTTTCATGCTCTCAGCCACCTCTACAAACATCAGATGCCTCCGCATCTCCCATCCTGAAATCCATATGCTCCGGTGGTCAGTGCAGCAATTTAGCATTTTGTTATTCTCCTTAAACTTAGCGCCTGCCCATTTTGAATCTCTATTGAGCCAAGATCGAGTTCCGGCAAAATTACTCGATCTATACAAAAAATCCGGAAAATATTACTGAAAAACCTCCTTCCCTGAACCTTAACGGGCGCATTAATTATTTGCCGTCGGAGTTGAGTTTCACAACCTTACCCGCGCCAGCGCGAATTACAAACGAAGACAGGAACGCGCACCCGCTGACTCCGATAGTCAGCGAACTCGAAGCCTCAGATCTGAACGAATGAGCTGAGCGCTCGGTGTATCAATGTTAGAGGCATGAAAATATAGTACACGCGCTAGTGTGCCAGTACGGAAACAGTCCGGCCAAAATTGTTGCTGAATTTGGAACAGGCTAAAACTGTCTGGATTCAGCAAACCGCCCCGAAAAATGCGAAGCGGCGGGTGGCGGGGCGTCGGCTTCCGGTCTCTGGCTAGATCGCCGCTACCCCGGCTTGGTCCCGTCCGGCAGCGTGGCGCCGGCAATGGACTTGGCATCCGCCAGCTGGCGCGCGGTCACATCTGCGCCGTGCAGGTTGGCGTGGCGCAGGTCTGCATTGGAAAGGTTGGCGCTCTTCAAATTGGCGCCGGAGAGATCTGCACCCAGCATTGTGGCGTGGCTCAGGTCCGCGCCGCGCAGGTCAGCGTTGGCCATGGCCGCCTGGTTAAAGTTTGCGCGCACCAGGTTCACGCCGCTGGCGCCGTTGTTAAGCACCTGGATCACCAGCCGCCAGCGCGCGTCAATGCGCGTTTCATCATCCAGCAGCGCGCCGCGCAGCAATGTTAGCTGCATGGTGGCCTGCGTCAGGTTGGCGCCGCGCAAGTTGGCGCCCTCCAGGTTGGTCTCGGTCAGGTCGGTTTCGGACAGGTCGGCACTGGTTAGGTTTGCGCCGCGCAGCGACGCGGTTTGCATGCGGCACCACTTTAGGTTGGCGCCCGTCAAGTCAGCGCTGGAAAAGTTGGCGCCGGCCAGGTCCGCGCTTTGCAGCTGGCCGCGGCCAAGCGCAGCGCCCGTCAGGCTGGCAAAGCGCAGGCTGGCGTTGCGCAAATCGCAGCGCGAAAGGTCGCAGCCGTTCAGGTTGGCCATGTGCAGGTTGGCGCCGTTCAGGTCCACGCCGCTCAGGTTGGCATCGCCCAGGTCAATGTTCACCAGCCACAGCGGCTTGGGCCGGTTCAGCAGGTCCAGAATTTGGTAGCGGCTCAGTTCTGTCATGCGGGCTGCTCAGTTGTTGCCGGTTGCCACGGGGCGCGCTGCGTCGGTAATCCATTCGCTCCAGGAGCCGGCGTATACGCGCGGCACTTGGTGGCCGGCATGCTGCAGCGCCAGCGCCGTGTGCGCCGCCGTCACGCCGGAGCCGCAATACAAAATGCAATCGCCGGCGTGCGTGCCGTGCAGCAGCGCATCAAAGTGCGCGTGCAGTTCGGCCGCCGGCCGGAAGCTGCCGTCGGGCTGCAGGCAGTCTGTGTGCGGCGCATTGCGCGCGCCGGGAATGTGGCCGGCCACCGGGTCCAGCGCTTCCTGTTCGCCGCGGAAGCGCACGGCGCTGCGCACATCCAGCAGCGCGCGCTGCGCATCGGTGCGCGCCGCGGCCACATCTGTGGCGCTGGCCAGCAGTGTGTTGTTGAGAGCGGCGCTGAACACGCGCGCTGTTTGTGCGGCGGGTGCGCTGCTCAGCGTGTGGCCGGCTGCCTGCCAGGCGGGCAGCCCGCCATCCAGCACGGCAGCTGCCGTGTGGCCCAGCCAGCGCAGCAGCAGCCACAAACGCGCGGCCATTGTGCCGCCGCTGTCATCGTAGGCCACCACTTGCACGCCCGTTGTTATGCCCCAGCTGCCCAGCGTGCGCTCAATCGCGCCCACTGCCGGCAGCGGATGGCGCCCGCTTTGGCCGGGGCGCACCGGGCCGGAGAGGTCATGGTTCAGGTGCGCATAATGCGCGCCGGCAATGTGGCCGCGCTGGTATTGCTGCGCGCCCAGCTCTGGCTCTGCCAGCGCAAAGCGGCAATCCACCACCACCCAGTCCGGCTGCTGCAGGTGCGCTGCCAGCTGCGCGCTGCTGATTAAAGTTTGAAATTGCATGCGCGTTGATTATAACGGCGCAGCTGCGCCGCGGTGTTTGACAGGCGTGCGAAGCAACCGATAATACAAGCATGCAACCGGCGCAGCTGCCCGCCCCGCAAGTGATCACGGATGCCGCCGGCCTGCAGCGCCTGCTGCAGGCGCTGCGCGCGCAGCCCGCCATTGCCGTGGATACGGAGTCCAACTCGCTGCACGCCTACCAGGAGCGCGTGTGCCTGCTGCAGTTCTCCACCCCCGCGCAAGACTTTATTCTGGATCCGCTGGCGCTGCCGCAGCTGGACGAGCTGGGCGCAGTGTTTGCCGACGCGCGCGTGCAAAAAGTTTTTCACGCCGCCGAGTATGACCTGATCTGCCTGCAGCGCGACTTTGGGTGGCAGGTGGGCAATGTGTTTGACACAATGCTGGCGGCGCGCTCGCTGGGCTGGCCGGAGCTGGGCCTGGCGGCGCTGCTAACCAAGCGCCACAACATTCCGGTAAACAAGCGCTTCCAGCGCGCGGATTGGCGCGTGCGCCCGCTGCCCGCGGAGCAGCTGGCTTACGCGCAGCTGGATACGCACTTCCTGCTGCAGCTCAGTGCGGACCTGCAAGCCGAGCTGCAGCGCCACGCGCTGCTGCCCGAGGCCAGTGAAGAGTTTGAGCGCCTGCTGCGCAGCACGGCGCGCGCTGCGGCGCGCGCGCCGCAAAACGGCGCAGCGCGCGGCAGCTTTTGGCAGGTGACCGGTGCGCGCCTGCTCGCGCCGCGCGCGGCGGCCATCCTGCAGGCCGTGCACGCCTACCGCGAAGATGCGGCGCGCAAGGCAGACCAGCCGCCCTTTAAAATCATGAGCGACCAGGTGCTGCTGGCGCTGGCGCAGCAGGCGCCGCGCAATCCGGGCCAGCTGCGCAGCGTTGGCCTGGCCGGCTCGCAGCAAACGCAGCACGGGCGCGCGCTGCTGGAGGCCATCGAGCGCGGCCGCACCGCCAAGCCGCCCGTGCTGCCCGTGCCGGCGCGCACCGATCCGCGCGTGCTGGTGCGCTACGATGCGCTGCACAACTGGCGCAAGGCGCGCGCCAAAACGCGCGGCGTCGAGTCGGATGTGATTGTGGCGCGCGAGGCGCTGTGGGAAATTGCCATCAGCAACCCAAACGCCGAGGCGGACCTGGAAGCCGTGACGGAGATGGGGCCGTGGCGCCGCGCCGCGTATGCCAGCGAGCTGCTGGGCGTGGTGCAGCGCGCCAACGCCACGCCGCAGTAAGCCCGTGCTGCAGGTAACCTTTCACGGCGCAGCCGAAACCGTCACCGGCTCGCAGCACCTGATAGACATGGACGGCACGCAGCTGCTGCTGGACTGCGGCCTGTTTCAGGGGCGGCGTGCGGAGAGCTACGAGCGCAACCGCCAGCCGCCATACAATGCGCAGCAGGTGCAGGCCGTGCTGCTCTCGCATGCGCACAGCGACCACGCCGCAAACCTGCCCACACTGCAGCGCCTGGGCTTCGCCGGCAAAGTGCACTGCACGTCCGCCACAAAAGATCTCGCTGGCCTCATGCTGCGCGATTCCGCCAAGATCCAAGTCTCCGACACCGAATTTGTAAACAAGATCCGCCGCCGCCACCACGAGCCGCCGGTGGAACCGCTGTACCTGCCCGAGCATGCGGAGGCGGTGCTGGGCAGCCTGCAGAGCCATGCCTACAACGAAAAATTTTCGGTGCTGCCGCATGTGGCAGCCACCTACCAGGATGCCGGCCACATCCTCGGGTCCGCATCGATTGTGTGCGAGCTGGACACGGTTGCCGGCTTGCGCACCATTGGCTTCAGCGGGGACCTGGGCCGCAACGACATGCCGATCCTGCGCGACCCGGTGGAGCTGGATACCGAGCTGGACCTGCTGATCATGGAAGGCACGTACGGCAACCGCCAGCATGCCACGCCGGCAGATGCCGTGGAGGCGCTGGCTGGCGTAGTGCGCAGCGTGTGTGAAAGCGGCGGCCGGCTCATCATTCCATCCTTTGCCGTTGGCCGCGCGCAAGAGCTGACGTACTGGCTGCACCGCCTGATGGAAGCCGGGCGCGTGCCGCGCATCCCGGTGTTTGTGGACAGCCCGCTGGCCAGCGGCGTCTCCAAAGTGTTTGGCGACCACAGCGCCATCTTTGATGAAGAGACGCTGGCCTTCATTGGCACGCATCCGCAGGGCGCGCTGCGCTTCAAAGAGCTTACCTATGTGGCCTCGGCCGACGAGTCGCGCGCGCTGAATGAGCGCAGCGGCCCGTACATTGTCATCAGTGCCTCCGGCATGTGCGAGGCCGGCCGCATCCTGCATCACCTGCGCAACAACATCGGCGACCCGCGCAACATCATCCTGATTGTGTCCTGGCAGGCGCAGCACACATTGGGGCGGCGGCTGGTGGAAAAGCAGCCGCGCGTGCGCATCTTCGGCGAGGAGTTTGCATTGCGCGCACAGGTGCAGGTGATCAACGGCCTGTCGGCGCATGCCGACCAGGCGGGCTTGCTGCGCTGGGCGGGCGCGCTGCGCGGGCGCGTAAAGCAGGTGGCGCTGGTGCACGGCGAGCTGGAAGCGCTGCAAGCATTGCGCACGCAACTGCTGGCCGCCGGCTTCCCGGTTGTGCACATTCCAAAAATGCACGAGACCCTGCACATACCCTGAGGCGTGGAGCGCATGCAATTTGACGCGGCGCTTTTGAAGCGCCTTGAGCGCGAGCGCAACATCTGGCTGGCCACCACGTGCGCAGACGGCCGCCCGCATCTGGTTCCGGTTTGGTTTGTGTACTGGGAGGCGGCGGTCTACATCTGCGTAGAGCCGCAGAGCGTGAAGGCGCGCAACCTGGCGCGCGACCCGCGCGTAACTCTGGCACTGGAAGACGGCGACCGCGCGCTGGTGCTGGCCGGCAAAGCCGCGCCCGTGTTTCTGCCGCCGCAAGTGGCCGCGAGCTTCAAGTCCAAGTACAACTGGGAGCTGGGCAGCGATGTGAAGTACACCACGCTGCTTTGCATCACATTGGCGCAGCGCGTGATGGGCTGAGGGCGGCTGCTAAAATCTGCGGTGGAGAGGTGCCAGAGTGGACGAATGGGACGCTCTCGAAAAGCGTTGTGGCTTCACGGTCACCGTGGGTTCGAATCCCACCCTCTCCGCCAGTGGCGCACAGCCGGCTTGCGCATGCATTGCGCCAGGCGCGCCCGCCCGCCCCGCAACTCTATTCCCGGCTAAAACTTAATTGCGCGCGGCCTGCGCTGCGCGGCAGGCGCGTTTGGCATTTAATGCGGCGCCGGCAGCCGGCACATTTATTTTTTGGGAACCGAAATTGTTTTATTCAGTGCGGCTTGCGGTGGCAAGCGCCGGTGGCTTGGCGCGCATCTCCGCCAGAAAGAGCAGCCAAGCCGCAAACACCGTAATCAGCGGCAGAAAGTCGAACGCAATCTTTGCCAGGCGCGCAATCGGCAGCGGGAGCGCGCTCTCTGAATAGTGCGGGATCAGAGCCAGTGCCAGCAGCAGCCCAATCTGCGCCGCATCTTGGCGGCGATACAGAATGTAGACCACGGGCGCAATTGCAATCACCAGACCGTAAGGCTTCAGGCGCGGCACCAGCAGCGCAAACACCAGGCACAGACACAGCATCACCAAGCGCGGCTCGAAGGCTGCGGGGCGCTGCCGGTAGCGCCAAAGGTGAAACAAACTGACGGCTGCAATTAATATGCAGCCCAGCAAATACAGCAGCTCGTCACTGTACGGCCCCGGCTGGCCGAAGCCGCCGGTCTTTTCCGCCACCCAGCCGCCGACGGCTGGCAGAGCAGCGCGCCAGAAGAACAGGGCGGAGGTGTTGTCTGCGCCGCTATCGCGCTCGTACTGAAACAGGTTGGCATCTAAAACCTGCTGCCACGCGCTTGCGCCTGCTGCAGCTCCACCCGTGGACATGCTGCGAAATTGCTGCCACTCCGCCGGGAACAAGATTGGGTTCAACGCGAAGACGCCGGCCAGGCAGGCCACGCCCCAGCCAAATGCGCGCCAGCGCGGTTGCGCAAATGCCACCAAGGGCGCAATCAAAAAGAATGCGGGCAGCACTTTTAATAGTGCCGCCAACGCGAGCAGCCCGCCAAACCGGAAATCGCTGCCCTGCAGCAGCGCAGCCAGCGCCAGCCACAGCAGCACTTCCTCCACCATGCCAACATTGCCGGTGGTGAGCTGCCACAAGAGCGCACCGTTCAGCCCAAAACATAAAATGAGCATGGCTGCCGGCTGCGTCAGCAGGTTGAACTTCCAGAAATGCCTGGCCCAGATCCATGCCAGCAGCGCAGCCCCCAGCAACTCAAGCCCGAGCCACACATTTATCGCAGCCGCATACGGCAGCAGCGTAAAGGGCAGAAAGAGGCGCAGCCCAAGCGGTGGATACACCCAGGCAATCACGTGCCCGGCAGGATAGTTGAGCAGCGGCTGCAGTGAATAGGGATTCAAGCCGGCGCGCAGCAACAATGCGCCGTTGTAACCGGCGGCAAAGTCCCACATGTAGCGCCCAACCCACACGCCCAGCAAAAGCCCGCTGCCCAGAATCAACCATGCGCTGCGTGGCACGCGCAGCTTGGTGGCGGGTGTTGGTGTTTGGGCGTGCATCATTCAGCATCCCAAGCGGAACAAGTTATGTCTCATTCTGTGCAGCGGGTGGTGGTCACTGGCTGTGGTGGGTGCAGGTGCGCTGCCGGCAGCGCAGTGCAGCCGTGGGCAGCAGCAGCGCAATTATTCTCAAGCTCACGCTAGGCCGTGGCGCGCGCTGCGGCCAGCGCCGGCGGCTCGGCGCGCATCTCTGCCAGAAAGAGCAGCCACGCCACGAACACCGTCAGCAATGGCAGGAAATCGATGCCGATCGCTGCCAGGCGTGCGATCGGCAGCGGGAACGCACTCGCTGAATAATGCGGGATCAGTGCCAGCGCCAGCAGCAGCCCAAAGTGCGCTGCGCGTGGCCGCCGGTAATAAATAAAGACCACCGGCGCAATCGCAATCACCAGACCGTACGGCTTCAGGCGCGGCACCAGCAGCGCAAACACCAGGCACAGAAACAGGATTGCCAGGCGTGGCTCGAAGTCCGCCGGGCGCTGCCGGTAGCGTAAAAGGTGAAACAAGCTGATGGCAGCGATGGCAGCAGCCCCAGCCAGATACGTAAGCTCATCACTGTACGTGGCAGCGTGGGCGGGCCACGCATCAAGGCCGGCCTTGTCGGCCACCCAGCCGCCGACAGCCGGCAGGGCAGCGCGCCAGAAGAACAAAGTGGAGGTGTTTGCTGCGCCGCCCGCTTCACGCTCGTACTGAAACAAATTTGCATCCAGCGCGCGCTGCCACCAGTTTGTCCCGGTGGTCGCTGCGCCCAGCGTGGTGCTGCGAAATTGCTGAAATTCTTTTGGAAACAATATTGGATTGAGCGCGAACAGGAATGTCATGCACGCCACCCCCCAGCCAAATGCGCGCCAGCGCGGGCGCGGAAATGCGAGCACGGGCAGCAAAAGAAAGAAAGCGGGCAGCACTTTGAGGAGCGCAGCCATTGCAATCAGCACCCCATATCTTTTGTGATGCCCGTTTAGCAGCGCGGTCAGCGCCAGCCAGAGCAGCACTTGTTCCAGCAGGGCGGGGTTGCCGGAGGAGAGATCCCAAATCAGCGCGGCATTCAGGCCAAAACAAAGTATCAGCAGCGCCACCGGCCGCGTCAGCAGGTTGAACTTCCAGAAGTGCTGCGCCCACAACTGTGCCAGCAGCAGCGCCCCCAGCAGCTTCACGCCAAACCACGCGCTGGCAGCCGCTGGATACGAAAGCAATGTGAACGGCAGTGGCAAGAGCAATGCCAGCGGCAGGTACATGTAGCCAAGCAGGTGGGTGCCCGGGTAGTACGCCAGGGCCTCCGGCGAGTATGGGTTGAGACCGGCGCGCAGGAGCAGCGCGGCGTTGTAGAGAACCGGAAAATCCCACTGGTAGCGGCCCACCCACACCACAATCAGCAGCCAAATGCTGAGCAGCCACCAGGTGCTGCGTGGCACGCGCTGCGCGCCCTCCGGCCGCATGAACAGACTGCGCATCATCCCGCCCGCACTTGTCTGCAGGCTGCTTTTGCAAAGCCGCGCCCGCAGCGGCTTATGGTGGATGGATGGCTGCTAGTCAAAGGAGAGCGTACTCTCAATGCTGCACTGCCCGGGTACATGGTTGGGTCAGATGTGCGCATTTTTTAATTCTGCGTTCAATACTGCGCTACGCGCCAAGCTGACAACCGAATGCCACACCATAATCAGCGCCGGGTGCGCCGCAGTTAACATGAATGTAGTACAAGAAAGCTGCCGTCACCACCACTTGGGCGCACCACATGGCAAGCAGCAGCTTCTCGCCATATCTGGTGTCGCGCAGTGCCAGGTTGGCCAGGCACACATACGGCAGCGGAAACGCAACAATCAGGTAGTGCCGGTGCACCCAAAATCCGGCTGGCAAGTACGGGCTCAGTATATGCCCAAGCGTAAACAAGAGACCCATGCCAATCAGCCCGGACTGGATCAGAAAAATAGTTTGTGGAGTTTGAGCTGATGGGAGCACGCTTTGCCAGTTGCTGAGTGCTGTGTGCTTGTAGCTTCTGTAAATGTTTAGCCAGCTCGTATATAGCAGCCGCCCGCCGCTATATGCAAGGGCCGCCAACAGCAGCGTTTTGGCTGCAAAAACCAAATAGGTTGCAAAGCCGCCGATAATTGGATAAGCGGCAAATTCTGCTTGGTGCAATCCAATCGAGCTCACCCACGATGTGCCCAGTGCATACTCAAACCAATCCCGCACATACCGTGCAAAATGCCAGACATACCCAAAATATTCACCGATGCCTGGCACATGGAACTCTCCGCCGATGCCGCGCTGGTTGGGGTCACCCTGCACCAGGTAGGCCAGCCAGGGTATCAGCGGCAGCGCCCCGAGTGCTGATCCAAACACCCACATCAGCCAGCGCACTGTTTTGCGGTTGAACAGGGCGCTCCACAGAAAGAGTGCAGCTGCATAAAAGAAGCCGCTCATTTGAATCTGGCCCAATAGCGCGCCGAGCAAGCCCCAGAAAAAAGACCCCCAGCTGTTGCGGCGCTGCCACCAAGCAATCAAAAAGAAGATTGAGAAAATTGGCAGCAGTTCAACCGGCCAAAGCTTTCTGGAAAATAGAACCGCAGTGAAATTGACGCTGGCCAGCGCGCCGCCCCAATACCACTGCAGCTGGTCTGCATCTGCGAGGCGATAGCGGGCAAAGAGAAACATTACAACCAGCGCGAGAATGGCGAGGACCTGAATTGAACGGACAAGGCTGGTGGGTGTGGCGAGCCCAAAGCCTTGGGCCAATGCGGCCACCAGCCAAAGCGACATCCCGGGGTTGTCCACGCCGCTTGCAGATATCAACCCGCGAATTGGAATTGGTTCGGTCCTGCCGATTGCCTGAGACTTGGAGTACCACCATGCCTCGTCCCCTTTGTACTCCATGTCCTGCACCCAAATCAAGCGGAAGACACTGCCTAAAATCAGGCACAGCAATATAAACAAGCGCCAGTTACGGGAGGTTTTCATTGGATGCGGGGCGGTTTGGTTTCTCCAGTGCTCCGGCAAGTGGGCGGCAACACTGCGCCGGGGTGCGGATGCCAGCCTGCGTACTGCGGGCAATTAAATCCGCTGCGCTTGATCAGCACTGGTTGATGGGGTAATCATAATCGGTGTTGAGCGGGGCGGCAACTCCGCAGCCGATATAGGCCCACAGCGCTTTTGCGCTGAAAGCAGCCAACTTAAAAACAAACGGGCTTGCACTGCAAGCCCGTTTGGCGCTCAGTTTACTGAGAGTAGCCGGCTACGGGGCCGGCGCAGCCGGTGCGGCCGGCATGGCAAGGTCTTCCTGCGGCAGCGGGAACAGGTACGGGCTATTGGCCGGCACCAGCATGATCTTCACGTTGTCGCTGAGGTTTTGAACGTAGGTGTACTGCAGCAGATCCGGGCTGCTCTTCAGCGCTGCACCAATTTCGCGCAGGGCTTTGGACTGCGCCAGCGCTTCAATTAAGTTGGCGTCTGCCTTGCCTTGCGCGGAGATTACGGCCGCATCGGCGAGGCCTTGCGCCTGCTCACGCGCCTGGTTGGCTTCCTGCTTGCGCTGATCCACAACAAAGCTCTGCCTTTCCACTTCCTGCTGGGCAATTTGTTTTTGCTCAATCGAGGCCGCATACTCTTTGCTGAAGGTGATATTGCGCAGCACGAAGCTGTCAAGCTGCAGGCCGTTCTTGGTTAGCAGCACAGCAAGCCGCTCATTTATCTGGCCCGCCAGCTTGTCGCGCTCGCCGCTGTATACATCTTCCACCTTGTATTGGGATATTACATCGCGGATGGTGCCGCGCGTAAGCGGGCGTACCAAGCCGTCGGTATAACGATTCTGCCAGCGCACATGTACATCCACCACCTGGCTGGGGTCAATGTAGAAAATTACGGTCGCATCGATGTTTACTTCCTGCCCGTTGGCGGTGCGCGCAGCAACGGCGTCATCGCCTTGCACGGTGCCTTCGTTGGAGACCGCGGACATCGTGTAGGTTTGCTTGGAAATGCTGTATGTGACAACATTCTCAAAAAATGGAACGACGAAGCGCAGGCCCGGTTCCAGCGGCAAAGCGCGATAGCCCTTGGGCTCAATTGCACTAATCACTACGCCGCGCTCGGTGGGCTGCACAAATATCAAGCCCTGGCTGACGGTGGACAAGCCGAAGGCCAGTGCCAGGGCACCAATCACCAGGCCCACCACGGTGGACACGGATCCGCCACGGAGTGCCGTGTAGGCGGCAAACACCACGCTGGCTACAACCAGCAGCCACGAGAAGCTTGCCAACGCACTAATCAATACTGCTACATTCATGATTTACTCCTCAATTCTTGTTATAGGGGCACTGCGAAAACAGTTGCAAGTGGCCCGGGCAATTACAGTTATTGTTTCTGACGCGCAGAAGTATATCGCCGATTGGCGGGGCGGACGAAAGGCTAGCTGCGCAGGATCGCCTGCGCCACCGCCTTGATTGACAGGCGTGTGTCGCGGGCACGCTGCTGCAGCGCGCGGAATGCGGCTTCCTCGGACATGCCCAGCTGCATCAGGCGCCCCTTGGCGCGGTCCAGTAGTTTGCGCGTTTCAAGCGCGTCATCCAGTTCGGCGCAGCGCACTTTGAGCGCCTGCAGCTCGGCAAAGCGCGCAGTGGCGGTGGCCAGTGCGCCGGCCAGTGCGGCAGCCTGCACGGGCCGCGGCAGCAGAGCAAACACTGGCAGCTCCGCCACACTCGCCAGCACGTTTTCTTCATTGACGTCTGTTACCAGCAAAAGCGGCAGCGCGGCAGTCTGCGCAAACGCACGCAGTTCCGTGCGGTGCTGCGCGCGCGTCCACTCGGCTGCCAGCACGGCAGCATTCGCAGCCGGCTGCTGCGCCAGGCCGGCCAGCGCGCTCAGCTGCACGGTCGGCAGCGGATCGTGGCCAATAGTGCGCAGTAGCGTGCACAGCGCTGCGCGCGCATCCGGGTCAGCGTCAGCCACGAGCACGCGCATGCGCCTGATTATAATCGGCGCACGATGCTTAACAGTGCTGTGGAGACGCAGCTGCAGGCGGTTGGCTTCGCGGATTATGAAACGGCGGCGCGCAGTGCGCAGCGCCTGCAGGCGCTGCCCGCTGCCGCGGGCTTGCTGCCGGCGCTGCTGGCGGTGCTGGCGCGCGCAGCCAATCCGGATCGTGCACTGCTCAACTTTGAGCGTTTCATGGACTGCTGTGCGGCAGCCAGCCCGCCGCTGGCTGCACCTGGCGGCGATGCGCGCACCTTGGAAAAACTGGTGCGCCTGTTTGCCGGCAGCCAATACCTCACAGAAATTATGCTGCGCGACCCGGCGCAGGCTGCACTGCTCGCTGACCACGCCGGTTTGGCGCGCGTGCCGGCGCCGGCTGCGCTGCACGCTGCCGCACTGCAGGCCGGCATGGCAGCTGCGCCGGAAGACGCATTGCGCCGCTGGCAGCACGGCGAGCTGCTGCGCATTGGCGCAGCCGACCTGCTGGGGCTGCTGGATCTGGCAACGGTAACGGCGCAGCTGACCGCCGTGGCGGACAGTGTGATTGCGCAATGCCTGCGCCTGGCCGGCGGTGGGCGCGCAGCGCCCGCCGGCTTTGCGGTGGTGGCGCTGGGCAAGCTGGGCGGCAGCGAGCTCAACTACTCATCAGACATCGACCTGCTGTTTGTGGCGCAGACGGATGCGCAGCAGCAGCACGCAGTGGGGCAGGCGCTGATTGGCCTGCTGACGCGCACCACCAGCGCCGGCTTCCTGTATCGCGTGGATATGCGCTTGCGGCCGCTGGGGCGCGCGGGCGCACTGGTGTGCTCGCTGGCTGCGCATGGCGCATATTTGCAGCAGCATGCTCGCCAGTGGGAGCTGCAGGCGCTGCTAAAGGCGCGTTTGGCTGCGGGCGACGGCGCCGTGTTTGCGCAATTTCAGCAGCAGGCGGCGGCTGCCATCTTTAGCATTGAGCCCACCACGCTGCGCAGCGCCATGCACGCCATGAAGCAGCGCACCGAGGCGCAGCTGGTGCGCCGGGGCCGCACGTGGGGCGAGGTAAAGCTGGGCACGGGCTCCATTCGTGATGTGGAGTTTGTGGTGCAATATTTGCAGCGCTTGCATGGCGCTGCGCTGGATGTGCGCAGTGCAAATACACTGCTGGCGCTGCAGCAGCTGGCGCAGCACGGCCTGCTGCCGGCGGCGGCGCAGCACACATTGGCGGACGGCTACCGCTTCCTGCGCACCATTGAGCACCATTTGCAGCTGCTGGATTACCGCCAGACGCACACTCTGCCGGCGGATGAAGCCGCGCTCACCGCGCTGGCGCAGCGGCTGGACTTCCGCGGCGCGCAGGCGCGCGCGAACTTTGTGCAGCGCTATGAAGCGCACAGCGCTGCCATCCGCGCCGTGTACTGGAGCTACTTTGATGCAGCGGAACAGGCGGGGGACGCACCGCAAGTGCAGCGCCACGTGCTGCGCATGGCCCCGTCCTACGCGCAGGTTTTTAGCGCGGCGGAGGTCGCGCGCCACGCCGCGCTGGCCGCAACGCTGCACGGCGCAACCCTGGCAGCTGTGGAGGGCGAGGCGCTGCCGGGCGGGCAATGGCGCATCACCATCGTTGCCAATGATTATTTGGGCGAGCTGACAATCATCTGCGGGCTGCTGTTTGTGCATGGTTGGAATATTGTGGACGGGCATGTGTTCACCTACGAGCCGGCGGCTGCCGGCGACCCGGCATTGGACGCGCAGCGCAAAATTGTGGATGTGTTCACGGTGCAGCCGGTGGCGCGTGCGGTGGCGCTGCCCGCTGCCCAGCAGTTGGCAGAATATGCGCGCGAGCTGCAGGCGCTGCTGGCACTGCTGCATGCGGGCGAGCGCCGTGCGGCGCGCGGGCAGCTGGCGCGGCGCGTGGCAGCCGCGGTGGAGCCGGCAGCCGCCAGCGCGCCACTGCCGCCGCTGGAAATTGAAATCGACAACGCGGCTGACCCGCGTTACACGCTGCTGCGCCTTGGCGCGCCGGACACCGTGGGCTTCCTGTACGAGTTCACCAACGCGCTGGCGATGCAGCGCGTGCACATTGCGCGGGTGGAGGTGCAGACCAGCGGGGCACGCGTGCAAGACACGCTGTACGTTACAGATGCCGCGGGCGCGCGCATTACCGCGCCCGAGCGGCAGCAGGAGCTGCGCGCTGCGTGCACACTCGTCAAGCACTTTACGCATCTGCTGCCGCACTCGCCGGACCCGGCGGCTGCGCTCTTGCACTTCCACCAGTTTTTGGGGCAGCTGTTTGCGCGCCCAAACTGGCCGCGTGAGCTGGCCACGCTGGACCGCCCGCCGGTGTTGGACGCATTGGTGCGCCTGCTGGGCGTGAGCGATTTTTTGTGGGAGGACTTTTTGCGCCTGCAATATGACAACCTGCTGCCGCTGGTGGCCGACGAGCAGGCGCTGGCAGCTGCGCGCCCGCATGCGCAGCTGGCCGCCGAGCTGGCTGCCAGCTTGCAAGCGCAGCCGGACAGCACTGCGCAGCGCACGGCCCTGAACAACTTCAAGGACCGCGAGATGTTCCGCATCGACATGCGCTACATCCAGGGCCGCATTACAGAGTTCGGCCAGTTCTCCGGCGAGCTGGGGGATGTGGCCGAGGTGGTGGTGGCGGCCGCGCTGGGCTTGTGTGCGGCTGCGCTGACGGCGGTGCATGGCGCGCCGCTGCTGGCGGATGGCAGCGCGTGCGCGCTGGCGGTGTGCGCGCTGGGCAAGTGCGGCGGCCGCGAGCTTGGCTTTGCATCGGACATCGAACTGATGTTTGTGTACGCGGCGCCGGGGCAGACGCGCGGGCCGCGCGTGCTCAGCAACGCGGACTACTTTGAGCGGCTGGTGGAAAACTTTGTGGCGCTGATTGCGGCGCGGCGCAACGGCGTGTTTGAAGTGGATTTGCAGCTGCGCCCGTATGGGGCGGCCGGGCGCATGGCCGTGTCGCTTGAATCTTTTGCCGCATACTTTGCGCCGGGCGGTGGTGCATGGGATTACGAGCGCCAGGCGCTTGTAAAGCTGCGCCCCGTGGCGGGCGCAGCCGAGCTGGGTGCGCAGCTGCTGGCACTGCGCGATAAATTTATTTACACCGGCGCGCGCTTTGACGCAGGCGCCATGCGCGCCATGCGCGAGCGCCAGCTGCGCCATCTGGTTACGGCCGGCACGCTAAATGCCAAATTCAGCACCGGCATGCTGGTGGATGTTGAGTATCTGGTGCAGGCGCTGCAGATAACGCACGGCGCCCAAACGCCGGCGCTGCGCGTGCCGAATACGCGCGCGGCGCTGGCTGCGTTATGTGCGGCAGGTGTGCTGGATCCGCCGGCGCACAGCGCCCTGCTGGATGCGTACAACTTTGCGCGCCGGCTGATCAATGCGCTGCGCATGGTGCGCGGCAACGCGCGCGACCTGACGGTGCCGCCCGCTGCGGGCGAGGAGTTTGCGTTTCTGGCGCGGCGCCTCGGCTACGGCAGCCGCCAGGCCGAGCTGGCTGCGCAGCTTGCGCAGCATGTGCAGGCCGTGCAGCAGTTAAGTGCGCGCTTGATGCCCTGAGGCTGCTGCCACCGGCACGCTGCAAAACAAAAACTCCGCACCGGTTGGCGCGGAGTTTTTGCTGCCGGCGGCTGGCGCGTGCTAGACGTCGAAGTACATGGTGAACTCATGCGGATGCGGGCGCAGGCGCACGGCATCGACTTCGTTCACGCGCTTGTACGCAATGTACGATTCAATCAGGTCGGGCGTAAACACATCGCCCTTGAGCAGAAACTCATGGTCGGCTTCCAGTGCGTTCAGCACTTTGTCCAAAGAGTCCGGTACTTGCGGAATGTTCGCGAGCTCTTCCGGCGGCAGCTCGTACAGGTCCTTGTCTGCCGGTGCACCGGGGTCGATGCGGTTTTGGATGCCGTCGAGGCCCGCCATCAGCAGCGCAGCCAGCGTCAGGTACGGGTTGGCGGCGGGGTCGGGCGCGCGGAACTCAATGCGCTTGGATTTTTCCGACTTGGAGTAAACCGGGATGCGGCAGATGGCAGACCGGTTGCGCTGAGAGTACGCCAGATTCACCGGCGCCTCATAGCCGGGTACCAGGCGGCGGTAAGAATTTGTGGTGGGCGCGGCGATGGCCAGCAGTGCGGGCGCATGCTTCAGCAGGCCGCCAATGTAAAAGCGTGCCGTATCAGAGAGGCCCGCGTAGCCGGCTTCGCTGAAGAACACATTTTTCTTGCCCTTCCAGATGCTTTGGTGCACATGCATGCCGCTGCCATTGTCCGCATACAGTGGCTTGGGCATGAAGGTTGCCGTCAGCCCGTTCTGGCGCGCCACCTGCTTGACGATGTACTTGTACACCATCATGCGGTCAGCCATGGTCAGCAGCGGAGCGTAGCGCAGGTCAATCTCGCATTGCCCGGCGGTGGCCACCTCGTGGTGATGCACCTCCACCTCAACGCCTGCGTTTTGCAGCTCGATCATCATTTTGCTGCGCACATCCTGCAGCGTGTCTGCCGGCGGGCACGGGTAGTAGCCGCGCTTGGCAGGAATCTGTGCGCCAAAGTTGGGCCGGTTGGGGCGCTGATCGCGGCCGCTGTTCCACCAGCCCTCAGGGCTGTCCAGCTTGTAGCCCGAGCTGTACGGCGTGCTCTCGTATTGCACATCACTAAACAAAAAGAACTCCGCCTCCGGCCCCCAGAAACTCTCGTCGCCAATGCCGGTCTGCTTTAAGTAAGCAGCAGCTTTCTTGACCACGTAGCGCGGGTCGCGCGAGTACGGCTGGCGCGTGATCGGGTCGTGCACATCGCAGATGATGGCCATTGTCGGCACGCTCAGCACCGGGTCCACAAACACGGTTGAGGGATCGGCAATCAGCAGCATGTCTGACTCGTGAATTTCCTGGAAGCCGCGGATGGATGAGCCGTCAAAGCCAATGCCATCCTCAAAGAACTCCTCGTTGAAGTCTTCCGCCATCATGCTGAAGTGCTGCCAGGTGCCAAACAGGTCGGTGAAGCGGATGTCGATGATCTTCATCTCCTTGCGCTTGGCCAGCGCAATCGCTTCCTTCGCGGTCTTGATTGTCTCGGACATGGTGTGGTTCTCCTTTCCGTCAAATTTTTGACGCGTGCCCGGGGCTTAAAACAAAACACCTCCGCTGCGACTGCTTGCCGCACGGAGGCGTCGTGGCCTCTCGCGAAAGATCTGTTTTTTGCCGCCAAGAGCGCGACGCCTTAATATAGCATGCGCGGTGGTTGCGTGTCAAGTGGGTGGAGGGTGCCCGAATTTGTTCCCCAGAGTTTAATAAATCTTCTGTACCTTCAAACTGCGCAATTTCGCCTCGCTCCTTCCAATTCCCCTGCAGGCGAACTGGTGTGCTGCATCGAAGTTTACAATGCAAATGTTGAGGTGGATGTCATGCCAACAGGTCTAATAGATGAGGGTGATTTCGTAGAAAGCTTGCACCGATCTTTGAGCGGATCGGTCCTGAATGGTAATCGTTCGGGCGAATGACCCAAAAACGTTGTTGAAGTTCGTCATCTTCTGGTTTCGGCGCCCAGGCACCACGGAATCTCTCTTCTGCTTCGATAACAAGGTCTAGAATATCGTGCGGGGAGCTTTCTACCAAGTCGATTCCGGCGTCTGAATAATCTTGGGTGACATCAAATTTATGGGCATGAGTAGCAAAAATCTCCGAGTAAGTCATATCACGAGCGCTACTTATTTTTCGATAGAGCTTAGGTATAAATAGATGACTGGAATCCATGTCAAGACTGGTACACAATGGCGCCTCACTAATAATAACTTGCGGCCGTCGAAATGCCATAGAAACGCACATCACGCCGGATCCAGAACTTAGGAAGAATTCACAATGCGCCGACAAAAAAATATCCATGAAATCTGATTGATGGGGGCTATTGGCGTAGTCTACTATATTGGGGTTCGTGGATGTGAGTCTATCTCGCACTTTAGAACCCATTCGTACGGCCACGTAGCCCCGTCGTGTAAGTTCTTCCACGGCAGGCAAGTAGTTATGAATATCTACATCTCGAAAGTCATGGTAACTCCAGTTACCGGGACCAGGGTATGTTTCCTGCAGGTATCTCGAATCTCTTCCGTGAAAGCAAATGTACTTTATACCTTGCGCAATTCCCATTGCGTTGAGGCATCGGAATCCATTTTCTTTCTCAGATGCTGTGAAGTAAAGGTGAGAGTCAGTGCGTGCCAGCACGTCCTGTGAAATGCAAGCTTTTCTGAAATCTAGGTTAAGATCCGCATGGGGTATACAGTGAGTGCCATGGCCAGCAAATGAAGCATTTATGCGGAAAAGTGGCCAGACAATCCAATATGGCCAAATGCGGAGACTTCGGCGCCACATTTTTGCAAGCTGGTGATTGCTTGTATAACGCCCCAAACTCCAAATGTCCAGAAATGCTTTATTGGGGTTTTCGATTCCGCAGTCCAATCCGGAGAGGTATATCTCGGGATGTATAGAGAAATGACCAATTCTTTCGCTGCGCAATATTCCTAAACGAATGATTAGCCATGGACGGATTAATCGAAAGCAGAGCACAGTAAGTAGTGCGAATGGATAAGCAAACAGATATAGTAGCTCGAAACGCATTATTAGCAGAGCCTTCCTTGCCTTTCGGATCGCTTCTGCTGTTCCTAGGGCTCGTATATCGTTGTAATGCTTGATTGCCCTGTTCGCTGAACTATGCAGCTTGTGAGTTATGTTATTCAAAAATTAGTTCGCGGTCTTCTAGGTTTCATCAATAGATACTCCCCAATAATCAGTGCGTCCATTCCTGTTCCCGAGAAGGTAGATAGTGCGTCTAAGGGAGTTTCTACAATCGGCTGCCCTTTGATATTGAAACTGGTGTTTAGTACTACAGGTAATTGCGTCAGTTTCTCAAATTGGGTAATCAGAGAATGATACAGATTATCTGTGTTATTGGATACTGTTTGCACCCGCCCCGTATTATTGACGTGTGTGGTCGCCGGTAATTTTGCGACCCAACCTTCCCGAACATCAAACGCTACCGTCATGAAAGCGGATGGCTTGACCATATCGAAAATTTCAGACGCTCGCTCTGCCAGTACCGAGGGGGCAAAGGGTCGAAATTCCTCCCGATACTTAACCCTAGCATTAATTTCATTTTTCATTTGTGCAAGCCCTGGATGCGCCAGTATAGATCGATGGCCGAGCGCTCGCGGCCCAAATTCAGACCGCCCCTGAAACCACCCGACGATTTTTCCTTCTGCCAATAGCTGGGCTGCCTTCCCGGAAGGATCTGGTAGTTGCTCAGCCGTAATTCCTGTTAGTGCTAGTGCCGACGATATTTGGTCGGGATTTTGTGTGGGACCATAGAAAACATGTGGGATATTCTTCAGAGACTCCCCCGCCTCTTTGGCAGCCTGAAGAGCACAGCCCAAAGCAAGGCCACGGTCAGATGCCGCAGGCTGAATAAAAATGTTTTCAATAAACGGTAGTTTGGATAACACACGATTGGCACTACAATTCAGTGCAACCCCCCCTGCCAAGCAAAGGTTCTTCGAGCCTGTTGTTTGATGAAGGTATGTCACAAGGGATACTGCGCAATGTTCAAGGGCTTGTTGAGTTCCAGCGGCGATATCACGGTGGCGTTGAGTGATTGGCTCACCCCTCTTTCGGGAATTACCTAGGAGCTCAATTAGCTGTGCGCTATACCATTGCTCGTAAATGGAGCCGGGGGGAGGAGAACTCCTTATATATTTTGGGTTTACGATATAGCCGTGAGATGCGGGGCGCGCGAATTGTGATAGGTCCACCGCTCTGTTTCCGTAGGGTGCTAATCCCATGACTTTATACTCATCTTCGGTTGGCATAAAACCAAGAAAAGACGTCATGGTGCCATAGAACATACCTAGTGAATTGTCGTGCGCACGTGTCTCGAAGATTTTTACGCCAGTCACATTATTGGCTATTCCCATTGCAGCACTGAGGCGGTCGCCATATGCGTCGTAAGACAAGCACATTGCTTCCGGAAAACCGGAGGGGAAAAATGCGGACGCCAAATGGGCCGTCTGGTGATTTACCGGGTGAATTGGGGGTGCATAACCAAAGTGATGCCGTAAATATTCCTGTGTATGCTGAACAATATTTACATAGGATTCTCCTGTCAGTGCGACCAATTGGATATCTTGAATAGAAAGTCCACCTTCATTGAGGCAGGCAGCAATACTCTCAATAGGCAGCACCCCCCTTGGCGACTTTACTCTCAGTAAACGCTCTTCCTCGACACAGCAAATTAATTCGCCATCCCTAATTAAAGCTGCGCCAGCGTCATGCTGGTTAATTGTGACGCCACCATGAATGCCCAAAATATTCATTTATACGCCTGTTGAATTCTAGAATGAGGCACCACGGTAACTTCGGGTGCATTGGCCGCATCGATCCACCAAAATTCGCTTCGTGCGGTGGTGTAATCGAGGCAATTTGCGTGCCCGTAGTTTTTGTCGGTCGAACGCTGTGACCCGCTTATTGAACGAAAATTGCCCGTCATTTCTGTGGACTTCTTGTGGGTGGTTGCATATTTCCTGCGCCTGCTTGGTTGCCAACGGCACCAGTTTTGATTTAGCCAAAAGTTTCCTGCAATCCTAGATTTGTGCAAGCCTAACAGTGAGAAAGTTTAACATTGCCGCACGGCCGCTCGTATCACCTCGCGCATTTCAAGTTATTGCTTACTGCTTAGATGGGTATCGGTTTTCGTGTGTGACATTGTCTTTTTTGTAGGCTTGTGCGGGCAATCCGAGCCTAGGTTGCCACGCCCACCATGTGGTAAAGGGAAAAATAATAATATATCCCACGCCAAAAAATATTATTCACGTACGATTAGGTTTTGGTTGTACTCACCACCATGCGAGGTTACGGCTTCTCGCCCTACTAGATGGTCAAATAGTATATCGAAATCTGTTTCTATACCCTGTATTTTTCTGTACAATCGAGGGATAGCAAACATATCAACTCTATTTGTTACATTAAGCCAGTGAACAAGTTCAAAGCCTAAATGTTCAGTCAGTACCTTGTCATAATTAACTGCATGTCGGCCTGGTTTCAGCTTGGCGGAATCGCGAATATACAAATAGCCACCTACTTGCAAGACGCGACTACTTTCGGAAAGCATATATACGATTCCGGCTGTATTAAGTTCGTTGAGCACAGTGGTCGCAGTTACTAGGTCTTGGGAAGTGGTTGGCACATGGGAAAAATACCACGACGGAAGCTGCTTTAGCGAAAAATTGTCGGATAAGATTAATTCATTGATCGTTTCTGGAGAAAGCTCCATTGATTCCGCTGCCAAAACGTCAAGATAAGTACCTTTTCCGTGCGTCAACTGCCTATAAAACATACGCTGGATGTTATAACTCCATTGATGCGCCTCAATTGCTGTATATAGGGCGCCGAAAAGCATGAGGCTGTAGGTTGCATTACCTCCCAAGCCGGGTCCAAAGTCTATATGTCGCATTCTGGAATTCACATTCGAAACCTGATTTCTACCTACTAAATCAGGCGCGTATTTCTTGAGCATGCAATAATCCTGAATTCTTGCCAATGCGTGGCATCGAATATTCAATGCAATCTGGCGTTCATGCACATCGAGGAAGGGGAAATAACTTCGAAAAATACCCCGATATGTCTCCTCCAAGATTGTAAAGTTAGTATCGTATTCTGCGTCTTTGATTTCAGTTGGCGTCAAATATTCTTCATAATAATTCGAATACCATTGCATTAAATCAACCACGCCACTAAAATCGAAACTACTAAGATGCAAGGGCCCGTCTACCCAAATGAAAGGGTTTCCTTTTCTCGAAGATCGATCACCATAAATCCATTTTTGGCGCACTAGTGCGCGCTTTAAGGAGGCATCTAGATCCCATGACATAACTCTCTCCAATTAACGGCGCAAAATATCTTCAACGTATTGCCGCAGAGTCTCGTCGGTTCGTGCCGGAACATATCCAAAAACTTCCGCGGCAAGTGACGAATCAATAATAAATGATGGCTTGACTTCGCTTATCCTAAGCAATTGAGATTTGGAATTCAAGGCTGTTCGTAGAATGTTAATAACCTCTTGGATTTCTATTGGTTCTGATAACCCAATAGGAAATGCGATATGTCCGCGCCAATCCTGATTGAGTAGAATTCGAAGGACTAATGCACTCAATTCGCTGACATGTACCGCGTTATTAAATGCGGCTGTCGGGTTGTAAAATGGAACGTCTGTTCCGGATATCAGCCTTTCAACTATGGTTGGTATCCAGGCGCGCTGTGCCCCACGCCCAATAACCGAGGGTAGTCGAATCGAAACAGTTGGAATGGTACTGGCACCGGACGCTAATAATCGCTCGCCGAGATACTTGGTAGCCCCGTAAGGTTCTGGGTCGTTGACGGCGGTTGAATGATCGACGATACCGACTTTAATTGAACCATGTACGCTGATGCTCGAGGTATAGATGAATTTCTGTGCACCCGCTCGCATGGCGTAGCGTTGAACGTTGCGCGTGCCCGCCACGTTGACATTCAATATGTCGTCGAGTGTGGCTCCACCAGTAGAAGCGCCAGCAACGTGCACGACCGCGTCGATGGAGGGCGGCAATCTGTCAAACCCAGCATCATCAAGGAGGTCGAGTTGGATCGTCCGCATATCTGGGCACCTGCCCGCTAGTGCATCGAGTAAACCGGGGTTTGCGGTCCGGTACGTAGCTATTATTTTTATGCCTGATTGATAGAGGTGCGCGGCCAGATGTCGACCGATGAAGGACGTCACACCAGTAAGTAATACTGTGGTCATTGAGTATCTCAGGATGTTGGGACTACAGGGATTGCAGTAAGTATACACCCATGTTTTATTGTCGTAACCTCGCACAGCGAAGAATTCGCTGGGTAGAATTCATTGCGGGGTAATTGTCACTTTGCCAACGCTCACCTTTATGATTCTTGGTTACTAACCTTGGTTGTCATCCCTACTGGCCGCAGGCAAGACAAACTCACTAGCTATTAGGCGTTGTATCAGCAACAGTTGTTACTTTAAGTGTCATTACTGGAGTTGAGCGTCTGGTTTCGCAGATGCCGATACTCTGTCACGGAACCGAGCGACCATTGCGTTGTGGTGTTAAGAATTTATACCAAATAGAGTCTGGCCGCTGTAAATGACGCCCGATGGCAGATTGTTTTGCTGTTGAAACAGACTTTGGTTATTAATGAGAGCCCTGTCGCCGACTTGCGAATGTTACCATGGCAAGTGTCCGGTCGGCCAAAGGATGGTATCCCATGCGAATCAAAGTGTTGTTCAGTCACAGATTTACGAGCCTAGAGTGAATCTTTACTAGGCCCGGAGGCAAGTATCGGTTCGTATTAATGATGTGGATATTAGTGTATGTACCATCCTGCTGCGGTCAAGTACTCTCGATTTCTTTACAACATTGGACTCTCGGGCTGTTTGCGGAAGTGTCACTTTTTGGTGTGTCACTCGATTTGCGAAAGTCAGTGGGGGAGTTGGGGTCATAAATTGCCCGTTACTTTAGGGGCAAAGTATGAACATGTGTTTTGGTATGGTTGAATGCAAGCAGTGACGGCATTCTAGCTTGGTGGGGTGCAGTCAGTCGCGACTAGGACAGTTAATTGTCTAGTGTACACGTGTTCCCAGAACTGGTGACATGCTGTCAGGTGTCACGATGTTATATGAATCAATTCAGTCTTCCTCTTTCGCCGTGGTAATGGCTAATAGGTGTTACGCGTAGACATCTTGTGTCGGATCGCCTATTCCCTCAATGCTGAATTGTCTGCTGGGGTTTTGCGACAGTTCAACATTGGCAAAGTTGGAACAGTGCAAGTTGTAGTTGTACTTGGAGTGATGAAGTTCAGGCCAATGGCGAATTTAGGAAATGCGCGCGATTGAAATTTTGTTGGGGCGAGGCCGTAAGTTGCCATACCTATCGAGCGAGGAGTGAAAGTTTCTGGTGGCTGTCTGTGGTAATGTGTAATTTGCGTTTGATTGTTTGTGTTACCCTAATAGGTACAATCAAGTTGTATAGGAGTTTGAGGCAAATTGGCCAGTGACAACTTTACAGTTTTGCCGTGTTGGGGCGGAAGTTATAAATCTAAAACTGTGCCGCTAACTCCCACATCGCTGCCTTCAGTTTTGTATGTCGTTTTGTTGTGGCTATTCGTAAACTGTGCCGGCATCCACAAAATATTCTGGTTCGCCGCCAATGCCCATCCTGATGGGCAGCGGATTTTGCTGTGGCCGCCTATAAATGGCTTTCTGGCTGAGCGCCGGGCGAAACTTGCTGGACTAGCTTACGATCTCGACGTCCCTAATGTTCATAAATCGCGTTAACTTTTCAATAAACGATTCG
>OFRL01000236.1_pt1 | contig 28969 bp, 31 predicted proteins | sample 1543121 | NCBI WGS metagenome assembly OFRL01 (sample SAMN07774228, study PRJEB24372) | wastewater metagenome | isolation source: Lake Maggiore Cannobio | place: Italy: Cannobio | collected 2016-01
TTTACTAGCAGCATTGGCATTTGGCCCTAAAGAGCCGACGCCAAGTAAAGAGACCGCGAAAACTGCCGGGAGGAATTTCGTAATAAAAGTCATTAGGACAACCTAATACATCACCGATTAAAAATTATGCTGGGCTTACTATTACTACCGGTATTTCTCGTTTTGTTGCTTGGGTGTAGTCGTTATAGCCCGAATAAAGTTCAACAAATTGAGCGTACAAATCGGCTCGCTCAACCCCGTTAGTGACCCGAGCATAACCAGTAATGGTGCGTCCGCCGTCTTGGATCGTGACGGTGGGGTTGGCCACCAGATTGTTAAACCAGGCGGGGTTTTTGTCATGACCCCCGTTAGAAGCAGCAAGGGCGTAATCGTCACCTAAGCGCAAAGCAATAAGGGGCCAAGTGCGCTCTTTGTGGGTGAGCCGCCCCGTAGTGGTGAGCAGCACTGCGGGGGCGCCGCGAAACGAGCCGCCCAATCGCCCCTTACTTAGCCGGTACCAAACTCGATGGGAAGCAGAAAATGCTCGAGTTAGCCCGATCGGGAGTTGCACCATCAAGTTGCGAGCCATAAGTAAAAAGTTATACCAGACGAGTTAAAAGATAATAGCGATACAAAATACAAGCGCGATTGCGCCGATAATAAAGACCAAGCCGTTCGTTATTGAATCCATCACTTCTCTACGCTCTCGGATACTGGGGCTACTACTAGTTTTGCGTCCTTGGCCCACTGTTCGAGTGCGTTCACGTCATCTTCGGGCATTACCGAATAACGCATGGTTAACGATTCCCACGGCAATACGACGCGACGGCGCATAGCGGCGACGGGCCGGCTAAAGCCCAACTCTTCCCAATTGAGCGATCGTCGTCCCCACCACACGCTGCTTGCGCGCGCGGTGGCTACCGGAATAGCCAATACCGTACGCTCGGCAAAATTCACCGAGACAACTACGGCCGGGCGCGATTTACCCGAGTTCGAATCTTCTACGTAAGGCACCCACGACCACACCACCGCGCCGCGAACAATTTGGTTGCGGGCAAGATGTTTTACCTCTAACGCATCTCGAGTTCGCTTAGCCCCCGAACGAGACTTAAATTTGCGAGTCTCGTAATCACTCTCCCACCCTTTGGGGTGATGCCCGGTGCGGCCGTCGCGCGCGGCACGAGCCCGTGCTCGAGTGGAGTTTTTACCCATGTCTCCCCCAGTGCGCCGCCGCCTAATCGCCGCGGTATCTACGGAACATAGCCTTATTGGCTCCAATATGGAACCGGCGTGGGACACCAAAAATATGCGCCTGCGGGCTAGCAATAAGGGCTAGGCGGGGGGGGTTAACGACGAGGCAAAGGCTGCCAGTTGGGTAACTCGCCCCGAGCGGCCGAGCCTCGGCTCACCTTGACTACCCCTTTACCGCTGGGTTTTACGGTGTAAAGCAAAGATTCGCCCGAGCGAGTGGACCGAAACACAATCCGGGTGGCGTCAGGTGACCACGCGGGCTCAATGTTTTGTCCAGTCGTGGCCGTAATCATGGTGGGTCGATCGCCATCAACCGACATTGTCCAGATCTGGTCGCGACCACTGCGATCGCTAACAAAAGCAATAGCCGTTCCATCAGGCGAGAAGGACGCGTAAGAACTATTAGTACCGGCATCGTTACTTATGTTGGTCAACCCGGTGCCGTCAGCGCTAATCACATACACATCAGTACTCGCCGTTGCGCCCGGATCGCTATTAGTAAAAGCGATCTTGGTGCCATCAGGTGAGAAGGACGGCTGTACCCCGCCCGCAAAAAGATTGGCGGCTTTAGTGCCGTCAGCGTTCATCGTCCATAACTGCAGGCCGCCGTTACGAAACGATACGAACACCAACCGCTTTCCGTCGGGCGACCAGTTGGGCTGAGCGTCGGCGTCGGGGCTGTTAGTGATGTTGACGGCCTTGGTGCCATTGGCGTTAGCTACATAGATCTCATCGTTGCCGTCGCGGTTAGAAGTAAAGGCGATCTTCTTTCCGTTAGGCGACCACACCGCTTGACCTTCCGCTCCGGTAGTTGTGCGAGTGATCTGGCGCACATTGGCGCCGGTGGCCGAGGCGGTAAATAATTCATAGTTGCCGGTTTGATTAGACGAATAAACGATGCGCCCATTGGCCCCAGGGTAAGCCGAGGCGTGAGCAGGAAACGTCGGAATGATCGCGCTGGCGACGATAACGCCGGAAGCGACAAAATAGCGAAGAAATTTGGTAGTAACCACTCCTTATACGCTAGTGCCCCGATAAGCATTTTGGCGACCGACAAGCCCCCAGTAGGGAAATTTGTTACGGTGGCAATGGAATCATTTACTCGCTAACCACGAAAAGGACAATCATGCCCCGACTATTTAGACGAGCCGCCCGAACCGCAGTAGTAGCCGGTGTGGTAGTAAACCGTCGAGACCGCAAACAAGCTGAGCAAAACGCTCAGAGTGCTCCAGCCCCGGCTCCGGCTCCTGCTAGCGATGGTGACGTAACTGACGAACTAACCAAGCTCGCTTCACTTCACTCCGACGGAGTTTTAACCGACGAAGAGTTTGCTGCGGCAAAAGCAAAACTTCTCGCTTAAATACTCACTGACCGTCGCTAAGGCGGTCGTGCTCTTCACTAACAACGCGAGCCATAACCCGAGCCGCCTCTGGGCACTCGTGGGGAACATTCCCAAAGAACCAGTCGGGAAGAAATCGATCGGCCAGCGGTGCGGCCAATAACTCGGCGCGTACATGTACGGGGACACCTTTAGGGTAAATAAATTCTGGAATTGGGTCGGGGGCGGCATAATAAGCCACCGCTTTTACCATCTCGGTAGTTACCCGCGCCTCGAGGTGCTGCTGAAATAGATTTTGTATGCGATTGGAAATATCCGCCTGACCAACTGCGGTGGCGGTGTAATTCTTTACGAACCCTTCGACGCTGTTCTGATTTGCATCAATGACCATATTGGCGCGCAACTCTTCGGCCCACCAATCAATAGCGGCACCAGGGTCGCTCGGTAGATAGCCCGCGGGGATTCCCACTGCGGCGGCTTGGCGCTCGTATTCAACCCAGTAACTAGCGAATATTTGGTCGCGTGATTTAAGTACGTCCTTGTGAGAACGGTGAGAATGCATGAGAGCCTGCTGGGAAGCGGTGGTGCGGAACCCACCGACCAACGACGCACTAAGCAGGTTTGGCTCAGTGGCCGAAACCGGGCTGCCGTCTTCCATGGTGCTAGTGAGATGGGTGTGGATTGCCCAAAGTGAATTAGCGGCCTTTAGAGCAGTGGGAGAATCGCCAAACTCGATTTGGTCAAGAAGGTTAAGCGTATCGTCGGTGCGACGAAGTGGGTCACGGCCCGATATGGATTTTGCCGCCATAATTTGAGCAATTCGATGGTGGAAAGAATTTATATAAGCCCCCGCAAGAATCGCCACCGCGTGAGTGCGGTTCCTTGTCTTAATGATTTCTCCCTGTGGATCCCAAATACCGTGCTCGGGGTCGATGTACTGCTCAAACTCATCTTGGGTAGGAAACTTTTCCACTTAGTGAAATCTAAAGGTTTAGAACCCAGCAGTCAATGTCCCAGGCTGCGGTCACAATGACAAAGTGATGTTCCTTGAGCCCTACGACACTGTTAAATAAATTTTGTACTTAACTAGCAATCTCAATTTGACGGAAGTTTAAAAGTGTGGTAATGTATAATCATTAGCCGTTGAGCTCTAATTAGCAGCTTCCGGATTTCAAATGTAAAAATTTAGTTTTAGTTGTCATGTCCAAATCAAGATAGGGAGAAAATGAACAAGTTTCGACGCGTCAAAAAAGGCTTGGGGTCAGGCGGATTTACTCTCCTTTCGCTGCTTGATCCTTCCACCGATAACGGCGGGTTGGCTTGTCCCCAGCCCGTCGTTATCTTTTTTGTTTTGCTACGGAGTAAGGGCTTGCTGGGGCACCGCCGACTTGACAAGTCGAAGCCCCTAATCGATTCATTGTCAGAGGAGGCGTAATGAACGAATCTCGTTATTACTTTGCTTACGGGTCAAACCTTAATTGTAGCCAAATGCAAAATCGATGCCCCCAGGCGGTCCGAGTTGGGCGCGCCCGACTTGACGGTTATCAATTTATGATCAACCGTCAGCATTACGCCACGGTTATTGCCCAACCCGAACATGTGGTCTGGGGCGGGCTTTGGTTGCTGGCACCGAGCGACGAGGAAAGCCTTGACCAATACGAAGGGGTAATAGGTGGTTTTTACACCAAAGCCGAGGTAGCCGTAATCGCCACGAGCGAGATTACCAAAGCGTTAATTTACTTTGCCGCCGACTCTGACCCAGGTTACCCAAACGCTGACTATCTCAAAAATATTCTTATTGGCGCTAAAGAGTTTGGTCTTCCTGACTATTACTTAAATGATCTCGCCGCCCACGCGCGGCGAGCTGCCTAAAGGGGGAAATATGGATTACTCACTTGCAAGAGAAGTTGCGAGCCTAGATCAGATAAAACAATACCATGTCGACCTCATTAAAGAAATGCTCCTTGACTGTGGAATTTGGCTTGACCGATCTCGCCACGAAGTATTGGCCATGGGTCTTATCGTTCGCGAGATTTTGCTTAGAAATCTCTACTTCGCTGAAGGCGAACCAGATCAAGGAATGCAAGCGTTAAAAAATGCTTACGACACGATCAGCGACTTCCTTGACACTTACGAAAATGCCGTAACCAAAGAAACTGTGAGGAATGAAGCAATGGGCGGTTGTTTGTATTTTTTAGACTACTACCCGTCTGAATTTTTAGGAGAAATGGTATGACAATCAGTGCTACCGATCGGGCCGTTTTAGGGACTTGGGAAGACCGCGAAGAAGATTTCGCGGCTGCCCAATACAGTGGAAAATTTAGAGACGCACCGGAAATCGTAATTGGCGAAGAAACTGGGCTAGTTCTTAGTGCGGTTCACGGCGTCAAGCATAAACGCCGAGGCGTGGTCAAAGAAGAAGATGAAGGTACCGGTGGGCTGTGTTCGGCTCTCGGCTACGTTCTTGGCCTGACCACGGCGATTGTTCACAACGGTGAGCTGGCTAACGACGCCAACTCAGATCCCGACCACCCCATCAAGACTGATTTGGCGAACCTCTCTTTGCCCGCCAATGGCGGTGTACTGGTTGACCTGCACGGAATGAGTGTTCGGCGTAAGAAGAGTGGCCAATGGAGCGAGCACGGTCAAGACATCGTTATTGGCCTAGGTAAAGATCTAGGTAACAGTCGAGCGGTGGGCGAATTATTACGCGACGCTTTTATTGAACAGGGCTTGGTGGTCGATTTTGGTGGTGACATAACTACTTGGCGAGCGCAAGGAACCGGGACCATGACTATGTGGGCACAAAATCGAGGCTGCAGTGCAGTGCAAATAGAAATCCTCGATCGGTTTCGCCAAGAAAAATCTGATCACCAAGAAAAGATCCGCCTAGTGCATTCATTGATTAACGGACTTCGAGCCGTGCGAAAAATGTCGTGCTGATAGTGCGAGATGCATGCATACCCGTCAACAGCACTGAAAGGAATCACTATGGAAGAAGTATTCGTTCGACTCGATAAATTAACTGCTGAGGTAGAGGCTGGGAATATCGGCACCCATGAGCTTTGGGGCGGTGCTGACGTAGGGGTAATACTTGAGCCGTTAGAAAATCCGTGGGAAAGTTTTTACCCTGAGCCCCGCTGGGTAGTAAGCCCAGACGCACTAGAAATAAGTTGGCTTTTCTTCACGATCTACTGGGATGTGTTTCCGGGTTATCTAAATGCCGGCAACAAGTATGAATTCGTTGGCCGTATGGCTAACGCCGCACTCCGCTATCAAGCTCAAGTGGATGGAGATGAGGTACTCGAAGATCTCCTTCTGGCCGTGATCACGGAAGCGCGAGTAATGGCAAGTCAGATGGACCGCTACGGGAACATTCCCTTTTTAGACGTTGCCCTCGGAAACACGATCCACGACGATCTAGTACAAACCCGACGAAAAGGTCAGAGGCCATAAGGGGATCTATGAGCAAAGCGCGAATCCCCTAATCTTTCCACTCATGGCCCGGATGGTTAATAAAATCAGTGTCGACGCACCAGAATCCGAAAAAGTCGTATGGAACGCGCTGAGAGACGGGTTGCCCGAACCGTGGGCCGTCATGCACAGTTTGAATTATGTGGCGCAATCTGGACAAAAGCGCCGAGAAGGCGAAGTTGATTTTCTTCTTATTCACCCAAAGGTTGGGATCATTGCTCTCGAAGCCAAGGGCGACGCTGAGGTAAGCAATGGTCCGGAAGGGTGGGCATTTAAAAATCACAAGGGAGAATGGCGCAAGGGGAAAAGTCCATTCGAACAAGCCAGCACGGGAGCACGCGAACTAAATACATTCCTATCCAAAGAAGCCCCCGAGATCGGTAAGGTGCCTTTCGGACACGGAGTTGTATTTCCGAGCTTTTCGGTAGAAGAATCAATGGGTCCAGAAGGGCCGCGCGAGATCATTATTGACCGTGAGCAGTTAAGCGACATCGAGTCTTGTGTAAAAAAAATTATTAAGCGGTTTAATCTAAAAGCTGACTTTACTCCTGAACAAATAAAAACAATTAGACAAAAACTTACTAGTTACAAAATATCCAAGCGGAATACTAAGCAGGTGGTAGACGATACGAACCAAGAAATACTTGATTTGTCTGAATCACAATACACAATTTTGACTGCTCTGAGTAACCAACCCCGAGCCATTATTGAAGGGCCGGCGGGCTCCGGAAAGACAATCTTAGCAATAGAATGCGCGCGACGAAAGTTGCAAGAGGGTAAGAGAGTTCTCCTACTTTGTTTTAATGAACTTCTGGGAAAGCACCTCAAAGAAACATTTTCTGACGACGACAATATTCGGGCAGGAAGTTTTCACGAATTTTGCCAAGAAATGGCCCGAGAATCCGGATTGGAAATTGTTAATGAGATCGACCAAATAGATACGAAAACCGAGGAAGCGAAATCCCGATTTTGGCAAATTGATCTCCCCGAAAGTTTGCCTGATGCCATATACAAGAACGAAAAAACTTACGACGCTTTGATTATCGACGAAGCGCAAGATTTCACCGTTGACTGGATTAAAACCCTTGAACATTGCTTGGGCGATCTAGGAGAGGATCAAAAGCAAAAGTTTGAAGGGCAAGACTGGGAGTCTCCCTGGTCCAAGCAAAAACCTTACCCATTGACGGAAAATTGGCGTTGCTCAGAACCCATAGCGGAAAAAGTCCGGAGCATCTGGGGTGAAGAAACGACTAGCAAAGGGCCGGCAAGTGAACTAAAGCCGGAGTGGGTTGAGGCAGAAACTGACGATGAAATTATTGAACGCGCGATTGAATGCGCGCTAAATCTTCTTATTGAAGAAAAACTTGACCCCAGCCAAATTGTCGTATTAACCGGAAACACCGCTTTGCGGGACGAACTGAAAAATGGCCCGCTGGGCGACAAAAAATTCCGAGTTGAGACGGTACGGCGGTACAAAGGGCTTGATGCTGAAGTGGTGGTGTTGGTATTGCCCGAAGAATCTAAACCCGTGGACCCGAAGATCGCCTACGTAGGAATGAGCCGAGCGCGTGCGCTACTTCGGGTTGTTGGGCCCAAGTCTAAACGTAAAGATTTGAACTTTGGTGGTAAAAAATGACTCAAACTATTAGTTAATATTTTTATTTAGTTGCTACGGCAGCAAGTATCGCTTCGTCTAGGTCTACGATTAGTGGGACGTGGTCACTAATTCTATTTTGAACCCAGTCTGCAAATGAGCCAACTTCAACATTTGTCAATGCTGGGATCCAGGCTTTAGGAATAAAGCAGTAGTCGATGTGCGACTGTTTAATAGTTTGAAAGTGCTGAAAAAAAGTGTTTTTGGTTTCAGATCCTTGCTCTTCTTGCTTGAACTCGTGGTACGCACTGACTAAACCGATATTATCCAGCATGGTCAACGAAAGCTGATGATTTCGAGGGCTACTTTTAGGAACTTTTTTAAAGTTTACGCTGTTATTGAAATCACCGGCCACCACTGTCGGCGCACTCCGTAACCACTGGTCATACGTCTTGAGGGCTGAGCTCAATAGGTAGCAGTCGTCACTGAGGGGAGGGACCATCTCGCTCGGCTTGGGATTCCCTCGATCCCTACGGGGCCACGAAGCAAGAAGATTAAAGTGAACCGCCGAGTTGTGCGTTGATACTTGAAGGGGAAATATATATCTCCGGCGGCCTCTTTGCTCCGAGGCGGGACTAACTTTTGCGCCTCCGAACCCGACTACACCAAGGCCGCTCTCGGGATTTATCCCCGCCCACTCCATCTGTTCCGCTAGAGAATTACGCCCTTTACTTTCTAAAACCTCGGGGGAAGCCACTTCAGAAAGGATCGCAATATCGGGATGCAAGTCAGTCAACAGATCAACTTTTTTATGCAAAGATTTGCGGACATTCCAACAAACGATTCGCATATGGGTTCGACCTTACGCCTAGAGTATCGGATGATCAAAAAAAATCAGTGCCGAGATAAACCCTATCGGCCACTACTCCTCGCTAACCATGAACAGCACCGACGATAAATACTGGGCCGACTACCAAACGGCCGGCTTTAGTTATTCGCCTCGTTCGGGGGTTCATCACTACATTGAGCCCGATCCGAGTGGTCAGACCACAGGGGTGTTCCCCTTTGCCCAACCCGCGGGTTTTGTTACCGCCCACAACCCCAGTGGCCCACCGATTGCTAAAGAAGTCAACGATGCTCGCCACCGAGAGCTCGAAGCGGCAGTTGCGGCCTTAGGCCACAAATTTTTCTTGGCCCAAGGGGGCCGCCACGGTCGAGCCCACCAAGAAACTGGATTGCTCATCTTGGATGTTTCACCCCAATTCGTAAACGAGATGGGTGTTCGCTTTGGTCAAGACGCTATTTATATTTGGAGCGCCACGGAGTTTTTGCTCGAAGCGTGTGGAGGCCGCGATGAGCGGAAGCGTTCGTGTTCACAAGGCTGGAAAGTGAACGACATCTCGGAGAAATAACGAACAATCGCCTCAGTTGGGGCCGGTGTGAATGTCACACCCGACCGCTAATCTCAGGTTCCTAATGCTTAATTTACGGGCCGCGGAAAGCCTGCCTCCACTAGCCGAAGACCTCGGCCAACGCCTAGCCGATGCTCCGGCCGATGCGTTTACCCAAGAGTGGATTGCGGTGCCGGCTGCGGGAATAAAGCGCTGGCTCCAACTTGAGCTCGCCCGCACTTTAGGAGCGAGTGAGCCGGGCGCTAACGATGGCGTAGTTGCCAATATCAAGTTCGCTTACCCCGCAACGCTAGGTCAAGCCGTGTTGGCCGCTGACCCGCTATTCATTAAAGAGAGTGGTGACCCGTGGTCGGTTGATCGACTCACTTGGGCGGTGTTAGCCGCGCTGGACGAAAGTTCGAAGTGGTCAACGGCGACGACACTAAGCGAACTGACCGAAGGAGCTTCTCGCTACGGCCGTGCTCGTTATGTCGCCGACTTATTCGACAGTTACTCAAACCATCGACCGGAGATGATTAGAGCCTGGGTTGAAGGGCGCAATGTTGACGGCAACGGTTCCCCACTGGACGCGGCCATGGCCTGGCAACCCGAGCTATGGCGGGTAACCCGAGAAATCGTCGGCTCACCCAGTTCACCCGAACGAATGCCTCAACTGCTCGCCGATTTACGGACTAATGCCTTAGAAGTTGATCTTCCACCCCGAGTTTCGCTATTTGGGATTACGGGGATGCCGGGGGGCGAACAATTTTTAGAATTGATTAGCGCATTAGGTCAACACCGCGAAGTAAATATTTATTTGCTTGAGCCATCAGTGGGAGCACTAAAAGCTATCCAAAAACATTCTTCTTCACCGCTACCCATCCCGCGCAACCAAGAGGTCGCGCTGGAAGAGCTAGCCCATCCACTACTGCGTTCGTGGGGGCAACCAGCCCGAGAGCGAGCCGTGCTGCTTAGCAACTACGCCGGGATTCCTGAAGTGCAGTCACTAACAACTACTCCCCCAACGCAGCCTGAGGATCTACTCCACCAGTTGCAAGGTGACCTTCGGGCCAATACCGCTCCGCAATCAAACTTTTCGTTACTCCCAAGCGACCGATCGGTTGAAATCCACTCTTGCCACGGTCTAACTCGCCAAGTCGAGGTACTCCACGATGCACTAGCGCACGCTCTAGCCGACGATCCCACGCTGACTCAAGACGAGATCTTGGTGGCCTGCCCAACCCTGAGCCAATACGCCCCTCTGATTGAGGCAACATTTTCTTCGCGGGGTGAGAGTGCGCCGAATAATGAAAACTTTGGGCCCCGCCTTTTCGCCCAGATAGCCGACCGCTCGCAGCGTGAGGTCTACCCCGTTCTCGATTGTCTATCGGCGTTGATTGATTTAATTGGTGGCCGCTTTGGTGCTTCAGAGGTGACTGAATTTTTGCGCCTTGGGCCCGTACGCGACCGATTTAAATTAACCGACCGAGACTTTTCCCGTCTTGATGCGTGGGTGAAAGATACCAATGTCCTTTGGGGCATTGACGCTACGCAACGACAGCGTTGGGGAATACCCGAAACGATAACCACTAATACTTGGCAATCTGGTTTAGACCAACTTTTGCTCGGGGTTATGGTCCGCAATTCCAACCTCGAATTAGGACCGGGTGGCGTGGCCCCCTACGAGTCAAGCAGCGACGCCCCCGAAATAGTGGGCCGAGTGGCGGACGCTTTGGAGATGCTCCGCCGGCTCGCCGCCGAGGCCGATAAAAGCCAAACCGCAACCCAGTGGTGTGATCTGCTCGCTAAGGCGGCCAACGACTTCTTTCGAGGCCCAGTAGATAAAGAACAACTCGATTTGGATTGGTTGCTTAAAGAAATCACGGAAATATCGGCCGCCGCAGTTGTCGGAGTAGACGCCCAACCGAGCACCACTTTGCTCGAGCTCAACGACATCAGACGGTTGCTGGCCGACTTGCTCAAAGGCGTAGCCAGCCGACCGGATTTTTTTCGAGGCGCAATAACATTTTCTACCCTTACTCCACTACGCGGAGTTCCGTTTCGAGTAGTAGCGGTACTGGGGCTCGACGAAGGTGCACTGGCTTCACCGGCAACCACGGGTGATGATCTCGCCACTCGGGCGGCTCGCATTGGCGATCGCGATGCTCGTGCCGACGGCCGACAAAGTTTGCTCGAAGTAATCCTGAGCGCGCGCGACCGCGTGATTATTACTCACAGTGGTAGCGACGTCCGCACTAACCAAAAAACCCCCGATGCGGTGGTGTTAGCCGAATTGCGCGACACCATAAATGCCACTTTGGTGGATAACCAAAAATCTGGGCAAGACGACGACGCCTGGGAGCACATCATCACTGTTCATCCGCGCCAAAAGACCGATGCCCGTAACTTCACTGCCGGTGAACTGGGTCTAACCACTTCTTGGGGTTTTGACGCCGCGGCCTGCGCCGGAGCCAACGCGCGGGCGACCTTCGCAAAAACCTCCTCGGGCTCAGGGGGTGGAAATCATTCTGATGAATATTTGACTGTGCCCATAACGCCCCTTGCGGCCGAAGCAAAAATTATTTTGCTGAGTGATTTAAGGAAATTTTTAAAAAGTCCCGTGGAGTGGTTTTTTACTCAAGGGCTTCAAGTGCGACTACGCCAAGAAGACGAGGTCGAGAGTGATGAATTTGCGACCACAATTAACGCCCTCGAAAAATATAAAATCGGAAAACGGCTCTTGACTGCTCGCAGTGCCGATGTCGACGACCGCGTATGGCGCAAAGTCGAATTGGCTAAAGGGACGGTTCCACCCGGCCCTTACGGAACAACGGCGCTAGATGCATTAGCCCGAGAAGTTGAAGAATTTATGGAGGTAATTGAGCAAGCAGGTATCGACCCCACCAGCACTGAGCGCATTGCCATTGATTTAGTTCTACCCGACCAAACACGAATAGTGGGTTCGATTCATAGTGGGGCCAACTCGGGATCGTTGGCGATTGAGTTTTCGCGAGTTAAGCCGCCTCAACACCTCAACGCCGCGCTTGATTTGATGTTACTAACCGCCACCGACCCCAATACCGACTGGCGAGCAATCAATTTGCGGCGCGGGACAAAAAACCCTAACTCTAAGAAAAACAGCCCCGAACCACCGCCAGATTTATTAGAGCTAGTTGCTACTCAAAGCGATCCCGATAGTAAAAAGGCGGCGGCAGAAAAAAGTTTGGCGGTAATAGTCGACTGCTTTAGGCGGGGAACGTGTGAGCCACTACCTCTCTTTGGGCTATCGCAAAAACTGGCAAAAGGAGAAACGCCAAAAGATAAAGAGTGGCGCGATGACTTTTCTCATGTTGAAGGTGATGAACCTATTTATGAGGAAGTATTCGGTGATAAAGAATTTTCTGAATTACTAAAAATCCCGGCTCGCCCCGGTGATCCGGAAGGGAAAGATCCGAGTCGGGCTCGGCGCTACGCCAAATATCTCTGGGGGGCAGTAGACGAATTTTGCTCGGCCTCAACGCCAGCCGAGGTGACCCCGTGAGCGCGGCCGAAACTCATCTCGCCACCGCGGCTATTCCCTACGGGCGTTACGCCATTGAAGCCAGCGCGGGCACCGGGAAAACTTACGCTCTAGCCAACCTCGCCCTGCGCTACATAGCCGAAGAGGGCTTAACCATCGACCAGATGCTCATCGTTACTTTTACTCGAGCGGCGGCCGCGGACCTGCAGGACCGAGTGCGCAAACGCTTAGTGGAGGCCGAAGCCGTTTTAGCTGAGAGCAATCCGTCTGCCGCGAGTGCGGCCAGTGACGAAGTTTTGGTTTTATTGGCTAGTGCTGACCGGGAGTCGAGACACCAGCGAATACTGAAAGCCATCGAAAACTTTGACACCGCCACAGTCACTACTATTCACGGGTTTGTTTCGCAAACTCTTACTCAACTCGGCATTGAAGCAAACGGAAACATGGACGCCGAATTGATTGCCGATACCGACACTTTGCTTAATCAAGTTATAGCGGATTGTTTAGTTTCTGCGGTGGTAGCAGACAAAGTCCCGCTCGACCAACTCCCCGACGAGAAGAAATTATCTGCGATGGCCAAAAAAGTTTTGGGTAACCACGGAATAGATTTATTACCGGAAGCCGAAGATCTGCCCGATGACACCGAAGCGACGATAAAAGCTCGCCAGTGGCGCAAGATACTAGACCAAGTCATTGCCGAAACTGTCCGTCGGCGCCGAGATACCGGCACGATGTCGTTCGATGATTTACTCACCCAATTGCGGGATGCCGTAAAGAGCGACCCGTTAACTGCCGCTACCCTTCAATCTCGTTACCAAGTAGCACTGATTGACGAATTTCAAGACACCGACCCTGTTCAATGGGCAATTTTTGCCGGTATTTTTTCTGATGCTGCGCCCAAAACTTCACTGGTAATGGTGGGCGATCCCAAGCAGGCGATCTATGGGTTTAGGGGCGCGGACATCCATACTTACCTTGCCGCGGTAAATACTCCTGGCACCGTCCATCGTGAACTTGAAGTCAACTGGCGCTCCGACGGGGCGGTGATTCGTGGCCTCAACGCACTATTGCAGAACTCAAAATTTGGTGATGAGCGAATCACTTATATTCCGGTAAAGGCTGCTCCCAATAACGAAGCCCCTCGTATTCGCAATACCACTTCTGCGCCCGAACGAGCGCCGGTTGAAGTGAGGATTATGGCGGGGGAAGACATTGAGCGCACAAAGCTAGGAGTACAAGCCGGCGCCGCGGCGGCAGCAATTAACAAAGACCTAGTTAGCCAAACGCGTGAGTTGCTCGCAACGAGTGAAATACCCAACCGAGCGGACGACGGTTATCGGGCTTTACGGCCGGCAGATATTGCTGTTTTGGTGCACCGCAACAAAGATGCCGTAACGATACAAAGTGAACTCGTCGCTAACGGAATACCGGCGGTAGTGGCGCGAGGGGCCAACGTTTTAGATTCGGATGCGTGCCAGCAGTGGCAAGAGTTGTTAGCGGCTCTACTCGACCCCACCGACCCCACTCGGGCTCGAGCCGCGGCTCGCACTTGGTTTTTTGGTTGGAGCGCCGAGAAACTAGCGGTAGCAACCGACGAAGAACTCGCCGAAGTGCAAAAACTTCTTAACCAGTGGGAAACAACGCTGATCAGCCACGGCGTAACTGAGTTTTGTGCACAAATTTGGCACGACAGTAAAGTCGCCGAGCGGGTATTGGGTCGAGAATCAGGATACCGAGATTTAACCGACTTAGAACACGTTGGCGAATTGCTGCAAGCCGAACCATCGCGCCAAGGTTTAAGCACGGCACAATTAAGTCATACGCTTTCGGAGTTGGTAAACGAAAATAAAGATGACCCGAGTGACCCCGATATTTTTGCTCGCCGAGTTGAGTCCGAAGCCGAAGCGGTTCAGGTCATGACGATTCATGGGGCTAAAGGATTGGAGTTTCCGGTCGTACTAGTGCCGACTCTGTGGCGAGGAAGGAAAAGCCTAGCCAAAAAAGAAGAATGCATATACGTAGATACCGATACTCAAGAGCGCACTTTCGATATCGCGAATGAATGCGAGTGGCCGGATAGTAAATCTTCTGAAAAACGGCGGACCCGAGCGATGGACGAAACTAGAGGTGAACAGTCGAGATTGGCCTACGTGGCGCTAACTCGAGCCCAGCATTTATGCATTATCTGGTGGTCACCCACCGAGGGGGGAAAAAGGTCGCCGCTGGCGGCGTTGCTGATGGCCGGCGACGAAAAACTGCCCGCCAACGACGGCAAGATCGCGGCCGCTTTCGCTCCGCAAGTCACCGCTTCGGCTGGAGCGTTAGCAGTAACAACCCCTGGGTTGGTAACTCCACCGGCCGACTTGTGGGTTGACCCACTGACAACTCCCGCCGCCTCAGACTTGGTCGTAGCTCCTTTTGGACGGGACCTGAAGATCACTAAAGAGCGGTGGTCGTTTAGCAAGATCAGCAATCGCGACCCGCACGGAGCTTTCAGTACCCCTGCAGCCACCGACGAATCTTTAGGCGACAGGGGCGCGGCGGACGAGCCCATAGTTCGACCCGAAACCGACGAGCCGGAAGCCAGTCAACTCCCGCTGGGGTCGCTACCTAAAGGGGCTGAGTTTGGGACTTTGGTCCACCAAGTACTCGACGATCTCGATTTTTGTGCCCCCAACGTAAAAGAAGAGTTGCGGGCCCGCATTGAAACCCGCTGGGGTGATAAAGAACAAAGTGAAACTATCGACAAGTTAACTGCCGGCCTAATCAAGTCACTAGAAAGCCCACTAGGCCCATTACTAAATGATCTCACCCTAAAAGAAATAGCCCGCAAGGACTACCTGGCCGAACTTAACTTTGAATTGCGCCTCGGTGACGGTAAATCTATTGCTACCGACTGCGACTTGGGGGGATTATGTCTTGACCATCTTGCTCCCGACGACCCGCTGAGACCGTGGGCGGAAAAACTCGCGTTAGGGATATTTAACGTCTCGCTTGAGGGCCACCTCACCGGTTCGATCGATGCGGTTTTTAGGGTGTCCACCGACGGTGGCCCCGAACGCTTCGTTATTAGTGACTACAAAACCAATGGCCTCAACAAGCCCGGCCAGCCCATGACGGCGCAGGACTACCACCCTGATTTATTAGCCCTAGAAATGGCGAAGCACCACTACCCGCTGCAGGCGCTTTTGTATTCAGTCGCGTTACACCGCTACCTCAACGGTCGCCTCGCAAACTACGACCCCGAGGTCAACTTAGGGGGAGCGGCGTATTTATTCGTTCGGGGTATGGAAGGCCCCGAGACGCCCAAAGAAAATGGCCAACCCAACGGTGTGTTCTCGTGGAAAATACCGTCGGCGTTAGTGGTGGCGGCTAGCAATTTATTGGCCGGGCACTTAAGCGCCGTAGGCGGTGGGAAATGACCACAGACATTGCTGTACCTAAGTCAGCCCAATATCTAAAGCCGTTCGTAGCCGCGGGGGTATTCGAGCCCATCGATATTCACGCGGCCGGCAGCCTCGCTCGACTCATTACTGGGCTCGAGCCAGAGATTATTCTCGGCGCGGCGCTGGCTATGCGCGCCGTACGCGAAGGTCACGTGTGCGTTCTCGTCGACGACGCCTACGCCGACATCGACTTGTCCGACAACGCCAAGAAACTTCCTTGGCCGACGCCAGAAAAATGGCGGTCGGTGTTAACTGCCAGCCCCGCAGTACGGGTAGTAGAGCCGAGCGAGACGGTAGTGGTTGCCCCTGGAGAAGCACTTGTGCCGCTGGTCTTTGATGGTGTTCGTATTTATCTTGATCGCTATTACGACTACGAATTAAAACTGGCAGATTTTCTATTAGACCGTAGCGGGTCAGAAAGAATTAACGTTGACGAATCCGAGATTGAAAAAACTCTTGACGAGATCTACGGAAAACTCACCGGAGAAATCGACTATCAGCGTGAAGCAGTACGGCGCGCGCTTACTGGTCGCTTGACCGTTATTGCCGGTGGGCCGGGTACGGGGAAAACTTTCACTATCAATCGTTTATTGAAGGCCAGCCGAATACTCGATGGCGGTCGCCCGCGAGCGATTGCCCTGGCGGCCCCGACGGGCAAAGCCGCCGCTCGTATGACCGAAGCCCTCTCCGACGGAGAGATCAAGGCCACCACTTTGCATCGGTTGCTCAACATCACTCCGCAACACCCCGCCCGCTTTAACGCTGACAACCCACTGCCTTTCGATTTAGTGGTGGTTGACGAGGCCTCGATGGTGCAACTCGCGCTCATGACTCAACTCTTTACTGCCCTCTCGCCCAACGCTTCGGTGGTACTAGTCGGCGACCCATCACAACTTGCCAGCGTTGAAGCGGGGGCGGTGTTAGGCGACATCGTTACCGCCACCACTCCCGACCCTGACTCGGGAGCTGTCAATGTCGCTTTGGCCGATTGCACGGTAACGCTAAAACGCAATCACCGCTTTAGCGCCGAATCGGGCATTGCCGAATTGTCGCAACTGGTTGACACCGGTGAAACCGAAGCCGTTCTCAGTTGCTTGCGGGCCGGGCACGACGATGTTGTCTGGATAGACCCGAGTAACCCTGACGATACGGCTCGAGTAGAGCAAGAAACTATCGCCGCGGCCGTCCAAGTAGTAAACGCTGCTCGCAACGGTAACGCTGAAGAAGCGCTAGAGAAAAGTATTGAGCACAACGTGGTGTGTGCCACTCGCTACGGAAAGTTTGGCGTGCATTACTGGACTGATAAAATCCAAAATGAATTACTAAACACAATTTTGGATTGCGGTGCCGATCGGCCGTGGTACGCCGGTCGGCCGATAATGATTACTCATAACGATTATCTCAATAACCTATTCAACGGCGACACGGGTTTGGTGGTCAGCCAGTCCAACTCGGCTCAGGGTCTAGACGAACTAAAAGTTATTTTTGCTCAAGACGGGGAACTGCGCCGATTCAACTCTTCCCAACTCGGCGAACACACCACTTGGTGGGCCAGCACGATCCATAAAACTCAAGGATCGGAGTTCGACCGAGTGGTGGTTTGCCTGCCCGAGCCCCCCGCTCGGGTGCTGGCGAGAGAGTTGCTCTACACCGGCATCACTCGGGCTCGGGCCCACGTGAGTGTGGTCGCTTCGGAGGCCGCGCTACGCATGGCTATTGAAACCCCCGCCCTTAGGGCCTCAGGGCTAGTGGGTCATCTGCGCCAATCGGAGTAATGCCGCTATCGTTACTGGTATCCACCCTTCAGTATGGAAGGGGCAAAGAAAAGGAGCGTCTCGTGGGCGAATCTGACTCAGTTGAACCAATCGTTGATACCACCGCAGGAAAAGTGAGTGGTTTGTTACGCGAAGATATCTATCAATTCTTTGGTATTCCTTTTGCCGCTCCGCCCGTGGGTCCAAACCGGTTTCGGGCCCCAAAGCCAGTGGCAACCTTTGAACACGTTCGTCCTGCCACTAAGCCCAGCCCCGTAGCTCCGCAACTCGAATCACCCCTCGAACAATCGCTCGGCGCCCCCCCGCTCGAGTTTGATGAAGCGACTTGTCTCACTCTCAACGTTTACTCCCCTGGTCTTGACGACGCTAACCGCCCAGTAATGGTGTGGATCCACGGCGGCGCTTTTGTCAACGGTGCCGGGTCAAGTCCGATTTACGACGGAACCCGCTTCGCCCAGCACGGCGATGTAGTGGTGGTCACTATTAACTATCGCCTCGGGGCGTTCGGATTTTTGTGCCTTGAAGACATCTTCGGCGAAGAATTTGTCGGCTCGGGCAACGCGGGTCTGCTTGACCAAATTGCCGCCCTTGAATGGGTGCGCGACAACATTGCCAACTTCGGTGGCGACCCCAACCAAGTAACTATCTTTGGTGAATCTGCCGGCGCAATGAGCGTGGGGACACTGCTCGGGACGCCAAAAGCCCAAGGGTTATTTCATCGAGCCATTGTGCAATCGGGTTCGGCCAGTTTCACTTCCAGTCGCGAAGAAGCCACTGAAACTGCTCGCCGAGTGTTGGAAGGGGCCGGCATCACCACGGTGGCCGAACTTGAGGCCGCTCCAGTAGACGCCATTCTTGAATCACAAAAGGACGTTCTTGCTCGCTACGGGCGAGCCAAGATGCCTTTTATGCCGGTGGTCGACGGAACCGTACTGACCGAATCGCCCTTAGCGGCAATTGCTGCGGGAAAAACCGGAGATGTACCGGTAATGGTGGGCACTACTGCCGACGAGATGACGCTGTTTCACGTGTTTGACCTCGGCGTGGGAGAAATAGACTTTGATGAGGTAATAGCCCTTATGCGTTCGGTGTTCGGCGATAAAACTGAAGACGCACTAGCGACTTATCAAGCCAACCGGCCCGAGGCATCAACGAGTGATCTATACACCGCTATTGCCACCGACCGAGTGTTTCGGATACCAGCTATTCGTTTAGCCGAGGCGGAGACAAAAAATAACCACCCAGTGTTTATGTACCTATTTACTTGGCCTAGTCCTGCTTTTGACGGAGCGCTGCGTAGTTGCCATGCCCTTGAGTTGCCCTTTATGTGGGACGCCCTTGACCGTCCGGGTTTAAGCGTCATAACCGGAGACGGCCCCGAGCGCCAAGACATAGCCGACGCCATGCACGCGGCGTGGATTGCGTTTGCCCGCACCGGAAACCCCGGCTGGGATGCTTACGATCTTGATCGTCGCGCCACTCAGCAATTTGATGTTGAGCGCCCGCTATTACTCGACCCTATGGGCGATGAGCGGGAGTTGTGGACCACGAACGCCGAAGTTTAAAACCCTAATCACAAACGCACGTTGCCCGAGCCTTAAGCCCGGGCAACGCGTGCGTGATGACTATGAGTTTAGATGTTCTAACAGAGCGTGCGCGGTGGACAATTTTCGCCGGTGACGCCGTCATCGGTTTTGTAAACAATGGTGGTGGACTCTTTGGGGGTTTTGCTATTCGTAACCGTTACTGTGCTAATCGTCTTGCCAGCATCAGCGCCTCGGCCTTGAGTTGTGACAACCTTGGCGGTGGTAATTGATCCATCGCTTTGGGTGGTGCTGGTATCGGCCGAAGCAGTTCCGACCATAAGTCCGAGGGCCATTACCGTTCCGAGTACTGCAGTTACTACTTTGCTTGCTTTCATGATGTTGCTCCCATCTCGGCCCGGGGTGGGCCGTTGATGGAGAAATCGCATTATCACCCATAGCGTTTCGGGCCGCAGGCGCGGGCTTCTCAGGAATCTCACAGGTTGCCCGCTCCGCCCGGCTGCCCTAGGCGCGCTCAGTACCGTCGACGCCCCACTTGGCCACGTCAGTCGCGTCGGCTTCTTTCATAAACACTTCACCGTCTTTAAGCCAATAGATAACGTCACCTAATTCAATAACCTCCTCCGTGTCATCGTCGCCGGGGGCAGAAGAGGTTCCAGAATTAGATCGACGACGCTTTCCCATAATCTCCTCCGACCGAGTTAGTTACTTACCAGTAACTCCACTTCGATGATGAAAGCCAAACCGTAGTGGCCCTCTGGGACATTCTCAATAACTCCTCTCGGCTTTTAGTTGTCTATGATGACTAGGTCTTTACTCACCCTGAGGAGGAACTAAAAAATGATCACGACGAGCGTTAAAGCTAAGAACAACGCGATCGGTGACGCAATTCGTGCTGCGTACCGCGGGCGGTTAACTCAAACCGAATTGGCTAAAAAGTTAGGGGTGGCACAAAATACGGTCAGTCGTTGGTCAACCGGTGACGCGTCACCATCATTCGATGATCTCGCGGCTCTTGAACGCGCGTGCAACTTGCCCTTAGGTTGGGTTTTGCGAGCTGCGGGTTATGTAACCGAAACTAAAACCGCGGCTGATGCCATAGCGGCCGATCCGAATATCGATTCTCCTCGGCGAGAACTCCTGCTCGCCACTTACCGCGCGGCGGTTACTCAGTCGGCTAAAACTTCGAGTACCGTAGCGGCCAGCAACTCAAGCAAGCGCCGTAAACGCGCGAGTTGATCTTCTAAATCTGCGACTCGCGCGCTCAAGTCGCCGTTTGGCAAAGCGGGCAAATTCGATATCGTCGCCTCGGTCGAGCGAATTTTGTCCATGAGCCCAATAGTGGCCTTAGCCTGGGACAAAGACATTTGAGACTGAGTTTCCTGACACGAACGTCAGGGAACGCCAGGGAATGTCCCACCCGTAAGCAATAGTTAATTCATGGATATTGACAAGATCTTCCGAGACCCATTTAGCGATGAGAAAATAGTCGTTGAGTCAAGCGAGGCATTTTTCGACACGCTGCTCAATGCCATTGATCGCTGCGTTACCGGCGCAAAGCACATTCTTATTCTTCAGCTCAGCGAAGTAGCGGCTAAAAACGGACAACCCGCCCGTCCGGATCGCTATTTGCAAGTTTTGTCCGACGAGTCGGGAGCACTGCAAATAGAGGCCATGTCCAACTACCACTTGGATCCGGCACAAGATCATCTCACCGTGGCCGACGAGCGCGCTCTTGTCCGCCTAGGGTGGCGATCCCCAGGGCCCCATTCGCCCAACTGGCACCGAGTATTCCCTGATCCGTGGCCGTGGCCATCACCGGTAGCGGCTGAATTAGTAGGGCGAACCTTGCTGGATGTGTTTCGGGCCCAAGGATTAATCCTCAGTGTCGATTACATAACGGCGCAAATAAATAACCAAATCCGGCGCTGCACTAATGAGTGCTCCGAGCCGGCAGCGGGTGCGCAAAAAACTCGCGTCCAAATAATGCTAGGTACAAAAGGGCGTTATTCGTGGTCGTGGCGGAGAGTGGCTGACCCTAGGTGTGATAACTTGCCTTTGGCCGCAGATCTGCTGGTGCCAAATCCCGGGGGGGAAACTGATAATGATCAAATTGACGGGTCGCCGTAGTTCTTTTCGCACTCGGGCACTAATTGTTTTTATAGCCCTTGGCGCAGCGCTAATTGGCGTTACCCCGGGTCTAGCCAACGCCGCCCCCGCCCCCGACGGATTGCCGGCTTTTTATAAAACTCCTTCTCTAGCGGGTAAAAAAGCCGGAACCTTGCTCAAGTCGCAAAAAGTTGCTGCTCCTAGTGTTGACGGAACCGTCTATCGAGTTATGTACGTGTCGGAAACTGTCTCTGGCCAAGCAACTGCAGTAACGGGGTTGGTAGTCGTTCCTAAAACCGCCGCACCCAAGAGTGGTTACCCGGTGGTTAGTTGGGGCCACGGAACTAACGGAATGACCGACGAATGCGCACCGTCTCTAGAGCCGAGCAAGATTGACTCACTCGCCAACGGCTTACTCGCCAATAACTGGGTGATTACTGCTAGCGATTACCAAGGTGAAGGCACCCCGGGGCTGCACCCCTACCTTGCGGGAGTTGTGGCCGCGCAAAATACTATTGATATCGTGCGTGCCGCCGAGCAACTGCCGTCAGTAGACGTAAGCAAAAACTATGTTGTATGGGGGCACTCCCAGGGTGGACAAACCGCAATGTACGCCCACAACATTGCACCTAAATACGCCCCCGAACTCACCCTCAAAGGAGTGGTCGCCGGAGCGCCCCCAAGCCAGTTCGACCTGATCTACGACTACTTAAAGACCAGTAAATACCGCTACTACTTGCTCATGTCTGCCGGCGGTCTTAACGCCGCTTACGGCGACAAGGCTGCCCCGCTTGACAAAGTATTAACCCCAAAAGGTATTGCTTTACTAGATGAATTAGATAAAGGCTGCTCTGATTACTTATCGAAAACTCTCGGTGCGGTGTCGATCGACGAAACTAACTTAGCTAACCCGTTTGATGTTCCTGAATGGAAAAAACTTTTCTTGGCCAACGATCCTAAGAACTTCACCTCGACTAACGACATCCCCCTGTTAATCATTCACGGGGGCGCCGACGAGCAGATCCCAACCGTATCGAGCCAGTTACTGACCACCAAACTTTGTGGCCTTGGGCAGGGCATGCAGCGCTGGGTTTACCCCGGACAAAGCCACAGTGGAGTGATCGCCACTTCCGCGACCGACATGGTCAATTGGATGAAAGCCCGTTTTGCGGGCGGACCGGTGAGTGCCGACTCAGCACCAAGTGGACAAACTGATACTGAAGTTACGGGATGTCCTAAATAACGCTCGCTCTAGTCAGAAATCCCGCTTACTTTTAGTACCACCCTCATTGAAACTGCACCTCCGAGTTCAGTGGTGCGTTCTCCTGTCCACGCCCCCGCACCTCGGGCTTCGATAAATCGCCCTGAACCACCCAATACCTTAAGTTTCGATTTAAATCTTGTTTCGGGTGTCGAAGCGTAAGATTCTCGGTGCGTAAAGGGAACCGCTTTCCCGTTCATTCGCAGGGCCAAAGTAGCGTCGGGTTGAGTGATGGTAATGAACCCGTAAAATGGACCCCCGTTGTCTTTGTAATCAACATTTCCGAGCAGCTCGATATCACTTAGCACGCCATCAATGGTGGCAGTACCGATTAAACGGTTCCATCCGTAAGTGATGGAGTTATTCACTCCGGCGTAATAGAGCACTCTTTCGGTCGAAGTGACTGTAGTGGTAAAGGTTATTTTTTGTGGGCTCGAATCGCTATGCGCACTAGCAGGGCTAGCGCCGACGAGAAAACCTGCAGTTACTACTGCACCAACGATAAAAAGTCGAAAACGCGAACTACCCACGATACTCCTTGGTTGTTATGGACTAAGTGATCTCAGGCTATCAACTTTGGCGCGACCACCATTGAGCGTGGCACGATAGCGCTATGCGAGCCGCAGTGTGTCGACAGTATGGGCCTCCCGAAGTGGTGGCGATAGAAGAAATCGCCGTCCCCCACCCCGAACCGGGGATGGTAGTGATTGAAGTTCAGGCCGCCGCGGTCAACTTTGCCGACTCGCTACTCATTGCCAACGAATACCAAGTGCCAATGCCGCTCCCCTTTACCCCCGGCAGCGAACTTGCGGGAGTTATTACTCAGTGTGGTGAAGGGATTGACTCGTTTTCAGTGGGAGACCGAGTTTACGGCAGTGCGTTTGCTGGAGGCTTCGCCGAATTTGCCGTACTGCCAGCTGCGGTATTGCACCCGATGGCGGATAGTTCAACTTTTCTTGAAGCGGCGGCTTTTGGTGTAGCCCACGCCACCGCCTATCACGCGCTACGGACGGTGGCCAAAATAAAGCCGAAGGAGTGGGTGGTAGTGCTCGGAGCGGGTGGTGGAGTCGGGATGGCGGGAGTTGAACTCGCGAGTTTGCTCGGAGGTCGAGTAATCGCAGCGGCTTCGAGCGAAGAAAAACTCGCGGCCGCGGTGGCTCAAGGCGCCGAAGCAACTATCAATTACGAAACCGAGGACTTAAAAACCCGCATCAAAGAAATAACCGGTCGCGGGGCTGACATCGTGCTCGACCCAGTGGGGGGTGACTATTCGGAAGCCGCTCTGCGCGCCACACGTTTTGGGGGTCGGTTTGTGGTTTTAGGGTTCGCGGCCGGAGCCATTCCTCGGATACCCTTAAACCTTGTCTTGCTAAAAGGGATGACCATCGTGGGGTTAGATATTTTCAGTTTTGCCCGCAACGACCCTGAGTCGGCGGCGCGCGACAACTCCGAACTCCACGAACTTTTCGCTACCGGCCAGATACACCCGGTCGTTTCCCAACGCTTCCCTCTTGACCAGACTATTGCTGCGCTACGAGTGGTGGCCGACCGGCAAGCAATTGGGAAAGTAATTGTTGAGCCTCAACTGTGATCATAGATCCAAAAGCAGTAACCGCAGCAGAACGAATACTGAATCTAGCCGCGTACCTGAAAGAAAAATTACCTAGCGGTGTTTCGATTGACGACATTACCGCCAACGTAAAGGGTTACGACCCTGAACAAAGTCGCGACCAGCAGGGGCGATTAACTGGTGAAGGGCCAGAGTGGGAAGCTCTCCGGCGAAAAGTTAGGCGTGATCTAGAAGATTTAACCACCGAGTGGGGAATCGAATCTGAATACGATGAGTCGAATCGTTTGTATCGATTGCGCCCGCCATTTTTTAATTTAGAGGAACGCCGAGAGTTGATTGCGGCTGCCAGCACAATCCGAATTGATGGCATTGACGGTGTAGCCGGCCAGATCGGCACGGGGGTAAACGACTTAGAGACCGACACGGTTGTTCAGGTGCATCCCCTAGTCGCAACTCTGCGAGACGCCATGGTTGACCACCAGAAAGTTGAGTTTCTTTACGAAGAGACTCTGCGCACCCTTGAGCCGTGGGCCTTAGGAAAGTGGCGTAACTCGTGGTACGTGGCCGGCTGGGAGCCCAAAAACGAGGCTTTTCGTCGGTATCGCCTTGACCGAATTAGTGGAACGATATCTAGGGTTGGGCCCGTCGAAGCATTTGTCGTGCAGGATTGGTTTGATTCGGAACTGGCTTTTGATCTCGACCCCAACTCGTGGGGTCACGACCCTCTATTGGTAGCCCGAGTAGAGGTTGACCAAGATTTTGGGCCGTCATTTATTAGCGAATTTCAAGGTGAAGTAACCAGTAAATCAGATGAAATATGGGAGGTTGAATTTAAAGTCCGGCATTATCAGTCGACCCTCGTTCGGCTTTTGGCGTTTCGCGAACACGCTCGCATTGTTTCTCCTCCCCCGCTGCAATCTTTGGTCCAGGATCATTTATTTGCGGTAATAGAGAAAACGATATGACCCGCCTTACGAAAGGCCAGCAATTTGAAGTACTGCGGATAGTCCTCGGAATGGTCGAAGAACAAGACTCGGTTTCATTATCTGAGTGCAGCACCGTAACTGGACTGGATAAAGAAACTTTACGAGACACTCTAGGCATCGCGTTATTTCTAGACTACCGCGCCAGTAGCGGTAATTTGATTAGTGAGTCCGATGTTTTTTTACTTGACGAAAACGAAATGATTTCGATAACAGCAGAAAAAAGCCATTGGCTGCGCGACTTGGCTGCGTCTCCCCCTGACCGCGATTCGGCCTTGCGCCTATTGATTGCTGGGCAAGCAGTGCAAGTAGTCGTTTCTAATCCAACCCCAGATCTCGACAGTGCCGTGGCCAAGTTGCGGGCTGAAGTGGCGATTGAGCTGCGCCTGCCGGCAGAGATTCCCCCTTCTTTGACGACTGTTCGCCAGGCTTTATCCCAAAAAGTGTCGATCAAAGTCCAATATCTTCACGATGATTCAGAAGCGGCAGTGGCTCGCGAGCTTTTACCCTTTCGGGTTTGGTCACGATGGGGTCATTGGTATTTAAGTGCGCGCGACATAAAAGAAAAAATTACTAAAACTTTTAGAGTCGACCGTATGGTTAGAACTGAGTTAGGTACCACTAAGGTTTTTCCTCCCCCTCAGTTAGAAATCCCTGAATCTTTCGATCTCAAAGATCGTTCGGTCAAAGTTCGGGTGGCGATAAACGAGGACGACCTTGGTTACTTGCCTACTACTGCCCAATTGGGAGTAAAAACTGATCTGGGTGACGGGCGGGTGGAGTTAGACGTAGTCGTCAATGGTGACCAGCAAATCAATCACCTATTGCTGAGTCTTCCGGCTGAAGCAAAAGTACTTAGCCCTAATGGCTACGCGGAACTCCGCCGAGAACTGGTTGGCGATCTCTTGGTAAAACTTTCCTAGCCGAACGACTAAAAACTGACGTGCTCAGAAATGCGTCGGTTGTAGACCATGGTCAAGAGCGGCGAGGAAGCCAAAAAATCGGCACTTGAGCGATTGCAGGCCACAGGAATATTCCACACCACCGCAATGCGCAACAGCGCTCGTACGTCGGGGTCGTGGGGTTGGGGCTCAAGGGGGTCCCAGAAAAACAACAGAACATCAACCAAACCGTCGACTATGCGAGCTCCAATCTGTTGATCACCGCCCAGCGGCCCCGAGCGCAAGCGCTCAACGGGGAGATCGAGATTTTCGGCCATCATCTTTCCGGTCGTTCCCGTTGCCAGCAGATCGTGAGTCGCCAACAACTCACGATGCTCTATGGCCCACTCCAGCAAATTGGCTTTCTCGTTGTCGTGAGCGACTAGAGCGATACGTTTGCGAGCTTGGACGGAGATTGCGGTTGAGGTCATGAGTCAAAGTATGGCTGAGTCAAGTAACAATCAGATGACCGACCACTAAAGAGCGGACCAAGATCAGGGAAAATTATGAATAGCACTTGGTGCGGGAATAAGCCGATAGATTCCTACCTAGCACTTATAGAGTGGTTTTTTATCCGTTTACGACAGGGTTGAATTAGTGACACAAAATCAGGGAAGCGACCCGCGCGACCGTATCGGTTTTACTTCCGAATTGGGCTGTTCAGTAGAACCTCACGGTGACACTTTGGTGGGTCGGGGTAAAATTGTCACTGAACTTTGTCTCCCTGGGCGCGACCTAGTGCGCCCATCGGTTCTTTTGACTTGGGCCGATATCGTTACTGGGTCACTTGCCAACCAACACACCCAACCTCAGGTTTGCATGACGGCAGATTTAAGCGTGCGTATGACCTCACCAGTTTCGTTGGGATCAGAGTTGATCGCCACCGGCCGATTACTCAAAATCGGCCGCACCCTTATATTCACCGAGGCCACTTTTACTGTCGCGGGAAGTGAAGAGGTAGTAGCCGAATCACTCGGAACATTTATCGCCTCACCTCGGCCACAAGATTTAGGTATTGCCCGCATTGACGATTTAGCCAAGGCGGGACCGTGGATGACCGGACCTTCGGCCCCAGTATCCGAACTACTTCAGAGTTACACCGTTGCCCCCGGGATAGTTGAAGCACCACGTACGCAACGCATCCTTAACTGGGCCGAGACGGTTCAAGGTGGCGCCGTTTCGGCCATTGCCGAAGACGCATTGCTATCGCTCGTCGACGCGCCCACGCCAAATGAATTGGAAGTGCGTTATCTCTCGGCTATTCGCGTTGGGCCCATGCGAGCCACTGCCCGACGGATGGGTTCGTGGGTACGCATTGAAGTAACCGACGTGGGCAACAACAACCGTTTAGCCGCCATAGCGATGGCGGGCGGAAAGTAAATACTCGTGGCCATCGAAATCGAAGCAGTAATTTTTGACTACGGCGGCGTATTCACCCCGTCACCGTTTTCTGCTGCCCACACTTACGCCGAGGCGCAAGGCGTTGCCCCCGAGAGGGTTCTCGCAATTGTCTTTGGCGATTACCAACGAGATACTGACCACCCATGGCATCAACTTGAGCGGGGGGAACTCGATTTAACCACGGCTTTAGAAAAAATTGGCGTTGAGGCTAAGCGCGAGGGAATTAAATTTGACGCCGCTGATTTATTTGGAGGAATGAGTGACGACGGCATCGATCGAACCGTAGTGGTTGATCATGTGCGGGGGCTTAGAGAGATGGGACTGCGCACCGCAATTCTCACCAACAACGTCGCGGAGTTTTCTTCCGTGTGGCGGGAAAGACTGCCGGTCGACGAGTTATTTGATTTAGTAGTGGATTCCTCCGAAGAAAAGATTCGTAAACCTAATCCTGAGATTTATCTCCGCACCCTTACCCGGTTAGGGGTGAGCACCCCAGGGGCAGCGATATTTCTTGACGATTTCGCCCCCAATGTAGATGCCGCACGCGAATTGGGCCTTCACGGAATACTCGTTGACCCCGATCCCCGCTCCGCGCTTGCGGCACTCAACGACCTTTTAGATTAAATCCGATAAAGACTTACGACTCGTTAATCTCGGCTTCAGCCGCACTTTCGGCTTCAGCAACGAGTTCTTCTTCGGCGGCAATCTCGTCGGCGTAACGCCAAGTTGATGGGTCGTTTAAGTCGGCGACCGGAGTGGGGTCAATGTCGGGAATCAACTCAATCCCCTGTCGCTTAGCCCGCTTAGCCGACTGCTTCTCTTGGCGGGCGCGCTCCTTTTGGAGTTTGGCGAATGTTGTGCGTTGACGTCCAGCCATGGTGTTCCTCCTTATCTAATTACTTACTTTCCTGTTTTCGAACGACCTTTATCACGACCGCGAGTTGATGCTGCGAGCTCTACTTTGCGCAAACGGATATTGCTCGGAGTGACCTCTACGCATTCATCAGCAGAAATGAACTCAAGCGCCTGCTCAAGAGACATCGGGCGAGGGGGTACCAAGCGAACTAAATCGTCAGAACCCGCAGCCCGATGGTTAGTGAGTTTCTTTTCTTTATTGGGGTTTACGTCCATGTCGCCGGCCCGAGCATTTTCTCCGACAATCATTCCTTCGTAAACTTCCACTCCGGGACCAACTAGCAATTGACCTCGTTCTTGCAAATTCATAATGGCATAAGCGCTGGTAAAGCCTCGGCGGTCAGAAACCATGCTCCCGGTGGGACGAGCTCGTAGGTCGCCATGCCACGGTTCGTAGCCTTCAAATACATGGTGGAGTTGTCCGGAACCTCGGGTTTCGGTAAGAAATTCGGTACGAAAACCAACCAGACCACGAG
>OFRL01000237.1_pt1 | contig 28929 bp, 31 predicted proteins | sample 1543121 | NCBI WGS metagenome assembly OFRL01 (sample SAMN07774228, study PRJEB24372) | wastewater metagenome | isolation source: Lake Maggiore Cannobio | place: Italy: Cannobio | collected 2016-01
CGGCGGGCTATACCCGATCGCAAAGCATTGTCGGCGGCACCACCACTTTGCCGGGCGGGGCGACGATCATCACCGGGCGCGGTTCCGGCGACACGCTGTCGGTCGGGCTAAGCGCGTCGTATCAGGCCGGGCTGTTCGGTGAGATCCGCGGGACCATCGATGCCAGCCGCGCGCAATATCAGGCGTCGGGCTTCAATTATGCCACCGTCCTGCTGTCGACCCAGGCGGAAACCGCGCGCAATTACATGCTGGCGCGGCTGTATCAGGCGCAACTTGCCAATGCGCGCGGCTCGCTGGTGCTGCAGGACGACAATCTCGAAATTGCGGGCTTCCGCGTGCAAGCGGGGCTGGTGTCGTCGCTCGATGCCGAACAGGCGCGCTCGCAGCGCGCCAGCACGGCGGCGACCATCCCGACGCTCGAACAGAATTACAACGCGGCGGTGTCGCGGCTCGGCGTGCTGACGGGGCAGGCACCGGGCGCGCTGAAAGCCGAGCTGGAAGCGGTCAAACCGATCCCCGCCGGGCCGGATTCGGTCGCGACGGGCATTCCGGTCGATACGCTGCGCCAGCGCCCCGACGTGCGCGCGGCCGAACGCTCGCTGGCCGCCGCTGTCGCGCAGATCGGCGTGGCCAAGGCGCAACTGTATCCGGCGCTGGCGATCAGCGGCAGCTTTTCGACCGATGCGTCCAAGATCGGCAATTTGTTCCAGACGATTGCGGGGCAGGCCTTTGCCGGGCTGACCCAGGCGATCTTCAATGGCGGGCGGCTGCATTCGCAAGTCCGCGCCAACGAAGCCGCCGCAGACGGTGCGCTGGCGGCGTATAAGTCGACCGTGCTGACCGGCCTGGAAGATGTCGAAAATGCCGTGGTCGCGCTCGACAGTGCCAAGCGTCGCGTGGCGGAATTCACCATCGCGCTCGATGCCGCCAACAACACCGCGATCCTGTCGCGCAGCCAGTATCGCGCGGGTTTGACCGATTTTACCACGCTCAACACCGCCGAGAGCAGCCTGTTGTCGGCGCGCAACGGCTTGTCGCAGGCGCAGTCCGATCGCGCCAATGCCCTGGTCCAGCTCTATCTCGCGCTCGGCGGCGGCTGGGACAGTGCTGCCGATCCGACGACGCTCCCGACTTCTTCTTCTCCCGCGCAGGTACGATAAATGGCCGATCCCGCCACCTCCAACACTCGTCCCGATCTGGACGCCTTTCTGGGGGCCAAGCCGGTTCCTGCGTGGCGGCGCTGGGCCAAATGGGGGGCGGTCGCGCTTGGCGTGATCCTGCTGCTTTTGGCGCTAAAGAGCTGCCTCGCCGGAAGCGCCAAGCCCGAATATGCCACCGAAACCGTCGCCCGCGGCGCGCTATCGGTCAGCGTTTCCGCAACGGGCAAGCTTGCTCCCACCAACCAGGTGCAGGTCGGCTCGGAATTGTCGGGCCTGGTCACCAAGGTGGTGGTCGACGTCAATGACCGGGTCACCCAGGGTCAGCCGCTCGCTTTGGTCGATCCCTCGCGTTTTCAGGATGCCGTCAACCAGAGCCAGGCCGCGCTCAACGCCGCGCAGGCAACCGTGGCGCAGAACCAGGCGACGCTGGCACAGTCGGTCGCGCAATTGGCGCGCTTGCAGGAAGTCAGCCGCCTGTCGGGCGGGCGCGTACCGGCCAAGACCGAGCTGGAACAGGGGCTTGCCGATCGTGACCGCGCCATCGCCAATGTGAAGGCGGCCGAGGCCAATGTGGTGTCGGCGCGCGCGACGCTGTCGTCCAACGCCACGCAGTTGCTCAAGACCGTGATCCGCTCGCCCGTCAACGGCGTGGTGCTCGCGCGCCAGATCGAGCCGGGCCAGACCGTTGCCGCATCGTTCAGCACGCCGACCTTGTTCGTCATCGCGCAGGATCTGTCGGCGATGAAATTGCAGGTCGCGATCGATGAGGCCGATGTCGGATCGGTCAAACAGGGGCAGAAGGCGACCTTCACGGTCGATGCCTTTCCCGGCAAGACCTTTCCCGCCACGATCACGCGCGTCGATCTCGGGTCGAACCTGAGCGCGCAGACATCCACCACGACCTCGACAACCACCACCACCGGGCAGGTGGTGTCGTACAGCGCAACGCTCAGTGTCGCCAATGGCGACCTGCAATTGCGCCCTGGGATGACGGCGACCGCCGACATCATCACCAGCGCCAAGACCGATGTGTTGCTGGTGCCCAATGCCGCCTTGCGCTTCAAGCCGGCGGCGACGGGAGCCAGCGCGAACAGCGGTATTGCGGGTGCCCTGATTCCGCGCGGGCCGCGGCGCGGCGGGGCTGGCTCGACCAAGGGCGAGACGGTCAAGCGCGGGGGATCGCAGACAGTGTATGTCGCCGATGCGACGGGCATGCCGCAGCCGGTGCAAATCACCACGGGCGAGAGCAACGGCACGATGACCGAAGTTATCGGCGGTGACCTCAAGGTCGGCGACAAGGTCATCACCGGGCAATTGGCGACCGGCGCTACGGCTCCCGGATCGAGCAAGCGCAAGGGCAATGGCGGGCAGAGCGGTGGCCAGTAGCGCGCCCGTCGCGATCGAGCGCGGCGCACGGATCGGGCCCGCCGCGGGCCAGCCGATCATCAGCCTGCGCGGCGTCACCAAGACCTATGGCGAGGGCGCGACCGCGTTCCTGGCGCTGAAGGGCATCGACCTCGACATCGCCGAAGGGGATTTCGTGGCGGTGATGGGGGCGAGCGGATCGGGCAAATCGACGACGATGAACATCCTCGGCTGTCTCGACGTGCCGAGCGGCGGGACCTTCCAGTTCAAGGGCGTGCATGTCGAAACGCTGGATCGAGACCAGCGCGCTTTGCTGCGGCGCAAATATCTTGGGTTTGTGTTCCAGGGGTTCAATCTGCTCGCACGCACCAGCGCGCTGGAGAATGTCGAACTGCCTCTGCTCTATCGCGGTGACGCGAAGAAGGCGCGGCGCGCGGCGGCGATGGCGGCGCTCGACAAGGTCGGGCTGGCCGACTGGTGGGATCACACGCCTGCTGAGCTGTCGGGCGGGCAGCAGCAGCGCGTTGCGATCGCGCGTGCGATCGTCACCAGCCCGGCGGTGTTGCTGGCCGACGAGCCGACCGGCAACCTCGATTCGGAACGCTCGGTCGAGATCATGCAATTGCTCGCCGGGCTCAACCGCGACAGCGGGATTACGGTGATTATGGTGACGCACGAGCCCGACATGGCGGCGTTTGCGCGCACGATCGTGCATTTCAAGGACGGCCTGGTCGAGCGCGTCGATACGCAGCATGCGCCCGGCCAGGTTCCGGCGTTCGACTGATGCTCGGCACCACGCTCATCCTCGCGCTGCGCTCGATCTCGCGGCACAAATTGCGGTCGTTCCTGACGACGCTCGGCATCATTATCGGCGTGGCGGCGGTGGTGACGATGGTGACACTCGGCAACGCCACCACGGCGGCGGTGCAGAAATCGATCTCGTCGCTGGGCACCAACATCCTGCAAGTGCGTCCGGGACAGGGCTTCGGCCGTGGCGGCGGCGGGCCGCGTCCGCCCGATTTCAAGCCGCAGGACGTGGCCGCGATCCGCGATCAAATCGCCGGGGTCACCGCTGTGGCGGCGCAGGCAGGCACGTCCGCGACCGCAATTTACGAAGGCGCGAACTGGTCGACGACCGTCAATGGCACCACCAACGAATATTTCCTGGTGCAACCATGGCCGTTGACCGAGGGCCGCTATTTCTCGCCGACCGAGGAGGCTGCGGGCAAATCGGTTTGTATCATCGGCAATACCGTTAACGACAATCTTTATCGCGGTGGCTCTCCGCTCGGTACGCGGATGCGGATCGGCGGGATTTCGTGTGATGTGATCGGGTTGCTGTCGAAGCGCGGCCAGGCCGGCTTTGGCGGTGACCAGGACGATGTCGTGATCATGCCGCTCAAGACCGTGCAGCGCCGTTTTACCGGTTCGACCGATCTGAAGCTGATGCTGGTCGGCGTCGACCAGGCGTATTCGAGTGCCGCAGTGCAGGCCGCGATCGAGAATCTGCTGCGCGAACGGCGCAACATCACCGGCGGCAAGGACGATGATTTCAACATCTTCGACACCGCGCAGATTTCCGCGACGCTGACGCAATCGACGACCTTGCTCACCGGCATCGTCACCACGGTGGCGGCGATCAGCCTGATCGTGGGGGGCATCGGCATCATGAACATCATGCTGGTGTCGGTAACCGAACGCACGCGCGAGATCGGCATCCGCCTCGCGATCGGCGCAGTGGCGAATGAGGTGCTGATGCAGTTTCTGGTCGAGGCGATTGCCTTGTCGATGCTGGGCGGGGTGATCGGGCTGATCGTGGCGCAAGTGGCGGTACTGGGGCTATCGGGCGTGATGAAGGTCGATTACCTGTTCGTGCCGCAAATCAACATCATCGCCTTTGGCATTTCGGCGTTGATCGGTGTGGTGTTCGGCTATTTCCCGGCGCGCCGCGCGGCCTCGCTCAACCCGATCGACGCGCTGCGCCACGAATAGGCGCGCAGCGCACTTCTCTCGCCCTTACTTCCTCCGCGTCCTCCGCGCCTCTGCGCGAACAGAATCTTCTTTTTTTCGCGCAGAGGCGCGGAGGACGCAGAGAAGAATATGATGCCCGCTTGCGCGGGGTAAAGGGGATGGGCAGGAGGCTGGCATGACCAGTTGGAAAGTGAGCCTGCCCTGCACCCGCGCCGAAGCCGAGGCGATCGATGCCGCCGAGGATGTCGCCGAGGGCGTCGTGCTGATGACGACCGAAATCGAGGAAGATGACCGCGAACATTGGCGGCTCGACGCCTATCTCGAGGCGGAGCCCACGCCTGAGACGATCGCCGCGATCTGCGCGTTGGTGCCGAGTGCCGCTGGTGCGCCACCCGTGATCGAAAAGCTGGAGGACGAGGATTGGGTGACGCTCAGCCAGCAGGGGCTGGAGCCGATCGCCGAAGGGCGCTTCGTCGTCCACACCAGCGCGTACCCGGTCGCGCCGCCGCCGGGCGGGCGCGCTTTCCTGATCGAGGCAGGGCAGGCGTTCGGGACGGGGCATCATGCGACCACCTCGGGATGTCTCGCGATGCTCGATGGGATGGCGGACTGGGGTTTCGACAACATCATCGACGTCGGGACGGGGACGGGGCTTTTGGCGTTTGCTGCGCGTCATTTGTGGCCAGGGGCGACGATCGTCGCGACCGACATCGACCCGCGCGCGATCGTGGTGACGCGCGAGAATGCCGAGCTGAACGCAATTCCGGCGATCGACTTGATCGTTGCCGATGGCGCGCTTGACGACAGCATTACCGCGCGTGCGCCGTATGATCTGCTGATCGCCAATATTCTGGCAGGCCCGTTGGTGTCGATGGCACCCGAAATCGCCGCGATCGCGGCCCCGGGTGCCACCATCGTGCTGGCGGGGCTGCTGGAGACGCAGCGCGGCGATGTGGTCGCGGCGTTTGGCGAATGCGGCTGCACGCTGGACGCGGTCGACCGGCGCGGCGACTGGTCGATCCTGCGCTTGACGGCGGGGGCGGAGCGTTATGTGCCGACCAGGCCGATCGACCCCAAGGGCCGCGACGGCTGGGCGCTCGACCTCTGACCGGCGGGCGGTTGCGTCGTGGCCGAGGCCCCGGTACGGCGCAGCAACCTTTTTTGACCGGAGACCCTCTGTGACCGAGCCCACCTACGACGTCGTCGCGATCGGCAATGCCATCGTCGACGTGTTGTCGCAGTCCGACGACGCCTTCCTCGCCGAGGCGGCGATGACCAAGGGCTCGATGCAATTGATGTTCTCGCCGGAGGAAGCCGACGCGCTCTACGCCAAGATGGGCCCGGGCATCGAGGCGAGCGGCGGGTCTGCCGCCAACACCGTGGCGGGCATCGCCGCGATGGGCGGCAAGTGTGGCTTTATCGGCCAGGTCGCCAACGATGAACTGGGCGACATCTTCGCGCATGACATTCGCGCGGTCGGCATCGATTTCACCACCGCAGCGCGCGAAGGCGCACCGACGACGGCACGCTGCCTGATCTTCGTCACGCCCGATGGTCAGCGCACGATGAACACCTTCCTCGGTGCCTCGCAATTCCTGCCCGAGGCGGCGCTCGACCGTGACCTGATCGCCAGCGCCGCGATCCTGTATCTCGAAGGCTATTTGTGGGACCCGGAAGAGCCGCGCCAGGCGATGCGCGCCGCGATCGAGGTTGCGCGCAAGGCCGGGCGCAAGGTCGCCTTCACGCTGAGCGACGTGTTCTGCATCTCGCGCCATGGCGGCGACTTCCGCAAGCTGATGGCCGATGGTCTGATCGACATCATGTTCGCCAATGCAGCGGAGATCACCGCCTTGATGGGCACCGAGGATTTCGACGCGGCGGTGGCTGCCGCCTCGGCCGAAGTGCCGATGCTGGTGGTGACGCGCAGCGAGCATGGCGCGATCGCGGTGTCGGGCGGCAAGATCGTCAGCGTCCCCGCCGAGCCGATCGAGCGTGTGGTCGACACCACCGGCGCGGGCGACCTGTTCGCCGCCGGTTTCCTGCGCGGTCAGGCGCAGGGCAAGAGCATCGAGGCCTCGCTCAAGATGGGCGCGATTTGCGCCGCCGAGATCATCTCGCATTATGGCGCGCGTGCGCAGGTCGACCTGAAGGCGCTGATCGCCAGCAAGCTCGGCTGAAACCTTCCTCCCCTCCCTTTCAGGGAGGGGAGACGTGCGCGAGATATAAAAAAGGCCGGGGATCGCTCCCCGGCCTTTTTCGTGTGCGGTGCGACCCGGCTCAGATCGAGCCCGGCGGCAAGGGTGCCAGATCGTCGTCCGACACCACCTCGGTGATGCCGCGCCCGACATGGCTGCGCGAACGGCTGTAGAGGAAATACACGATCAACCCGATCGCGCCCCAGCCCGGCAGCACCAGAATAGCGGTGAGCGGCAGCGAGAAATACAGGCCAAGGCAGCCGATGATCGCCAGCGGTGCGATGATGTAGACCGCCGGCGTGCGGAACGGACGACGCCGCGACGGATCGGTCTTGCGCAATACCATAACCGACACCGCCACCATGAAGAAGGCGAACAGCGTGCCCGAGTTGGAATAATCGGCAAGCTTGCCGACCGGCAGCACCGCCGACGCCAGCGCCGCGCCGATGCCGGTGACGACGGTCACCACATGCGGGGTGCGGAACTTCGGATGGACCGAAGCGAGCTTGGCAGGGAGCAGACCGTCACGCGCCATCGTGAAGAATACGCGGGTCTGGCCGAACATCATCATCAGCACGACCGACGGCAGCGCCAGCACGGCGGCGAGGCCAACCAGGCGACCGATGGCGGGCCAGCCGATCGACGTCAGCACGTGCACCAGCGCTTCCTTGGAGCAGACGAGCGGCTCGAGAGCCCCGCTGGCGACGATGCTGGCGCAGCGGCCAGCAAGCTCCGGCGAGCCCGGCGACAGCGGAATGCCACCGCTCATCACCGGCTGCGCGCCGATCGCACCGATCGCACCGGTGGCGACGAGCAGATAGAAGATGGTGCACACGCCAAGCGACGCGATCAGGCCGATCGGCACGTTGCGCTGCGGGTTTTTGGTTTCCTCGGCCGCCGTCGAAACCGCGTCGAAGCCGACATAGGCAAAGAAGATCGACGCCGCCGCGCCGAACACACCGGCGGTGCCGGTCGGGATCAGCGGGTTGAAATTGCTCGATTTGAGGACCGGAATGGTCAGGATGATGAACGCGGTCAGCGCGGTGATCTTGATCGCGACGAGCACGGCGTTGGCGCGCGCGCTCTCGGTGGTGCCGATCACTAGCAGCCAGGTCACCAGGCCGACGATCACGACCGCCGGAAAGTTGATCCAGCCGCCTGTCGCCATTGCCGTGGTCAGATCGGCATTGGGCGTCGCACCGAAGGCGACCGCGACATGCGCCATCAAAGCGTCGGCGTTACTGATCGCGGCGGGCACGTGCACGCCGAGACCCGTAAGCAAGCCGACGAAATGGTTCGACCAGCCGACCGCGACCGCGCTCGCGCCGACGGCATATTCGAGGATCAGCGCCCAGCCGACCATCCACGCCAGCAATTCGCCGGTAACGGCATAGGTGTAGGTATAAGCGGAGCCCGAGACCGGCACCATCGAAGCCAGTTCGGAATAGCATAACGCGGCGACGGCACAGACGAAGCCCGCCACGACGAAGCTGAGCAACATGCCCGGCCCGGCCTTTTGCGCGGCTTCGGAGGTGAGCACGAAGATACCCGTACCGATCACCGCGCCGATGCCGAGCATCGTCAACTGGAACGCGCCCAGCGATCGATGCAGACCCTTCTTTTCGGCGGTCGCGAGAATCGCGTCCAGAGATTTCACCCTGTCAAAAATCATGCAGTTGGATCCCCACGTGTGTGCTGCGCGATCCACCGATACGCGCGCTTACTATACGAGCCTAAAGCCAAAACGGGCGCGCGCAATCCCCTTAGCGCGCGAGCAACGGCCCAAGCGCGCGCCCGGCGAAGATATGGACGTGAAGGTGCGGCACTTCCTGGTGCGAATCGGTGCCGCTATTTGCGAGCAGCCGGTATCCGGGGGCGACCAGTCCGGCATCGCGCGCGACCTTGCCGACCGCGCGGACGAAGCCGGTGATTTCGGCATCGGACGCCTTTGCGCTGAAATCATCCCACGAGACATAGGCACCCTTGGGGATAACCAGGATGTGCGTCGGGGATTGCGGGTTGATGTCGGGAAAGGCGAGGGCATAGTCGTCCTCGTACAGCCGCGTCGCGGGAATCTCGCCGCGCAGGATCTTGGCGAAGACGTTCTGGTCGTCATAGGGCAGTGTTGCGTCGACGGGCATAAATTCCCCTCCCGCGGGCGGGAGGGGTTAGGGGAGGGGCTTTCCTCCTGGGGCTCCCGGCGGTGTGGGCTTCATGCCCTCCCCCAACCCCTCCCGCAAGCGGGAGGGGAGAAAGAAGGCCCCTCCCGCAAGCGAGGGGAGAAAGAAGCGGCCACCCCGCAAGCGGGAGGGGAGCATTAGGCCTTTCGCGCGGCCCTTTCGTCGATTCCCGACACGCCTTCGCGCCGCGCGATTTCGGCGCGGATGTCGTCGAGCGTGACGTCGCACTCGGCCAGCAGCACGAGCAGGTGGAAGACGAGATCGGTCGCCTCTCCGACCAGTGCGGCCTTATCCTCGACCAAAGCGGCGATGACGGTTTCGACCGCTTCCTCGCCGACCTTCTGCGCAATCTTCTTGCGGCCGCGTGCGAACAGCTTGGCGGTGTAGGAGGTTGCGGGATCGGCACCCTTGCGGGCGTGGATCGTCGCTTCGAGCTGGTCGATCGGGTCTTGGGCCATGCGCCACGGCTGGCGCAAGTGCCGCCGCGCGTCAATCCTTGGGCGGGCGCTTGCGGCGACGCATTGCGCGCTGTGCCAGCCAAATTCCGGCTGCGGCCATCGCCGCGAGCGCGAGGTCCGACAGTTCCGGCATCGTGCGGCGAGTCACCTCTCCGCTATGCGCGGCTAGAGCGGGTGCGGCGGCGAGCAGCGGGAGAAGAAGGCGAAGCATCGGATCAGCATCTAGGCGGGTCCGACTGCAAAAGCATTAACCGTGACTGCGGACGGGGATTCCGGCGCCTGCGAGCGCTGCATGCGCATCGGCGATGCTCGCTTCGCCGAAATGGAAGATCGAGGCGGCGAGCACTGCGCTGGCATGGCCCTCGCTGATCCCCGCGACGAGATCGGACAAGCCGCCGACCCCGCCCGAGGCGACCACCGGCACGCGCACCTGATCGGCGATGGTGCGCGTGAGCGCGAGGTCGAAGCCTTGCCGCGTGCCGTCGCGGTCCATCGAAGTGACGAGCAATTCGCCCGCGCCAAGCTCGGCCAGCCGCAGTGCGTGCGCGACGGCATCGATGCCGGTCGCCCGCCTGCCGCCATGGGTGAACACTTCCCAGCCGCCCTCGACGCGCCGCGCATCGACCGAGGCGACGACGCATTGGCTGCCGAAGCGGTCGGCGAGATCGGCGACCAGTTCGGGCCGCGCCACCGCCGCGCTGTTGATCGCGACCTTGTCCGCCCCCGCCAGCAGCAGCGCGCGCGCATCCTCGACCGAGCGCACCCCGCCGCCGACCGTCAGCGGCATGAAGCAGACCTCGGCGGTGCGCCGCACCACGTCGAGGATCGTGCCGCGCGCCTCATGGCTGGCGGTGATGTCGAGGAAGCACAGTTCGTCCGCCCCCGCCGCATCATAAGCGCGGGCCTGCTCGACCGGATCACCCGCATCGCGCAGCTCGACGAAGTTGACGCCCTTGACGACGCGGCCATTGGCGACGTCGAGACAGGGAATGACGCGCGCGCGGACGGTCATAGGGGAGGGAGCAGAAAAATTGACCAAGTGATAAGTCCAACGATTAAGGCCACCCTACCCAGAATAGCTACCCAAAAGAGCGTCGGACTAGCTGCGCGGGTCACATCGATCCGTTGTCCACCCATCCAATGCACCGACGTGCCACGACTGAAATCGCGCCATGTAAGGGTGGCACCAATCAAACATACTGCGAGCGCCAGCGCGGTTGCGAGGTAAAAGCTCACGCCGCCGCCGCCACAGCCAGCGCCGCCGCCAGATCGAGCCGCCCGTCATACAGCGCGCGCCCCGTAATTACGCCTTCTACACCATCGCGGTTGTGCAGCGCGAGCACGTGGATCTCGGCGATGCCCTTTACCCCGCCGCTGGCGATGACCGGGATACGCACCGCGCGCGCCAGATCGACGGTTGCCTCGACATTGCAGCCTTTCAGCAAGCCGTCGCGCCCGACGTCGGTGAAGAGCAGCGCGGCAACGCCCGCATCCTCGAACCGCCGCGCCATGTCGATCACTTCGACGGTGGAGACATCCGCCCAGCCCTTGGTCGCGACGAAGCCATCGCGCGCATCGACCGCGACGACGATGCCGCCGGGGAAATCGCGCGCCGCCGCGCGGACCAGCTCGGGGTTTTCGAGCGCCGCGGTGCCGATCACCACGCGCGACACGCCCAGATCGAACCAGCGCTCGATCCCGGCGCGATCGCGGATGCCGCCGCCCAATTGCACATGGCCGGGGAAGCGCTCGACGATCGCGCGCACCGCCTCGCCATTGACCGATTCGCCCGCGAACGCCCCGTCGAGATCGACGACGTGGAGATGCTGCGCGCCAGCTTGCGCAAACAGCATCGCTTGCGCGGCGGGATCGTCGCCATAGACGGTCGCGCGGTCCATATCGCCCTCGGCCAGGCGGACGACCTGGCCGCCCTTCAGATCGATCGCGGGGAAAACGATAAGGCTCATGGTTTCCAGCTCAAGAATCGCGTGAGAAGATCGAGCCCGTAACGCTGGCTCTTTTCGGGGTGGAATTGCACGCCCAGCATGTTGTCGCGGCCAATGGCGGCGGTGACCGGCCCGGCATGATCGGTCCCCGCGATCACATCGTCGCCCTCGAAGGCGTAGGAATGCAGGAAATAGGCTTCGCCCGGCACGATCAGCGGATGTGCGACGCTGGGGACGACATCGTTCCAGCCCATATGCGGCACTTTGGCGGTAGGGTCGGCAGGGGTAAGGTGGCGGACGGTGCCGCGCATCCAGCCGAGCCCGGCATGCGTGCCCAGTTCCTCGCCGGTATCCGCCATCAATTGCATACCGACGCAAATGCCGAGGAAGGGCACCGCGTCGCTTCGCACGCGCTGTTCGAGCGCCTCGACCATGCCCGGCACTGCGCGGAGTGCCGCCGCGCACGCGCCGAACGCGCCGACTCCGGGGAGGACGATACGGTCGGCAGTCGCGACGGCGGCGGCATCGGCGGTGATCAGCACGTCGCTGGCGCCCGCCGCCTTCAGCGCATTGGCGACCGAATGCAGGTTGCCTGCGCCATAATCGATCAGGGCCAGCGTCACATTCCCCTCCCGCTTGCGGGAGGGGTTAGGGGCGGGGATGGCAAGATAGCGGGCCGGAAGGGCAGGCCCTCCCCCAGCCCAGTTCCGGGTCGGATGTGCCCCCGGCACATCCTCAACAGCGCGGGGCGCTGTTGACCCAGAACTCGCAAGCGGAAGGGGAGCGTCACAACGTCCCCTTGGTGCTGGGGATCACGCCTGCCTTGCGCGGGTCGAGCTCGACCGCTTCGCGCAACGCCCGCGCGACGCCCTTGAACGCGGCTTCGGCGATATGGTGGTTGTTGGTGCCGTACAGCGTCTCGATGTGCAGCGTGATGCCCGCGGTCTGCGCGAAGGAATGGAAGAAATGTTCGAACATTTCGGTGTCCATCTCGCCCAGCTTCTTCTGCGAGAAGGCGGTCTTCCACACCAGATAGGGCCGACCCGAAATATCGATCGCGACGCGCGTGAGCGTCTCGTCCATCGGCGACAGCGCATCGGCATAGCGGCGGATGCCGCGCTTTTCGCCCAGCGCCTTCAGCACGGCTTCGCCAATCGCAAGGCCGGTATCCTCGACCGTGTGATGCTGGTCGATGTGCAGATCGCCCACCGTCTTGATATGCATGTCGATCAGCGAATGGCGGCTGAGCTGTTCGAGCATATGATCGAAGAAGCCGATGCCGGTGGAGACCGTATAGGCTCCCGTGCCATCGAGGTTGACGGTGACGTCGATCGACGTCTCGCTGGTGTGGCGGCTGATCGTGGCGGTACGCATGCTTTCCCCATAACGCGCTTGCGACCGCATGCAATCTTGCTGCCTATGTTGACTCCCCAATCTTGACGACGACGCAAAGCCCGCTACCCAAGGGCGCATGAGCGATGGCCTTCCCGATAGTCTGATTCCCTATGACGAAATCGTCCAGGAGGCGTTGCGTGCCGTGGTCGGGAGGGTGCTGGGGTCGGTCGCCAGCAATGGCGGCCTGCCGGGCGAGCATCACTTCTACATCACCTTCAAGACGCAGGCACCGGGCGTGGACATTCCGCAACGCCTGATCGAGCGCTTTCCCGATGAAATGACGATCGTGATGCAGAACCGCTATTGGGATCTGCTGGTAGACGACACCAAGTTTTCGATCGGCCTTAGCTTCAACCAGGTGCCGTCCAAGCTGGTGATTCCCTATTCGGCGATTACCCTCTTTCATGATCCGGCGGTCAGTTTCGAATTGCGCTTCCAGGCGGCGGAAGGCCCCGAAGGCCCCGAGCCGCATGACGAAGCGGAGAATGACGGCCCGACGATCAAGCCGGTCGAGGATGGATCCAACGTCGTCGCGGTGGATTTCAAGCGGAAGAAGTAAGCTGGCCGTATAAACGACTCTTTATACGACCCTTTTCGTCACCCCGGGCTTGTCCCGGGGTCCACCGTGCCGCACATCGCAACCGATCGGCTTTGCAGCCCGGTGGATGCCGGGACAAGCCCGGCATGACGGAGTTGGCATGGTTCAGAATACCCGCACCGAAACCGATTCGCTTGGGCCCATCGAAGTCCCGGCCAGCGCTTATTGGGGCGCGCAGACACAGCGTTCGATCGAGAATTTCCCGTTTCCTGCGACCGAGCGCATGCCGATCGCGATCATCCACGCGCTCGCCATCGTCAAACAGGCGGCGGCACGGGTGAACCGCCAGCATGGCCTGCCCGCCGAGATTGCCGACGCGATCGAGACGGCGGCGGCGGAAGTGGTGGCGGGCAAATTCGACGATCAGTTCCCGTTGGTCATCTGGCAGACGGGCAGCGGCACCCAGTCCAACATGAACGTCAACGAAGTGATTGCCGGGCGCGCCAATGAGCTGCTGACCGGCACGCGCGGCGGCAAGGTGCCGGTCCACCCCAACGATCACGTCAACAAAAGCCAGTCCTCGAATGACAGTTTCCCGACCGCACTGCACATCGCGGCGGCGCTTGCCGCGACGCAGCGGCTGTTGCCCGCGCTCGACCGGCTCAACCGCGCGGTGAAGGCCAAGTCGGAGGCGTGGCGTGATATTGTGAAGATCGGTCGCACGCATTTGCAGGACGCGACGCCGCTGACGCTGGGGCAGGAATTCTCGGGGTACGCGGTGCAATTGTACCGTTGCTATCACCGCATCGAACCGGCGATCACCCACAATATGCTGTTGCTCGCGCAAGGCGGCACGGCGGTCGGCACCGGCCTCAATGCGCCCGCCGGTTTCGCCGAGGCGTTTGCGGCCGAGGTGGCGGCGATCACCGGCCTTGCCTTTGAAACCATGCCCAACAAGTTCGAGGCGCTCGCCTCGAACGATCCGATCGTGCACGTGTCGGGCACACTCAATACGCTGGCGGTGGCGCTGACCAAGATCGCCAACGATATTCGCTTGCTGGGTTCGGGCCCGCGTTCGGGGCTGGGCGAACTGCATTTGCCGGAGAATGAGCCCGGCAGCTCGATCATGCCGGGCAAGGTCAACCCGACGCAGTGCGAAATGCTGACGATGGTGGCGGCGCAAGTGATCGGCAATCATCAGGCGATCACGATCGGGGGGCTACAGGGGCATCTCGAACTGAATGTGTTCAAGCCGATGATCGGCGCGGCGCTGCTGCGCTCGATCGATCTGCTGAGCGTCGGCATGGCGAGTTTCGCTGAGCGCTGCGTCGAGGGGATCGAACCGAATCGCGACCGGATCGCCGAACTGGTCGAGCGTTCGCTGATGTTGGTCACCGCGCTTGCGCCCGAAATCGGCTATGACAATGCCGCGAAGATCGCCAAGCACGCGCACCATGAAGGCCTGACGCTCAAGGAAGCGGGGCTGGCGCTCGGACTGGTCGACGCCGAGACGTTCGATCGCTTAGTCCGCCCCGAAACGATGGTCTGAAGCGCCGCAGGCATTCTCTCTCTCCTTCTGCTCCGCGTCCTCTGCGCCTCTGCGCGAATCATTCTTCTTTTTTGTTCGCGCAGAGGCGCGGAGGACGCAGAGGCGCAGAGAGTGGGTGGGATGTAGCGCGGGTGCGCGATTTGTGGAGGAGAAGTGTTCCGCTTCGCGGGGTTTGGGCAGGAACCATATCGCCGGTCGCGCGCTCAAGCGGCGAATGGGAGACTAGACATGAGTTTCACGACCCTGATTGGTGCGGCGATTGGCAGTGCGATCGATGGCGCGAGCGGTGATGACAGCAGCATCGATGGTGCGATCGAAGGCGCGATTGCCGCCAATGTCGTGAAGGCGGTGATTCCGCTGGCCTTGACCTTCGCGACTGGCTGGCTGGTGCTGCGCGGGATCGGTAAAGTGAAGGATCAGGTGTTCGGAACCAGCACCGCCGAGCGTTGATCGGCCACGCCATGCCTTGACGGGACGGCCATGCCCGCGCCAAAGGCGCGCATGGTCGACCATCGCGCTTCTCAACCCAAGAACTTCAAACGCCGCGGACTGATGTTCGTCTTGTCCTCTCCGTCCGGGGCGGGCAAGTCGACGATCGCCAACCGGCTGCTGAAGGAAGAGCGCAACAAGCTCAAAATGTCAGTGTCTTACACCACCCGGCCGATGCGCAAGGGCGAGGTCGAGGGCAAGGACTATCACTTCGTCGACAAGGAAACCTTCCGCGCCATGGCGGAGGACGACCAGTTCCTCGAATGGGCGCGCGTGTTCGACGAACGCTACGGCACGCCGCGCGACACCGTGTTCAAGGATCTCGAACACGGCCAGGACATTCTGTTCGACATCGATTGGCAGGGCGCGCAGCAATTGTTCCAGCTCGCCGGCGGTGACGTCGTGCGCGTGTTCATCCTGCCGCCGGGCCTCAAGACGCTGCGCGAGCGCCTCGAAAAGCGCGCGACCGACACGCAGGAGGTGATCGACCGGCGCATGGACCGTGCGCTGGCCGAAGTGAGCCATTGGGACGGCTATGATTATGTGCTGGTCAATGACGATCTCGACGATTGCTATGACTGCGTGCAGACCATCCTGACCGCCGAGCGGCTCAAGCGCTCACGCCAGCGTGGCATGATCGGCTTCATCCGCCGCCTGCCCGAGAAATAAGAAGCGCACGCCAGCGTCGAAATCGCGACGCCGCGCTTCGATTCCGGCGGCCGCGAGCGGATCGCGGCCCCAACGTTCGGCCTGATAGTCTTCGTCGAGCGTGATCGCGTCCCAGACCTGTTCGGCGCTCGCCGCGCCCTCGGCCAGGGCCAGCGCCGCGATCAGCGATCCACCGATGGTGACGATCGGCGAGAGCGCCGCGAGCGCGAACGCATCGCGTGCGGCGATAGCGGACCCGAGTCGCTGGAGCGTCGCGGCGGGCTGCGCGCGGTGGAGGATGCCGGTGGCGACCTCGATCTGCACGTCATAGCGCGCGCGCGCCCAATCGAGCAGCGGGTCCCATGCCGCCGCCTGGCGCGCGACCAGATCCTCGGGCGCATCGGCGCGGTAACAGAGCAAGTCGCTGTCGGCATAAGTGGCGAGCCCGCGCGCGAACAATGCCGGATCGGGCGAGACCCGGTCGATCGCGGCGTTGGCGAGGCCGGTCAGCGGCATGGCGAGCGGGTTGATCTCGCCTTCGACCGCGCGCCATTCCTCGGCCACCGCCTCCGCCAGGGCAGCGGTCGGCAGTGCCAGCGGCACGCGGCCGGGGGTGCGCACGGGCTTGCCGTCGAGCTGGACGGAGCGGCTGTCGTCGAGGGTGACGTGGGTCCAGAAGCGTTTCATGGAGGTCTCCATAGCGCGGCGGTGCGCTATGTCGAACCGGCGTAGGCTATTCCGCCGGGGGCGTGCGCCAGCGTTGCGCCAGCGCGCGTGGGACGATCGCAATCATCAGCAGGGCGGAGAGCACCAGCGCGGTGCCGATAACCTTGGGAATCGGGGCATCGGCGCGGGCGATCAGCACTAGACCGAGCAAGGCTCCGGCCGACCCGGCGAGCCGCGTCGCGGTGATCGCAAGATAGCGATTGCGAATGGTCGCATCGGGATCGGTCACCGCGGTGTCTCCTGAAACGTGACTAGCTGGGGCAGCGCCGCCACCGTCGATGCGATGGCATGCGCGCCCGCAGCCGTCAGCTCGTCCACGGGGTGATAGCCCCAGGCGACGCCAAGCGCGCGTGCCCCCGCCGCGCGTGCCATCAGCATGTCATAGCTGGTATCGCCGATCATCACCGTTGTTTCGGGGGTTGCGCCCGAATCGGCCATGGCTGTCTCAATCATGGACGGGTGCGGCTTGGAGGGGTGGCGGTCGGCGGTCTGGAGCGTGATGAAGCGGTCGGCAATGCCGTGATGCGCCAGGATATGGGCAAGCCCGCGATCGGATTTGCCGGTGGCGACGCCCAGGTGCCAGCCATCTGCACGCAACAGATCGAGCACGTCGACGATCCCGGCGTAAAGCGGCTCCTCGGCCATCGCTCCGGCTGTGCGCATCTTGAAGAAGGCGGCCTTATAGTCGGCGGCGAGGCTCTGGTGCAGCGCATCCTCGCCCTCGGGCAGCAACTGCTGCATCGCCTCGACCAGGCTCAGCCCGACGATCCGCCGAATCGCCGACCGGTCCGGTGGGGTGAGGCTCGCCCCTGCGAAGGCGTGCTCGACCGAACGGCAGATGTTGTCCTGACTGTCGACCAGCGTGCCGTCACAATCGAAGAGCGCGAGGCGGTTCATCGAGTCATCGCTTCTGCGAGCGCCGGATTGCCGCTTCGCCGCAGGCCCGCGATGACACCGACATTGTCTTCGTTCGATTTGTGCTGGCTGAGCTTGGTCGTGCCACGTACCGTTTCCACCGCGACTTCAACGCCGATGATGCTCTTGAGCAATGTCTCGAAATATTCCGGGTCGGTTTTTCCACGCGTCCATGGCAGCTCGGGCGAAACACGCGGCTCGTTGAGCGCGGCGAGGGTATCGAGCTGTGCGGTCAGTTCCCTCTCATCAAGCAAGCGCGCCGTCCCGACGATCTCGACCGCGACATAATTCCATGTCGGCACATGCTGTGGTCCCTGCGGGTCGGCGTACCAGCTCGGGCTGATATAGCCGTCGGTCGCGCTGATGCTGAGCAGCAGCGTCGCGCCATCCAGGTGCCGCGCGATCCGATTGCCGCGCGCGACATGGAAGCGGAAGGCTCCGTCGAAGGGCGTAACCGGGGCATGCGCTACCATAGGCCCCTCGGGCGTGCTCACGAAGATGTGCGCAAAGGCTCGCTTGGCCGCGAAATCGAGCATCGAGACATCATCGGCAAAGCGGAAGGCGCGGTTCGGATGCATCGTGGACTAGTCCGACGCGCCCCGACGCCGCCGTTCGCCCTTGCGGTCCTTGCGGACGGTCTTGGCGTGCTGGCGCGCCTGCTGCTTCTTGACCGCGCGGCTTGGCGGGGGTGGCGATTCGAGCGGCATGGTGTTGCCCAGCATCTCGTCAAAGCCCAATTGCTTGAGGCTTTCGGCGAAGTGCGTCGGCAATTCGGCCTGGACGTCGATCGCGCCGCCATCGGGGTGATCGATGCGAATCCGCCTGGAATGCAGGTGCATTTTGCGCGAGATATTGCCGGTGAGAAACGCCGCCTGCCCGCCATATTTGCCGTCGCCGACAATGGGATGGCCGATCGCTGCCAGATGTACGCGCAACTGGTGCGTGCGGCCGGTATAGGGGATCAGCTCGAGCCAGGCGGTGGTGGTGCCCGCCATTTCGATCACGCGGTAGCGCGTCCGCGCCGGGCTGCCTTCCTTTTCATCGACATGCATCTTCTCGCCGCCAGAACCGGGCTGCTTGGCGATCGGCAGTTCGATCATCCCGTCCTCGATCGAGGGCACGCCGACGACCAGCGCCCAATAGGTTTTGCGTGCAGTGCGCGAGGAGAAGGATTTGGAGAAATAGGCGGCGGCACGCGCGGTGCGCGCGATCAGCAGGGCTCCGCTCGTGTCCTTGTCGAGCCGGTGGACCAGCTTGGGGCGGCCCTCCAGATCGTCCTGCAAGGCATCGAGCAAGCCATCGACATGCTCGATCGTCTTGGTGCCGCCTTGCGTGGCGAGGCCGGGCGGCTTGTTGAGCACGATCGCCTGGGCATCGCGATGAATGACCATCTCTCGCGCAAAGGTGATCTCGTCATCGCTGAGCGGCGGTCGTTCGCGCTTGACCGGGGCATCGACCCGGACCGGTTCGGCGGGCGGTACCCGGATCGCTTGACCGGTGGCGACGTGATCGCCGGGCTTGGCGCGCGCGCCATCGACGCGGAGTTGGCCGGTGCGCGCCCATTTCGCGACCGTGGTGTAGCTGGTGTCGGGCAAATGCCGCTTGAACCAGCGGTCGAGCCGGATGCCGTCATCGTCCACGCCAACAGTGAACTGGCGGACATCGGAGGTTGCTTTGGTGGGGCCGTCGCTCATGCCGCCACCCGCACGGCGGTGAGGCCGACGAACACGGCGAGAATCGACCCGATTACCGAGACGAGCACATAGCCGAGCGCCGTTCCGATACTACCGCGCTCGATCAGCGCGATGGTATCGAGCGAGAAGGACGAGAAGGTGGTGAAACCGCCGAGCACGCCGACGCCGAGCAGCAAGCGCCACGCCTCGCTGTTTGGGTGGCGCGCAAGAATACCGGCGAGCACCCCCATCGCCAGCCCGCCGACCAGATTGACCGTCAGCGTGCCATAAGGGAAATTGGGGCCGAACCCGGCGAGCGTGGCGCGCCCGACGAGTAAGCGCGCGGCCGAACCGAGCGCGCCGCCCGCCATGACGAGGATAAGATGATACATGAGGGTGCGTTAGCGCGGATTGACACAAAAATGAACCTTTTCCCCAACGCCGCCGCGCAGGGGGTGGTTTTGTGGCCGAGCGGCGTGGGTATCGCGCCGTCGAAACCCAGCTTAATTGCCGTTATTGGCGATCAGATCGACATCGGTGCCGCCATCGCGGCGCGGCGTGAGGAACAGCACATAGGCCCCGCCATCCCGGTCGCGCGTGCCGCCCAGCGTATGCTGGGTCCCGTCCGACTGATGTTCGGCGGTGAAGCCGGTGTTGGTGACGCGGGTATAATACCAATCGACCACGGTTTGCAGCCGCGCATTGGTCGAGAAGCTGACCGCGCGCAGCGCGCACGCACCGGTGTTCGCGCCGGCGGCCTCGGTCACGCGCGCGCCGGGGTACAGCGGGACATCGGCGGGGAGGCGATCGGCCCAGCTCGCCGAATAGCGCAGTGCGCCAGCGCAGGCGCTGGTGCGGCGGTTCGTCTGGCGCGCGGCGAGCGCGCCCAACGTCAGTGATTCGCGGGCGGCGGTGCAGCCGGGGCAATCCTTGCTCGGCGCAGGGGCGGATTTGATCGTTTCGCTGGTGGAGGCTCCGGCGGATCCGGGGGTTCTGCCCGGCGGCTGTGCGATGCCGGTTGGCGGTACGCCGCCCGAATACGGCTGTGCCGGTGGTCGGACGCTGTCCGCATTGGCATGTTGGGTGAGCGCGGGATCGACCATGATCTGGTCGTGCAGCGCCGCGGTCATCGCCGGGTCGCTGACATTGGCGTTGCCCGAGCCCGCCTCGACCAGTTCGTTATCGAGCGAATCGAGATTGCGGTCGTCATCGCGCTTGCCGCACGCCAGCAGAGCGAGCGGCAAAGCCACGGCGCTCAGGATGCGGAGGCGGATGCGGACCATCGATCGAAAGCTCCAATATCGGTCTCCGCTTTTGCACCGGGTTCGGTTAAAAAATCGTTGGGCATAGCGGCGCGGTGCCATCGTCGGTTGCGCGCGGCAGCGGGGGGCGTCATGATCCCCGCATGGGCTTTGTCGTCAATCTCTTCTCGATTCTGGTGGGCCTGTTGGCGCTGCCGGTGGCGTTGGTCGGGCTGGTGCCGTTTTTCGGAATCGCCAATTATCTCGCGCTGCCGATCGCGGTGGTCGGCGCGGCCATCGGTGTTTTATCGGGGCATAAGAGTGGCCGTAACTTCAATATTTTCGTTATCGTCGTTGCGGTGGTTCGCCTGATCCTTGGTGGTGGCTTGCTGTAACGGCAAACGGCCCGACGCGGGCGCGCCGGGCCGTTCGTTTTGTCGCCAAAGAGGCTTTAGCGGCAGATGACCTTGCCGCGATCGATCGACTGGCCGAGCAGCGCGCCCGCACCGCCGCCGAGCAAGGTGCCGAGCGTGCGCGAACCGCCACCCGCCAGGCTATTGCCGAGCAGGCCGCCGGTCAGGCCGCCGATGATCAGCCCGGTGGTGCCATCGCTGCGACGGCAATAATAACGGTTGTCGCTGCCGCGATAGATGCGGTCGTTCCGGCCGAGACGGCGCGGCTGGTAATAGCGGCCATCGCGATAATAACGGTCGGCATAATAGGTGCGCTGGCCCGGCTCGTAGCGATTGTAATCATAGCTGCGATATTGCTGCCAGTTGGCCCGACGGTCGTCACGACGGTGGTCGCCGCGATCACGGCCGTCATCGCGACGGTCGCGCCCCTCATCGCGGTGATCGCGACCGTCATTACGCGGGTCGGCGCGTTGATCGGGTCGATCGCCGCGCTGGTCCTGGCGGTCGCCGCGATAGTCCTGCGCGGTGGCGGGAAGCGCGGACAGGGCGGTCGCGGCCATGGCGGCGGCGAGAAAAAACGTGCGCATGCAAAATGCTCCTTGCGGTAATCCGTGTTGGATCATGGACAGAACACACCGGCACGCACGAGGTTGCGTGAACGCAAAACTACACTGCGTTCACGCCCCCGCAAGGAAAGACCGTCGTCGAATTTCTTGCCGTAATTACGCGTTGAGAGAGTGGGTTAGCGTGATTTCGGCATTGAGAACTTTCGACACCGGGCAATTCGCCTTGGCACCGGCGGCAATTGCCTCGAATTGCTCGGGCGAAATGTCGGCGATGGTCGCTTTCAGGTCGAGCGCGGATTTGGTGATGGAGAAACCGTCGCCATCCTTGTCGAGCGTCACCTTCGCGGTCGTCTCCAGCTTGCCGGCGCTGAAACCGGCACCGGCCAGCGCGAAGCTGAGTGCCATGGTGAAGCAACTCGCATGCGCCGCAGCGATCAATTCCTCGGGGTTTGTGCCGATGCCGTCTTCGAAACGGCTGCTGAAGCCATATTGCGTGTCCGACAGGACGCCCGATTGCGTGGAGACATGGCCTTTGCCGTCCTTGCCAAAACCGTCATAGCTGGCCGATCCGCTGCGTGTCGTCATGCTCATTCTCCAATAAAAAGGCGCGGACCGTTGCTGGTCCGCGCCTGATATAGGGTGATCGTGTGACGTTGCTTAGTTGCAGCGACGGTCCGCCGTGCTGGCACGATCAATCGCCCGTCCGCCGAAGGCACCAGCGACGCCGCCGAGCACGGTGCCCAAGGTCTTGTCGCCATGGCCAGCGACCGAATTGCCCAGCAGCGCGCCGCCGACGCCGCCGACGATCAGACCGGTGGTCCCATCGGAATGGCGGCAATAGCGACGCCCGTCGCGGCCCTGATATTCACGCGGCTGATAATGGTGGCGGCGTGCCTCGGCCTGCGTGGTCGGGACGACCATGGTGGCAGGAATCGCGACGGCGGCAGCGCTGAGCGCGAGGATGAAGGTACGCATATGATTTTCTCCCATGAGGTGCGACTTGCTTTGAATCAATCTCGCTAACGTAACGATCTCGATTGTACTTAAGTTTCATGAACCTGAAATAACCGTGTGTTCAGGTAAATGTAGGGCGAAGGCAGCCTGCTTTACGCGCGCGATATTATCCCCGTTATCCACAGTATTCACAGGGTGGCCTGGTCATTTCAGGGCTTGGCGCGACTCGCGGCCCATGACAGCATCTGGATTGTAAGCAGCGGATGAAGAAGCGGGAAACCGAAGAAACATCAGCTACTTATGCTGCGAGAGATGGTATGGTGCCGCTCGGAAACCTGCGATCGGTCAGCAGCGGAAGGATGGCAAGGATCGTGCGGCGTCGCTTTGCGCAGGCAAGGCGCTTCACCGGCGATTACGAGACGCCCTTCCAAATATATCCTGGCCCGGTCGTTCCGCGACGAAGGGGCAGGATGTAGGTGACGGACGGTCCGCGCGCCCCTTCTTTCACGGGGAGAGGGCGATGGGCCGAAGATCGCCGAAACGCGTCGGTCGATGTCCTCTGGGCGCGGTCGAGGCGAGCCGCCAAGACTGAATGGCGCGGACGCTTCCTTCCCGGGCAGTGTCCAGCGCATTCGGATGAGGCGACAGGGGGTCGGCAGCAATGTCGGCCCCTTTTGCGGTGTCGGCGCTTATCGCGGCTCCTCGGCCAGGATGACCTTCGCCCGCGCGCAATCCTGTTCCATTTGCGCCGTGAGCGCGTCGAGCGTGTCGAATTTCGCTTCGGGCCGCAGATACTCGATCAAGGCGACCTCGATCGTCTGGCCATAGAGATTTTCGGAAAAATCGAAGAAGAACGGCTCGAGCAATTCCTTGGGGGGATCGAAACTCGGGCGAATGCCGAGATTGGCTGCGCCATCGAGCACGCGCCCGTCGGGCAAGCGCCCGCGCACGGCATAGATGCCATAAGCCGGGCGCAAATAGCTGCCCATATCGAGATTGGCGGTGGGATAGCCGATCGTACGGCCGAGCTTGTCGCCATGCTGCACCGTGCCCGCCACCGCGAACGGGCGCGTCAGCAGCCGTGCCGCGCCACGTGGGTCCCCCGCCTCCAGCAGCGCGCGGATTCGGCTCGAGGAGACGGGTTCTCCGTCGAGCATGACCGGGCCGACGGTATCGACCGAAAAGCCGTTCTTGCGGCCGAGATCGGCCAGCACCGCGACCGTGCCGCTCTTGGCCTTGCCGAAGGTGAAGTCCTCGCCCGTTACGACTCCGCCGATGCCGATCGTGTCGAGCAGCCGGTCGCCGACGAACTCCACCGCACTCAGCGCGGCGAGTGCCGTATCGAACTGGAAGACGATCATCGCATCGGCCCCGGCTTCGGCGAACAGCCGCTCGCGCTGGTCGAGCGTGGTCAGGCGGAACGGGGCGGTGTCGGGACGGAAATGGCGTACGGGATGCGGATCGAAAGTGGCGACCAGCGCCGGGCGACCCTCCGCGCGCGCGCGTTCCACCGCGCGACCGACCACCGCCTGGTGGCCAAGGTGAAATCCATCGAAATTGCCAAGCGCGACGATCCCCGCGCGCAAGGCTGCGGGAACCACCGAGCCGCCGTCGAGCCGCTGCATGAGCGCGCTATACGGCCCGGTTTGCGGCTGCGCTAGGGGCGATCCCGGCCTTGAGGACGCGCAGGACATTGCCGCCCATCACCTTGGCGATGTCGCCGTCGCTGAAGCCGTGATCGATCAGTGCCTGCGTCACGGCGGCCAACTGGCTGGCGTCAAAGCCCGTGGTCACCGCGCCGTCGAAGTCCGATCCCAGCCCGACATGATCGATCCCCGCCACATCGCGCACATGCGCAATCGCAGCAGCGGCGGCGGCGGGCTGTGTCGAGCAGATCGCCGCATCCCAATAGCCGATCCCGATCACGCCGCCGGTGCGGGCGATGCCGCGAATCTCGTCATCGGTCAGGTTGCGGTTGACCTTGCAGGTCGCCTGCACGCCGCCATGGCTGGCGACGACCGGGCGCTGTGCCATCGCCAGCACTTCGGCAATCGTCGCGTGGCTGGAATGCGCGACGTCGACGACCATGCCGAGCGCCTCCATCCGTCGCACCACCTGCCGACCGAGCGGGGTAAGCCCGGCTTTGGCCTCGCCGTGCATCGACCCCGCCACTTCATTGTCGAAGAAGTGCGCGAGCCCCGCCATACGGAAACCGGCGCGATACAGGACATCGAGATTGGCCAGCTTGCCCTCAAGATCTTGCAGGCCCTCGATCGAGAGCATCCCGCCGACCACCTTTTTCCCGCCCGCGCGATCCGCCAGCAGCCGGTCGAGATCGGCAGGTGAGCGGATCACCCGCAACTGACCGTTTGACGCAGCCGCGTAGCGATCCAGCTTTTGTGCGTGCCACAGCGAGCGTTGCAGCAGCGATCCCCAGGTGCGCGGGGGCTGCAGATCGGCGATGGCGAGCGCGGTGATATTGTCGGTATCGGACGGGTTCGCGTCGTAATTCTGGCCCTTGGGCGTCTTGGTCACCGAGGAGAACACTTGCAGCGTATAATTGCCAGCCAGCAGGCGTGGCAGATCGATTTGCCCGCGCTCCGACCGGTCGAGCAGGCTACGCTGCCACAGCAACGTGTCGGCGTGCATGTCGGCGATTTGCAGGGTCGCGTGCAGCGCGCGGGCGCGCGGCGTGATTTTGAGCGGGATCGCGACCACCTGGTTCATCGACCGTTCGACGATGCCGGGGGCGAGCGTGAAAAAGGCAAGCGCGGCAACCAGCACCAGGCCCAGTACGGCCAGCAAGATCCTGCGCATCGAAGTCGCTCCCCGTCATGCCGGACTTGTATCGACGCCTTTGCCGTGTCCGATCCAGCGCTTGATATGCTGCGCGCTGGCGGCGGGGGCAAGCCCGCAGATGGCGATTAGGGCCGGTCCAGCGTCACGAAGCTATAGGCCGGGCGCGTGCCCTCGGCGGGATGGTCTTCGCGCGCGGTTTCGTGCCAGCCCGCAAACGCCGGAACGATCGCGTCGCCTGCGGGCATCAAGTGAACCTCGGTCAGTTCGACCCGGTCCGCCAAAGGGGTAAACAGCGCGAAGATTTCGGCCCCGCCGATTACCGCGACGTCCCCGTCGCCCGCCAACGCCAACGCGGCATCGACCGAATAGGCCACCTCGGCACCCGGCGCGGACCAGTCGCGATCGCGCGTCAGCACGATATGGCGACGACCGGGCAGGGGGGCCGGGAAGCTCTCGAAGGTCTTGCGCCCCATCACCATCGGCGTGCCCATCGTCAGCGCCTTGAAACGCTTGAGATCGGCCGGGAGGTGCCAGGGCAAGGCACCCTCGGCACCGATGACGCCATTGTCGGCGCGCGCGAGATAGAGCGTGATCATCCGCCCCTCATGCCGCGCCGCGCCGCTGATGGCGAGGGAAGATCTAGCGCGCGTCGGATCGGTGCCGATCGCGGCTTAGAACTTCTTTGTCGCCGATACGCGCACCGTCATCGATCGCGAGCCGGGGCCGCCCCTTCCACCCAAGTCGATTCCGGTGGTCCAGCCGTCGCCGGGGTTGATTCCCAGCCCGATTTCGAACTGGACCTCGTCCCGCAGCCAGTCGTTATTGGTGATGCTGTACTGCGATGGGCCCCCGAGATCGGCATAGTCCAGCAACTGCGGACTGGCTTGATTGAACTCGTGACGCCATTCGAACCGGGCACGGGGCGCAAAGGCACCAAGGTGCAGGGTCGCCCGGCCGCCGGCAACGCTGGTCAACGATTCGAGCGTGCGAGGATCGAAGGTCAGGCTGTAGACCCCGGCTCCGGTCTCGGCATAGGCCCTGAGCTTGGCGTTGAGATACTCGGCGCGTCCGTAGAGCGAATAGCTGAGCCGCCCGGTGCTTTGGTCGATTCCCGCGCTCAACGATCCGAACAGCATCGACCCGTTGCGGTGACCGACGGCCAGCGACCCGCCAAGCGCCGCGCGCCGTGTGTTGAACGAGAGATCGCCATATCCCAAAACCCCGTCGATAAAGGCACCAGGCGTGGGCCTGAAGCTGCCATAAGCGGCCCCGACCCAGGTGTCGGCGGTCAGATGGCCGGCATCGGCGGTGCCGACCCGCGTGCGCTCTTCGCCGCCGCCGCCGCCCGCGCCGACCGTGAGATCGTCCGACAGTTTCAGGTCGGCACCCGCGCTCAAGCCCGAGCTCGAGATCGACAGCTTGGTGCGGCGCGTCGTCGCGTCGCGCGTCCCGACACTGATCGCGCCGCCGCTCCAGATCGCGATCGACCCGATCTTGCGCGGTCCGGTGTCGCCACTCTCGTCGGCCACCGCTCCGACAGCGGCTGCGGTGCTGGCGGACGTCGCAGAGCCGGTCGCCATGCCACTGCGGGAACCGGTTGGGGTCCGTAATCCCATCGCGCCCGTCACGCCCGTTGGCGAGGCACCCGGCTGCAGAGTCCCGGTTGAGGAAACGCGCAGGCCTTCGGCTCCCATCACTTCATTGGCATGTTCCATCTTGAGCGCGGTTTCGGGGGCGATCCCGTCGAACCGGCCGGGGCGCCGGAAGGTGCCGCCATCACTGCTGCCGAGTGTGATCCCGATCGGGTTGTTGCCGGTGCTGCCACCGCCGCCATGGAGCTGTTCGTTGCGGCGACCGAAGTTCTCGATTTGCGCCCGGGCGAAATCGCGGGTCGCGGTGTCTTGCGCATCGATCAACCCGCGCACGACCGGGTCGGCCGAGGGGTCGGGGCGACCCTTCACGGTGACGGTGACGGTGGCCGCCGCCGACATCCCGAACGTGTTGCCGATCGTATAGGTCACGACCGTCGTTCCGCTGAAGCGGGGGCTGGGCTGGATCTGCAAGCGATAGGTCCGCGCGGAGGCCGTGCCGTCGGCGATGAGGGTCGCCGTCGCGGAGTCGGCTGGCGACACACTGACGATGGCGGCTTGCGTGAACGGCCCGCCGACAGCACCGCTCGAAATATCGACCGTGACCGGCTGATTCTGGTCGGTCGTCGTTACCAGATTCGCGGCGACCGGTGCGGTCCCCTTCACCGTGATGTCCACCGTCGCGAACGTCGAGCTGCCGCCGGGCCCGACCGCGGTGAACGTGAAGCGATCAGGTCCCTGGTAACCGGGGGTCGGGGTGTAGACCGCGACAAAGCGGGGGGCTGCGACGGTCGCGCCCAGGGGCAGGGTCGGGGTGGCAACGGCAGCGCTCCGCTCGAGCCCCACCGCGCCTGGTTGCAGGGGGTTGGCGATCGACACGCCGGTGAAGCTTGTACCGGTCCGCTGGATCACCACGGTGCCGTGCTGCGGGGGCGTAGCGACCGTCACGTCGGTGACGGTGCCCGTGATCAAAGTGCTGAGATCGATCGTGGCTGGCTGATTGTTGGTGACGGTCTGCGTAACGGCGACGGAGGTGTCGCGGACGACGGGCGGCGCGGGCAACGCGATCTGCAAGCTGAAGGTCTGGCTGACCCGGCTCGGCCCGTCGCCGGTGGAGCTGTCCGAAGCGGTGATCGTGACGCTGAACGATCCGTTTGCGGTGGGCGTTCCGGCGAGTGTTCCGTTCGTTGCGAGGGCAAGGCCAGATGGCAGCGCGCCGCCCGTCACCGCAAAGGTATAGGGTGCCGTTCCGCCAGACGCCGTCAGCGATACGCTATACGCGACGTCCTGCTGGCCCGCCGGCAAGCTGGTTTGCGTGATCGCGAGCGCAGGCGTTGCGACGGTGAGCGTGACGGTGGCAGCGGCCGAGGTGCCGCCGGGCCCCGTGGCGGTATAGGCGAAGCTATCGCTGCCATAATAGCCGGTGGTCGGGGTGTAGGTGACGACATCGCCAGCCACGCTGGTGGTGCCATGCGCAGGGGCGGTGCTGACGGTGAGGCTGCTATGCACGCCGCTGACCGAGGCGGTGAGATCGATCGGGGTTGCGGTGTTATAGCCAACGCTGGCGCTCTTGGCGGCCACGCTCGGCGCAGCAGGCGTGGCGACGGTGAGCGTGACGGTGGCAGCGGCCGAGGTTCCGCCAGGCCCGGTGGCGGTATAGGCAAAGCTGTCGCTGCCATAATAACCGGTGGTCGGGGTGTAGGTGATGACGTCGCCCGCGATGCTGGTGGTGCCGTGCGCAGGGGCTGAGCTGACGCTGAGGCTGCTATGCACGCCGCTGACCGAAGCGGTGAGGTCGATCGGGGTGGCGGTATTGTACGCAACGCTGGCGCTCTTGGCGGCAACGGTTGGGGCGGCAGGCGTGGCGACGGTCAGTGTGACGGTGGCAGCCGCCGAGGTGCCGCCAGGCCCGGTGGCGGTATAGGCGAAGCTGTCGCTGCCATAATAGCCGGTGGTGGGGGTATAGGTGATGACATCGCCAGCCACGCTGGTGGTGCCGTGCGCGGGGGCTGTACTGACGGTGAGGCTGCTATGCACACCGCTGACCGAGGCGGTGAGGTCGATCGGGGTGGCGGTGTCATAAGCGACGCTGGCGCTCTTCGCGGCAACGCTGGGCGCAGCAGGCGTCGCGACGGTGAGCGTGACGGTGGCAGCGGCCG
>OFRL01000238.1_pt1 | contig 28905 bp, 32 predicted proteins | sample 1543121 | NCBI WGS metagenome assembly OFRL01 (sample SAMN07774228, study PRJEB24372) | wastewater metagenome | isolation source: Lake Maggiore Cannobio | place: Italy: Cannobio | collected 2016-01
TCCAGAGACGGCGGCGACCCAGAGCTATGCCCGTCAGCTCTTCAAGGTACCCCTCAGCCTGCCTTCGGTGCGCGCGGCTGAGCCAGCGACTGCGCCATGAGTTGTGCCAGGTGATTGCGGAGATTCGAATCTTGGATCGCGGCCACATGCTCTGAGATTTCCATGAGTAATTCGTCGCTCGTAGGCGGAGTGGACTCATGAAGGGCCTCGGTTGGCGCGGGTGCCTGATCGGTTTTCGGCAGTTCCCCTATCTTTAATATGATATTGGTGACGACCTCCGAGCCAGTGACTTGGTTGATTTTCTGGATGAGTGTCGGCTTGAGGAACGTGAGCTGGTGCAGCCAGACGCTGTTATGGACCAGAAGATAGAGCGTCTTGTAGCGAATCTGGTCCGGCCACGTATTGGACGCGATAGGCTCTCCGACGATGGAGACCCAGTTCCGGCGCAAGCGGCTTTCCAGCAGCTTGGATTCGAGTCCTAGGCGGCGCGCCAGCCCTTCAAGGATGCTGGAGATTGAATCGATGGGGCCAAGTCTTCGCATGGTGGCATCATAGCAAAAATTGCTATGGCAATCAGTAGCCGTGCTCCATTATGCCAGGACGGTCGTTTCCTGGCGCCTGAGCAGCGAGTGGTCCGCGACCGATCTTTTAGCTATGAAAGCCTGACGCCTGATGGGGAAAGAGAGCGCCAGCTTCGAGAAAGCGGTAGCCACGAACCGCAAGGCGTACCACGACTATTTCATTGAAGAGAAGTTCGAGGCGGGCATCATGCTCCAGGGCACGGAGGTCAAGTCGCTACGCGAGGGGCGCGTGAACTTGTCAGATAGCTATGCCAGCGTGAAAGAAAGCCAGATTTTTCTTCACCATTGCCACATCAGTCCCTACAGCCATGGGAACCTCTCGAATCACGAGCCGCTGCGCACCAGGAAACTGCTTCTCCATCGAAAGGAGATCAACAAGCTCCTCGTCAAGACGCAGCAGCAAGGGCTTACGATTATCCCGCTCCGCATCTATTTTTCCAATCGGGGTCTGGCTAAGGTTGAACTCGGGCTGGCTAAAGGGAAGAAGCGGCATGATCATCGGGAATCTGACAAGTCGCGTGAAGCCAGCCGCGAAGTAGAGCGCGCGATGAAGGATAGACGGTGAGCCAGAGCGGGGGAATGCGTGAGTGCAAATCCCGCTCCTCATCGTAGTTAGAATTCAGTGTAATTCCATAGGAGTTATGGGTGCTGGTGTTCGTTGTGAGTGAAGCAGCGCGGCGGTTGATGGGCCAGAATATTCATGCCGGTGGCGGGATTGTGATGTAGGAGGGACAGATGGGGAGGCAGAATGTTTCGGCGGGTGGTCCGTGGGAAGGCAAGATCGGCTATTCACGTGCAGTGCGAATCGGAGTGCATGTTTCCGTGTCCGGTTCCACGGCGATGACAGGATCCGGCTTGGTAGGCAAGGGCGATCCTTACGCCCAGACAATTCAGACATTCAAGACGATCGAAGCCGCCTTGCAGCAAGCCGGTGCGTCGCTCTCCGATGTAGTGCGGACCAGAATCTATATGACGAATATCGATCAATGGCAGGAAGTCGGCCGGGCCCATGGCGAAGTCTTCAGTGCGATCCGGCCGGCGACGACGATGGTGGAAGTGAAGCGCTTAATCGATCCGGGCATGTTGGTCGAGATCGAGGCAGACGCCATCATGAGTCAGGGATAGAGCCATCGACAGGCACAGAGGTTGTGTATGGCCGATCAGAAGAAGCGACTCGATTCTAATGTCACGGGGAATTTTTATGTCGATGCGACGTGCATCAACTGTGATACCTGCCGGCAGTTAGCGCCCGCGAGCTTCGAGGAAGTTGGTAGTTTTTCCGCAGTTACGAGCCAGCCGACTGACGAGGAACATCTTCATCGGGCCTATCAAGCGCTCCTGGCCTGTCCGGTCGGCTCGATTGGCATCGAGCAAAGCGAGCCGGTGCAGATGCAGGAGGCCATGGCCAGCTTTCCGCTTCACCTGGAAGACGGGGTCTATTACTGCGGATTTAATTCCGAGAAGTCTTTGGGGGCGAATAGTTTTTTCCTCGAACATCCCGACGGTAACTGGCTCATCGATTCACCCCGCTACCTCAAACATCTGGTCGAGGCGTTCGAGCGGAAGGGCGGCCTGTCCTATATTTTTCTAACGCATAAAGACGATGTAGCCGAAGCGGAAAAGTATGCGACGCATTTCGGTGCGAAGCGGATTATTCATCGTGCGGATCTAGAGGCGGCTCCTGGCGCAGAGTGGATTATCGAAGACGTGACTAGTAGCCAGATCTTTCCACAATTTGAGATCATTCCCGTGCCAGGCCACACGGCCGGCTGCATGGCCCTGCTGTATAAGAATAAATTTTTGTTCACCGGCGATCATCTTTGGTGGGATTCAAAGCAGCAGGTGCTACGGGCTCCGAGCCAGCGGGTTTGGAGAAAGCGTGTGCTGCTAGACTCCTTGCAGAAGCTTTTGGGTTACCGGTTTGAATGGGTCTTGGCCGGACATGGGGATCGGGTACGATTGTCGGCTGAGTCGATGCAGTCGCACGTGCAGACGTTAATTGAGCGCCACCACCCCACCAGAGTATCACCCTAGCATGTTGATGCGCCTCGCCAGTTGGATTGATCGCAATGTGCTGGAGTTGGGCCGGGAGGTGCGGCTGTCCTATCTGCCGCCTCTCATGGTCTATGTCGCGGCCGGGATCTCTGGTTTGACTGGGATCGTCGGCACGTTTTTTGTCAAGGATTACCTCGGGCTCTCCGCCTCCTTTCTCGCTGCGCTGGCCTTCTGGGCCGGAATTCCTTGGGCGCTCAAGATGCCGATTGGACATCTGGTGGACCTGATCTGGCGTTGGAAGGGTTGGCTGGTCTCCTTTGGGGCAGGCCTGATTGCGACGAGTCTCTTAATCATGGTCGGACTGATCGGGAGCCGCGAGTCGATGACGGCCATCTTGCCGGCTGAGGTCTGGTATGTGATTAGTGCCTTGCTTGCCCCGATCGGCTACGTCATTCAAGACACGGTCGCGGATGCGATGACGGTCGAGGCGGTACCACGCGTGGACGAGCAGGGCCGCCCATTTGACGAGACCGCGCGCAAATTTATGCATACCACGATGCAAACGCTGGGACGGGTGGCGGTGGTCGGAGGCGGCATTTTTGTAGCGCTGATCAACCTCTACCTTTTTGCTGGCGTAGAGGGCTTACCTCAGGAATCGATCGCGCAGATCTATCGCAACGTGTATCTCATGGCCCTGGCCATTCCGGTAGTCTCGGTGTTGGGCGTTCTGACCGCGGCATTGATCGTGCTCCGTGACAAACGTCGGCTCCTTCGTCAAGGGATGAGCCGGGAACAGATTTGGTCGTTATTCGACGAGCGTGGTGAGCCAACCAAACCGAGCTGGTGGATTCTTGGAGGGAGCCTTCTGTTCGTTTTTTTTACTCTCACCGTCGGCCTTAGCGGTATGCCCTACAATGAGGAAATCGTGTTTGCTGGGTCGCTGGGCATCGTAGTATTTTTGGTCCTGCGCCTGACGAGAGAGCTTACTGCCGATGCCCGTCATGTGTTGCTCGGGACCGCCATGGTAATTTTCGTCTTTCGCGCCGTTCCAGGCCCGGGAGAAGGCGTCACCTGGTGGATGATCGACGAGCTCAAGTTCGATCAGCACTTCCTGTCGGTGCTGTCGCTGATGGGTAGTACCCTCACCTTGGCCGGCATGTTCCTTTTTCGCCGATTCATGGCGGAACGATCAATCGCCTATGTGGTGGGCTTTCTGACGGTCACCGGTGTTCTGCTCACGGCGCCCATCGTCAGCATGTACTACGGACTACACCAGTGGACCGCTGCGATGACGGGTGGCATGGTTGATGCCCGCGTCATCGCGCTGGTCAACACGGCGTTGGAGTCGCCGCTTGGACAGATTGCGATGATCCCAATGCTAGCCTGGATTGCCAATTCAGCGCCGGCCCATCTCAAGGCGACGTATTTTGCCGTCATGGCCTCGTTTACGAATCTAGCGCTCTCCTTGAGCCAGCTTGGCACCAAATATCTGAATCAAGTCTACGTGATCACGCGAGAGGTCCGCGACCAGACGGGCACCCTACAAGTGCCAGCCGATTATGGCCAGCTGGGCGATCTGCTCATTGTTCAGCTCATATTGGGATTTAGCCTCCCCGTTGCCGCCATCTTGTTTGCGCGGCTGAGCCGCTTCAAAAGCGCATAGTCGATGGCCGTACAATTGGCCACTCGCAATGGGTTCTGGCGTCCCCTTGATTGGTGCTGTATGATGGTTACCTCTGAATGATGTTAGGTTTGGTGGGCTTTTGAACATCTGACTGCATGAAAGGGGGCGACCGGAATCGACGGGGATACTAAGGTCAGCGATGCATGTCGAGCTCTCGGGGTCTCGTAAATCCTCCGGGAAAATGTAACTGCCAATCAAGAACTGGCACTCGCAGCTTAAATAACTGCGACGTTCCTCCACCTGAGGCCCGCGGGGGTGGTCGGAGCGCGATACAGCGGGCTGGTCCAAAGCTGGTGCTCAGCGGCTGAGGACGAGACAATACTGGGCTAGTGGCCAGTCTAAGCTAGCCGATGGGCGTGGGTGGCTGCGAAATTAAAACGATCGGCTACACATGTAGATTCGTTGCGCTGAAGGTCTTCGGACCCGGGTTCAACTCCCGGCGCCTCCACCACTTAAAAATACCAACCAATTCTCCGGTTGGTATTTTTTTGCCTACTGGCCGTGTTCCTGGGCGCGTGCGCGTCGATACCCCAGATAGTGTCAGGCCCAGTGCCCGCCGTTCACAGCGTTGCCGTTCCTCTGGATTGTCCCCGTCATTTTCGGTACTCTCATCATATGAAACGATGGATCCATGTTTGGACGACGATGTGTGGGCGGGTGATCGTCTTATTGTCATTGATAGGGCTCGCCGGTGCGCTCTCTCTGGCAAATGAGCCTCTTCCTGTTAAGCCCGAATCGGCGCCGGCTCCAGCTTCACCAAAACCACATGCCTCAGAGCCTGAGACGAAGCCCCTAGAGAAGGCGCATCCTCCCTCCAGCCCTAGCGCAGCGCTGAAGCCAGTCACTGCTCTGCAACCTGCTGTCGAGATCGTCGAGAAAGATGGGGCCCCCATGATGCTAGTTCCCGCTGGTGAGTTTACGATGGGGAGCGACAAGGGCGATGACGATGAACAGCCGATTCATCGGGTGTTTCTTAACAGCTTTTACATGGACAAGTTTGAAGTCACGAATGGTCGGTTTGCGAAATTTGTCGAGGCGATTCAGAGTGAACCGCCGTGGGGCTTTGTAGATAAGGAGACGCCGGTTGTCCATGCGGATCGTCCAGTTCGCTGGGTGAACTGGATGGAGGCGCTCGGCTATTGCCTATGGATCGGAAAGCGATTGCCGACAGAAGCGGAATGGGAGAAAGCCGCGCGGGGCGCTGATGGAAGGATCTATCCATGGGGAAACGAGCAGCCGACCCCGGCTTATGCAGTTTTTGGCTTAAAGGAAGGGGCCGATACGGTTGCGTCTATCGGCAACCGCGATAAAGGGAAAAGCCCGTATGGCGTTCATGATCTGGCTGGCAATCTGTATGAATGGGTGACGGACTGGTACGACGAGCAGTTCTATACGAAAAATCCTGCCACCAATCCGCGCGGACCGCTTCAGGGTACTGCGAAGGTACAACGGGGCGGCTCCTATATGAATAATGCCTATCGGCTTCGATCCTCCTTTCGGACAAAAGACGATCCGACGGAGCATGATCCCAATGTTGGATTTCGCTGCGCCAAAGACATTCCCAAGATTCGGTAGCTTTCTTCTCCTATTTTTCTTGTAGTTGCGTGATGAAGGGACGGTCTTGCTGCCCTAAGGCCAGCGGATATATTTTATGCTGCGCGCATTATTTCAGGAAAAGCAGTTCTTCTGTCAGTAGGATCTTCTATGGCCCCGGTGTGCGGGATCGACGCCAGAGAATATAGAAAGGGATACCACTCACAACGGTTGCCGCGCCAAAGAATGATTCAGTTGGCCGTTGGAGTAGGCTATAGATCACGATAGCGAGGGATCCCACAATCAAGACAGCTGGCAGAAAGGGATAGAGCGGGGCTTGGTAGCGGCGCGTAGTGTTTGCGTGGTTACGGTGAAAGTAAAAAACGGTTGAGAGAGTCAGGGCCATGAAGAGGGATAGTACGAGGCTGCTATAGACGATCAATTGCTCAAAGGTTCCGCTCAGGATGAGAAGGGAGGCCCAGGTACTTTGGAGAAGGATCGCGCGAACCGGTACGCCGCTCTTTCTGTGGAGTTGGGCCAGCCAGGGACTGATGATCCCGTCATGGGCCATCGCCCAGTAGACACGAGGCCCGGCCCAGACCATCGCGCTGACGGCCCCGGCGATGGCGAGGCAGAGCAGCCCTGCCACGAACCGCGCGCTTCCAGCCCCCCACAGGGCCGCCGCCGCCTTTTCTGCAACCGGCAGGAGCGGTTCTTGCGCTAAGCTCGTGATCGGCAGGGCATACAGATAGACAACATTCAGCAGTAGATAGAGCCCAGCCACCGAGAGGGTTCCCCCGACCATAATCTTGGGCAACGATCGTTGCGGGTCGGCAATTTCTCCAGCGATATAGCTTGCGACGTTCCAGCCCAGGTAGCTGTACATTACGAACAGGAGGGAGATGGTCGTGGCTCCGAGCGAGGGGTGCGATGTAGGGGCTGGAGTTGTGAGATGCGCCCATTGTCCTGATCCGTACAATAGACCGCCGAGAATGAAGCAACAGATGGCGAGGACTTTGGTTGTCGTGAGTAATCGCTGCAGGCGTCCGCCTGTTCCCACTCCTCTGCAATGGACCAGCGTGACCACCCAGAGGAGGCTGAGGGCAAACCATTTTCCCAGCCAACCGCTCTCGTCAGTGAGGGGAACGATACGCAGGGCGTAGGAGGCGAAGCTCACGGCCGATGCGGCCAGCGCTGCACCAAATCCGATCGTGAAGGAGGTCCAACCGCTGAGAAAGGCGACTAGGGGTCCGTAGGCTTCCCGCAGGTAGACGTACTCTCCTCCTGCACGAGGGAGCGTAGCCCCCAGCTCTCCGTAAATCATGGCACCACCGAGCGCAAAGAGCGCTCCAACGAACCACACGAAGAGAATCAGTGTTGGATCGCCCAGATCCCGCGCCATGAAACCCGTCATGGTGAAGATGCCTCCACCGATGATGTTGCTCACGAGCACACAGGAGGCGGTGAACCAGCCGATTTTTTGTATGGAAAATTTTTGTTCCGGTTCGTCTGTCATGGTGCGCTTATGGCATCGTGCTCCGTCCTTCCCGATCATACTGAGCGATGTCTAGGAATCGAGCCCAATGGCTTCGTGGGGCCCCGGCCCCCCCCACCTTGCCCTTCCTCTCGAAGCCCCTTTAGAATACGGTATCATATTGATCGGCCCGCAATAGTAATTTTCCTATCTGGAGGTGGTGTCATGAGCCTTGCTGACAATGCATGTATTCCCTGCCGCGGCGGTGTGCCACCACTCGAGGTTGATCGCGCGCAGACTCTGTTGAAGGAATTAGGGCAAGGATGGTCGCTGAACCAGGCGGGCCATCTTGAGCGTTCATATACGTTCAAGGATTTTTCCGAGGCACTGGCCTACGTAAATACGATTGGCGCTGTGGCAGAATCGGAAGGCCATCATCCGGATCTCTATTTGGCCTGGGGGCAGTGTAGGGTCGAAGTCTGGACACATAAGATCAAGGGCCTGACAGAAAGCGACTTTTACTTGGCAGCTAAAGCCGACCGGGCGTTTGAGGTATTTAAGCGGTGAGCCGTGAACGATGAGTGCAGAATGATAATCCAAAGATCGTTCTCGCTCTTTATTGCTCAGTATTCTGAGGAAATCGTTTTCTCGTAGGCGTGTATATGCAAGATGATAGACCGGCAGTGGCGCTCGTCAATATGCCGTTCAGCTATTCGAAGTATCCCTCGATTCAGTTGGGCACACTTTCGGCCCTGCTGAAGGCGCAGGGAATCCCCGTCGATTGCCACCATCTGAACGTGCGCTTTGCCCACAAGATTGGCGTGCCCCTTTACGAAATGATCTGCGAGAAGCGGGCGCTGTTCGGCGAATGGATTTTCTCCTACCTCTTGTTTCGCGACAATCCTAAGCGTGCGGAGTATCCCCGTCTATTTAAGCCGGTCTTTGAGCAAGTGGCGAAGGCCAGCGGTCAGTCGGTTTCATTCTTCGAGAACATGGCGACGAAGACTGCGCCGCAGTTTTTGACCGAATCTCTGACCTCGATCGATTGGGGCCAGTATAAAATCGTCGGGTTCACGTCTACTTTCGACCAAAACGTGGCGAGCCTGACGATGGCGAAACTCATCAAGGATCTGTATCCAGAAGTAATGATCGTGTTCGGCGGGGCGAATTACGATGGCGAGATGGGGCTCGAATATTTCCGGGCCTTCCCTTTCATCGATCATGTGGTGGTGGGAGAAGGCGAAGAAGTCTTTCCGAAATTGGTTCGCTCGCTTCTTGCGGGAAAGTCTGAGCCTGTGCCTAACGGCGTGGCCTATCGAGAGGGGGCGATACCCGCCTTCACCCCGAATCATGCGCTTTTCTCAGACTTTGCGCAGACCGGTCCGCCGGATTATGACGATTATTATCAGCTATTGGCCGAACTGGGTGAGGCGGCGCAGGGACTTGATCGGATCCTCCTCTACGAAGGTTCGCGGGGCTGCTGGTGGGGAGAAAAACATCATTGTACGTTTTGCGGCTTAAATGCCCAGAGCATGAAGTTTCGGGCCAAGTCATCTGAGCAAGTGGCCCGTGAGATGGCCTACCTGTCCAGCCGGTACGATACGGCGCGCTTTCGCCTTGTGGATAATATTATTGACATGAAATATGTGGAGAACCTCTTCGGCCGATTTGCGGCCGACCATTGCGATCTCGACTTGTTCATCGAAACCAAGAGCAACTTACAGAAGAGCCAGATCCGCACGCTCGCGGGTGGGGGCGTGAAGTGCATGCAGCCAGGGTTGGAGAGTTTGAGTACCAATCAGCTACAGGCGATGGACAAGGGTGTCACCCCGATGCAGAATATTCTCTGCCTCAAGTGGAGCTTCTACTACCATGTCACGGTGTCCTGGAATATCCTGCTCGGATTTCCCGGTGAAACAAATGAGGACTACCGCCGACAGATTGACCTACTTCCGTCGTTATTCCATCTCCAGCCGCCCGAGTCGACCGGGAAGTTCTGGTTGGAGCGGTTCAGCCCCTATCATACCAAGCCCCATGAATATGGCGTTCGCATTACCGGCCCTGGCACCGCGTACGAATATGTCTATGATGCGCGGCAGGTGGATCTAAAAAAAATCGCCTATGATTTCGAATATGAGCTGGATAATTGGAACGTGGATCAAGAGGTCTATCAGGAATTAGTTGACTTGGTGCAGGAATGGCAGAGATTGGCGGGATCAAGCGATCGGCCGTTTCTCTACTACTCGAAGGCGATCACCTATGTCACGGTCTATGATGGCCGGAATCCCAAAGCGCCGAGCAGGACGCGCTATGATTGGCCTGCGGCAGAGATTATTGAGATTTGTAGCGAGGCAGCCAAGAGCACGGATCAGATACGCGCTCTGTTAGCCCATCGACCGGCTAAGAGCGTAAGCAGCGATGAAGAAATCAATCGGGCGCTCATTGCTTTGACGGCCGCACGAATTCTCTACGAAGAGCGCGGCAAGTATTTTACTTTGGCTATTCCCGAAAACACCTACCTATAGTAGGGTCTTGAAAAAGCCCACCCACTTCGTTCTTGGGTTGCGGAGGGCCTCAACCTAAGTATGAGTACGCCGCGACTCTTCGCTTACCGCAGCTTTGGGCGCAGGTCTTTTGAACCGCCCGCTGGCCAAGGCTATTACATCGACAATTTATCTACGACGTTCCGCATCTGAACGCCATGCGCGAGTGAGGCGCCGCCTCGGATGGCGCAGGCAACATGGGCGGCTTCTGTCATTTCCTCAATATTCGACCCCTTCTCAAGAGAGGCTTGGGTGTAGGCATCAATGCAGTACGGGCATTGGACTGCATGGGCGACGGCGAGGGCGATGAGGGATTTTTCTCGCTCTGTTAGCGCCCCCTTGGCAAAGACGGCGTTGTAGTAGGCCATGAATTTATCCCAGAGATCTTTGTTGCCCTTGCTGAGCTCTGCGAACTTGCCCAGATCGTGGGGATGATAGTAGCTCTCCATAGACAGCTCCTTACTTTCGCTTTTATCTCTATGCGTTGCCAGGCGGGTCCGAGTCGGCTTGCGTGAGGGCCTGAGAAAATTTGGTGCCGACGATCGCGGTCACCTTGGCCATGAGGTCTGTGACTTCTTGCCATTCTTGCGGGCGGAGATCTTGTTTCAGTTGGGGATGAATTGCCCATTGGGCATCAACTTGTGTGCCCTTCCGGCTTACGAGGACTCGCAGCAGTTCTACCTCCCTATTGTCTGATTCGGCCCCTGCGGTGGTGGGGGGATTCTCATTTGATTGTCCCGAGGGGGGCGTTGAACGTGCCATATCGCGAGTCTCCTTTATCTTAGGGGGAAATTATACCGCATCCTCACGCTGTCCGTATATTTGCCAGGAGGCTCTTGTGGCTGGTCGAGACGGTTGGGTACTCGGTCGGTTCAGGGCAGCAAACACAGCTCCGGCCTAGCGGGCCGCGTCCATGGCAACCGCGAGCACGGTCTCCATGGGGATCTCCTGATCGTAGGGTTGGGGCATGCGAGGCCATCATAGCACGAGGTCGTATTTCCTCTTATTGTGTGAAAATGTTTTCATGCTCAGCCAAGAAGAGCCTTTGGCGTGGGCTATCGCCAAAATCGAACAGACGTTCTTTTCACTTTTGAGGTCAAGATTAGAGCATCATATATAAGCATCAATATGCATTTATGTTTTAATTTCATGCAAGCAACAATTATAACTTTGCCTATTGACTTGCTTTGCAAGTAATGCTATAAAGCAAGCATGCTTCACTTGGGGGCAATTCCGTGGAAGAACTTACTGACATATTGGTCGGTCTTGAGCAGCGCATCAGCGCTTATAAGAATCGGCTGCAAGAGCTCGAGAAAAAGCGGCGTCGCTTGGACGACGAAATCGCTACGATCAAAAAATATTTGGAGTTGGCAGAAACGCTCTATCGCGTCGAAGCCGATAAAGCCAAGCTCGCCAGTCTTTCCAGTCAATTCTATTCCGATGAAAAAGGTGCTCGCCAGCGACCGAATACGGATGTCACCGACCAGTCGAGGGAAATCCTCATGGGTCGGAGCAAGTATTCAGGGAAAAGCGTGTCGGAAGCCGCATACGAAATGCTCCGCCAGGCTAATCGCCCGATGCACGCAAAAGAGCTTGTGCAGCGATTGGTCGAGGGGGGCCTCCAGATCAAAGGGAAGACGCCGCTGACATCAGTAGCCACCTCTTTGAAGCGAGATAAGCGGTTCAAGAAAGTGGGTCCGAATACGTTCGAGGCCTTAGACGACGCTCTGATTCACGCAGTGTAGTGTGTCTGAGTCCAGCATAACCTCAAAAGACTTGAAGGGGGGTGAGAGTCTTGGCGAAGAAAGCAGCAAAGAAGAAAGCAGCGAAGAAAAAGAAGAAGTAGTCCCCGCCTGAATTCTAGCGTCGGGAGCAAGGTCACTTGCTCCCGACGTTAAATCATATCTCACGGTTACCCGCACGCCATAAAGCATCTCGCCTCTCAGGCAAGATCCTCGGTAGATTCCAATATCAGCGGTTATATTACGAGGCTTGGAGAGCCACCATCGATACGGATCGAGGTGCAGTCATGGCTGAGCAGGGCTCAGAGGCGGCAATGGGTTCGCTGGCGTTGAGTACTACCCAGCTATCGGGGCGGTTGAGAATCTGTTGCGCGAGGCGCGTATGGATCGCATGGCCGGAACGCTCCGCGATGATGTGTCCGATAAAGGGCAGGCCGAGCAGCGAAAAGTCTCCGATCAGATCCAGAATCTTGTGACGGACGAATTCATTAGAGAAGCGAAGGCCTGACTCGTTGAGAATTCCGTCTTGAGAAAGGACGATGGTGTTGTCTAGGTTGCCGCCTTGGCCGAGCCCGCGTGCCCACAGCGCTTCCACTTCCTGCAGGAAGCCGAAGGTTCTGGCCTCTGCAATTTCACGCTCAAACGCTTGAGCCGAGTGTTCGTAGGTGTAGGTCTGAGTCTGGATCAACGGGTGATCGTAACTAATCGAATAGGTAATTTTCGTTGTCGCCGAAGGCTCAATGCGGACGCGACGGTTTCCATCGACGACTTCAAGAGGTCGAGTAATTTTCAGATAGGGCTGTCGGCGGTTTTGTGCAAGAATGCCTGCTGATTGAATCAACTGAACGAAATGCGCCGAGCTGCCGTCCATGGCGGGGGCTTCATCGGCATTAACGTCCACATAGACGTTGTCGATACCGAGTCCCGCCAAGGCCGCGAGGATATGCTCAATGGTCTTAACTTGAAATCCATTGCCACTGATGGCGGTGCAGAGTTCAGTCGCCACAAGGTGCTCAATAGAGGCCGCGAGGAAGGCCCCCTTGGCACTGTTTGTGTTGACGAAGACTATGCCGGTATTGACCGGGGCAGGCCTGAGCGTGAGGGTAACCGGCTTTCCAGAATGGAGCCCAGTTCCCGTACAACTCACCGGATTTGCCAACGTTTGCTGAAGCCGCACAGATCACCTCAATAGTTTACACAGTACTAATAAGCAATTCATGTGCCAAAACATATTAGATTAAAAAATAAGCATAACACATTGATTATAAGCAATAATTTGTCTTGACCAGCGTGACAACCAAGCGTTGCAAAAAACACACATATGTGTTTTTCAGGATGATAGCAACTCGCTACTATGGTGCGTTATCACGATAGTGATAGACAGTCGGGATGAGCCATCGATTTACGGCGTAGGCAACCGCGGGGGGTGGCTGGAAGAGACGGCGCGTTGGTGGTCCGGGAAAAGCTCTGTGCCGCTTGTCCCACCGGAACGTTCCAAGGCGCCGTACCCAACTACGGTTTGGGATCCAGTTCGATGAGTCCTTTCCTGATAGCCAGAATGGCGGCCTGCGTGCGATCGTAGACTTGGAGCTTATGAAAGATGTTCCGTACATGGTTCTTGACGGTCTTTTCGCTCAGATCCAAGTTATTGGCAATTTCTTTGTTTGTTTTGCCGTCCGCGACTAAGCGGAGAACGGTGATCTCCCGCTCCGTTAGATCGTGTTCAACCCACCCCGGCTTTTTCCCCTTCTTCTGAGACATCAAGGAGAACTCTGCCAGGATCTTGCTCGCCACAGAGGGATGGATCAGCGACTCGCCCTTATAGATTGCTCGAATGGCCGCCACAATCTGTGAGGATTCTGAATCCTTTAAGAGATAGCCCGTAGCACCGGCCCGGACCAAATCAAAAATATATTGCTGTTCGTCATACATGGTCAGAGCAACAATTCCGATGTGAGGGAACTCGCGCTTGATTTGTCTGGTCGCTTCGACCCCGCCCATTCGGGGCATGCTCACATCCATCAGCACCACATCAGGGACCAGCGTCTTCACTTTTTCGACCGCTTCCATGCCGTCCTGAGCTTCCCCTACGATGAGGATGTCGTCTTTCGCTTTGAGGATCGCCGCGAGTCCTTCGCGGACCACCCGATGATCGTCTGCGATGAGCACCTTAATCTTCTCCATTGAGTATCATCTCCTTTTTTACGAGCGGGACGTCAACGACGATAGTCGTGCCATGCCCTTTTTTCGATTCGATCTTACCTTCACCGCCGACGAGCCGAGCCCGTTCGAGAATGCCGCGAATCCCAAAGTGGTCCCATTTGTCCGGATCGCGCAAGACGGTGTCCATGTGGAACCCCACGCCGTTGTCCTCGATGGTGACCCGGAGGCGTTCCGGGTCGATATCCAGGCCCACGGTGACCCGAGTCGCCCTCGCGTGCCGCTCTACGTTGCTGAGGGCTTCTTGCACAATGCGAAACAGAAAGATCTTGGTGCGGGGGAACAGAATCTGCTCGTTGCCGGACACACGGAACTGCGTTTTGATGTGATATTGCGTCTCGTAGGAGGTGAGATAGTTGGTGAGGGCCGGGAGTAACTCCATCTTGTCATAGTGGAGAGGACGGAGATTGAAAATGACTTGCCGCGCCTCCTGGATGGCCAGTTTGAGTTGGGCTTTGCTTTCGCGCAAAGTGGCGAGGCTGGCTTTCGGGTTTTTCCGAATGAGTTGCTGGCTCAGATCTAACTTGAAATTCACACCGGCCAAGCTTTGTACGAGGCCGTCGTGCATTTCGCAGGCGATGCGGGTCCGTTCTTCCGTGACCGCCACACTGGTTTCCTTGACATAGAGTCGATAAAGAGATTGGTATTTGTTCAGAGTTTTTTCGATCTCCGCCGTCGCGCGGATGCGGGCCTCAATGAGTTCCCACATGAATTTGGCGCTGGCCCCACCGATGACCGTGACGCCCATACGGTGGAAGTCTTGGAGCAGTTGCCAGACCTTGGTATCGCCAGATACGTCGATGATGAGATCGACGCGCTCGAGATCCAGAAGCTTCCGGTAGTCGCGGGTCACGGGGATACCGAGCCGCTTGGCCAAGGTGATACCAGAAGCATTTTTTTGGACTTCAGCCACTCCCACGATTTGCACGAGTGGGTCCGATGCAAAGATTTCCATTAGCGCGGTACCGCCTCGACCTGCCCCGATGATCGCCACATGCGTGCGGCTGGGCGTGTGAGCTTTACGGGATCGTCTGGAAGACTTGGTCTTGGCTGTTGGCATCGCGGCGCCTACTGGCTAAAAGATTGTACCGTCCCGCTGACAGACTGCGCATGGGAGGAGCGAGGGAAGACGAGGGGAGGGCTAGCTTCTACAGAACTCATCGGTCTCGGCGTTGCTGCGTCAACGTTCTCAGCTCATCCATGAACTGGTCAATGTCTTTGAATTCGCGGTAGACCGACGCAAAGCGCACGTAGGCGACCTGATCGAGCTGATGCAGCTCTTTCATCAGCTCTTCGCCCACGATCCGGCTTTCGATTTCCGTTTCGCCCATTTCCTGAATGCGCTTCTCGATATGATCCGTTACGGTTTCGATGGTGGCGGTGCTGATGGGGCGTTTTTCACAGGATTTTTTCAGACCAGCGAGAACTTTGGAGCGGTCGAAGGATTCACGGCGGCCATCCTTTTTCACCACCATGGGGACAATGCCCTCGACGCGTTCGTAGGTGGTGTAGCGACGTTTGCAGCCGAGACATTCGCGGCGACGGCGAATGAGCTCGCCCTCCTTCGCCATACGCGAGTCGACGACCTTGTCTTCGAGTTCATCGCAGAACGGACATTTCACAGGCGGTGACCCTGTCCCATCTGACGCGGGTTAGTAGGTATGAAACATTGGGAAGCGGTTGCAAAGAGCTTTGGCTTGTGCGCGGACCTTTTCAAGCATCGCCGGATCTTCCCGATGCCGGAGCGTCTGGTCGAGCAAGTCCACGATCTCTTTCATTTCGGCTTCGCGCATGCCACGGGTTGAAACGCTGGGCGTGCCCAGCCTGATGCCGCTGGCCACGGCCGGCGGTTTCTCGTCGAAGGGCACGGCATTTTTATTGACGATAATGCCTGCGGCATCCAAGGCTGCGTCCGCTTCTTTGCCTGTGATGCCTTTGTTTGTCAGGTTCACTAGCATGAGATGCGTGTCCGTACCGCCTGATACAATCTTGTAGCCACGGTCGAGGAGGCCCTGGGCCAGCGCCTTCGCATTGGCAATGACCTGTTGTTGGTACCGCAGGAAAGACGGTGAGAGGGCTTCCTTAAAGGCTACTGCCTTGGCCGCGATCACGTGCATCAAGGGGCCGCCTTGCATGCCCGGGAAGATGAACTTGTTGACGGCTTTGGCATGCTCTGCTTTGCACATGACGACGCCACCGCGCGGACCGCGCAGAGTTTTATGCGTGGTCGTGGTGACAAAGTCGGCATAGGGAACAGGATTGGGATGGAGGCCTGCAGCCACTAGGCCGGAGATATGGGCGATATCAACCATGAGATAGGCGCCGACTGATTTGGCGATCTGCTGGAACCGCGGGAAGTCCAGGGTGCGGGCATAGGCGCTAGCGCCCGCGATGAGCATACGGGGTCGGCACTCTTCCGCCAGTTTTTGCACGGCGTCATAGTCGATGGTTTCGGTCTCGCGGTCCACGCCGTACGAGAAGGCGCGAAACAGGATCCCTGAAAAGTTAACCTTGCTGCCGTGCGTGAGATGGCCCCCTTGAGCGAGGTCCATGCCTAAGATGGTATCGCCGGGCTTGAGCACGGAGAAGTAGGCTGCCATATTGGCTTGCGAGCCCGAGTGTGGCTGCACATTGACATGCTCGGCGCCAAAAATTTCCTTGCACCTCTGGATGGCCAGATCCTCGACGGTGTCCACATGCTGACAGCCGCCGTAGTACCGCTTCCCAGGGTACCCCTCCGCGTACTTATTGGTCATGAGAGAGCCTTGCGCGGCTAGAACGGCGGGACTGGCGAAGTTCTCCGAGGCGATCAGTAGCAGCTTGTCCCGCTGCCGCTCTTCCTCTGCGGCGATTGCGGTATAGACATCTAGGTCTGTGGCTTTGAGTGCATCTAAAGAACCGACCGCGTCTTTCATCACAGCTCGTTCCCTCTTAGGCCTTGGTGGGGGCCGCTTCGGCTTCGTGCTTCTTCACGACATGGATTGCCACGGTTGCCGTCACGTCTCGGGGCAGCTTGATTGGGACGGTGACAGTGCCGAGTTCTTTGATCGGCTGGTCTAGCTGGATCTTCCGCCGATCAACCGTAAAGCCTTTTTCCGCGAGTGCCTCCGCAATGTCCTTGACCGTGACGGACCCGAACATCTTGTCGTCTTTGCCGACTTGGGCCTGGATGGTGATGGATACGGCTGAGATACTCTTGGCGTGGGTTTCGATCTCTGACTTTTCCTTCTTTGCCCGTTCGCCGGCGACGCGCTTGATATGCTCAAACGCCTTGATGCTGCGACTGTCGGCGAGAACAGCTTTTTTGCGCGGAAGTAGGAAATTGCGTGCATAGCCGTTTTTGACATCGATGAGATCGCCGAGATGGCCGACCCCTTCCATCGTCTCTTGTAGAATAACTTTCATGCCCATAACTCCTTTTATTGGAAAGAAAGTGAGCATACTGGGGGGGGAGTAAAAAAGTCAATTCGTGAAGGCGGGGCCTTCACTTTGAGCGATAACGACGGGTTCCTGAAGCGCGTGTACTCGGCGGAGTCAGCTGTGAGTGCTAGTGCGCCGCCCCTGCCGGTTTGTCCTACTCGTGTCGGTCATTGCGTTGACAGGTCGAGGACCCCAATGGTACCGTCGCCGCCCATGCTGAACCTCAGATGTGTGTGCGTGTGCTGGGCGGTCGCTCTTAGCTATGGTTTGCTGACGGCGCCGCTGATCTTTGCCGCTTCGCCAGCTGAGCCCCTCAATATCGTGGTGACGATTCCTGTTTTAAAGGACTTGACCGAACAGGTCGGTGGCCCGTATGTCCATGTCACGTCCCTGCTGAGCGGGTATGAAAACGAACATACCTATTCGCCTAAACCGAGTGATTTGGTGGCGGTTCGGAAAGCCCGGCTGTTGTTCAAGGTCGGGATTGGCCTTGAAGTCTGGGCCGTTTCGCTGGTCAAGAATGCGGGGAATCTATCGCTTCTCGTTGTGACGACCTCCAAAGGCGTTGCGCTGCTCCAGGACGTAGCGCATGACGATGCGGCGCATGGCGGTGAAGAGGGAGAACGAGGCAACCCGCACATCTGGATGGACCCCGAGAATGCCATGGTGATGCTGCAGCATATCACCGACGCGCTCATTGCGGTTGATCCGGCCCATGCGACGGAGTATCGGGCCAATCAGGCTGCGTATCTACGGAAGCTGGCCCAGCTGCGAGGGGAGCTGACTGAGCGGGTTGCCCGCCTGGCCGACCGGCGCTTTATTGCGCATCATCCGGCCTGGCCGTACCTCGCGAGACGATTTGGCTTGCAGATCATCGGGACGATCCAGCCCCAATCAGGCGGTGAGCCATCAGCCCTTCAGCTGCACGGCTTGATCGCCGCTATCAAGAAAGATCGGATTAAGGTCGTGGTGTCTGAAGTGCAGTTGAGTCAAAGGTTTCCCGGGCTCTTGGCGAAAGAGACCGGCGTTCAAGTCGTGGTACTTACCACGCTTCCAGGAGGTCTTCCGCATACGGAGACCTACCTCGACATGCTTCGCTATAATGTGCTCCAATTGGCCCACGCGCTGGAAGGACCCTAGTCGACGTCGCAACATCCCCCCTCATCTAGCCGCAGCGTAACGTATTAGGAGACGTAAAGACTCTCGCACAGGACGATCTCCAGGTCTTTCACCATGTCGACTCCTATCATACATTTCGATCATGCAACCTTTGGGTTTCCTGGTGTTATTGCGCTAGAGGATATTTCCCTCGAGGTGCAATCTGGCGAGTTCGTGGGGGTGATCGGGCCCAACGGGTCTGGAAAGACAACCCTTTGCCGCGCCGTTCTCGGCTTGATAACCCCACTCAAGGGCCACCTGAGAATTTTCGATTGCGCCTGCGACGAACTGCACTGCCATCACCGGGCCAAGATCGGCTACCTCCCTCAAAAGGGTGTCGTCGATCGTAACTTTCCTGTCACAGTTTTGGAAACTGTCACGATGGGGCGCTATGGTGCCCTTGGCCTGTTCACGCGGCCATCGGGGAAGGATCGCACGATCGCGCTGGAAGCGTTAGCGCATGTGGAGATGGAGGAGCATCGAGATAGCGCGCTTGGTCACCTCTCTGGAGGTCAACAGCAGCGGGTCTTTATCGCGCGCGCCTTGGCTCAGCAGCCCAAGGTCTTATTGCTCGACGAACCCACGACGGGGCTGGATATGACTACGCAGCACAATGTCGTGGAATTGGTGCGGTCTCTCCATAAAGAGTTAGGCCTCACCGTCCTGCTCATCACGCATGACATCAATATGATCCGCTCGCATGTAGACCGGCTCGCACTTCTCAAGACCCGTCTTTACGCCGTTGGGCCTCCTGCTGATGTTTTGAAGCCGGAGATCCTTAGCCAGGTTTACGGAAAAAATCTGGTGACCACCGAGCGGGACAACATTATCGTTCAAGATTACCATCACCATCATCACTGACCATGCTAGACCTCCTCGCCTACGACTTTATTCAACGATCTCTCCTGGCGGCCGCGCTTGTCGGCGCCCTCTGCTCGACGATCGGGGTGTTCGTCGTACTGCGCGGGCTGGCTTTTATGGGAGCCGGCACGGCCCATGCAGCTTTTGCGGGAGTAGCGCTGGGGTATCTGATGAATTGGCCACCTCTGCTCATGGCCATTTTCTTCGGTCTCGCCACGGTCTGGATCACGGGATGGGTTGAAGAAAAAGGCCGGATGAAGCTGGATGTCTCCATCGGTATTCTCTATACCGCAACCATGGCCTTGGCGATTCTCTTTATCAGTCTGATGAAGACCTATAACGCCGAGGTTTACGGCTATCTTTTTGGAAATGTGCTGGCTGTGACTAACGAGGAGCTTCGCACGATTGCCGGATTGAGTATTGTCGTCATCGGGGCGATCGTTCTTTTTTCGAAGGAGCTTTATTTCATCGCCTTCGACCAGGAAATGGCCGAGGCGTCCGGAGTCCCGGCCCGGCGGATATTTTTTCTTTTGCTGACGCTGGTCGCCCTCACGGTGGTGCTTTCGCTGAAAACCGTCGGCGCAATCCTTGTCTTTGCGATGATCTTGATCCCTGCTTCCACCGCCTATCAGCTAACACATAGTCTTTTGACGCTGACCTGGTATTCGGTGCTCATTGGTATTACCTCCTCGGTCGGGGGTGTCCTGATCTCTTCCTATTGGGATATCCCCTCCGGTCCCGCCATTGTGTTGCTGGCCACGCTGTTATTTTTTATAGCGGTGCTGTTGTCCCCCAAGAGGCAGCGTCGTGCCCTTGCCGGGAACTAAAGATTCCTCGGGATGGTTTCCGCGATAGATTCACGGGGAGACGCAAGGGCGCCTGAAAGAGCGAGTGCTATGCCTCGCGGACCGATTTGGATCTGGCCCAGACCATCCCGGTCTGCTCCTTGGAACTGAAGCCGAGCTTTTCGTAAAAACTCGGCATGCGGGTGCAGAGCCAGAAGAGTTCGACTTTCTTGAGGCGGGGGTGGCGTAGGATCCGTTGGACGATATCGGCGCCAATACCCTTTCGCTGGTAGGCCTTGTCGACGATCACATCCCAGATGGTCGCTCGGTAGACATAGTCCGTTAAGACCCGTCCAAATCCGATTAGCACGTCACCGTCCCAGGCTGTTACGGCCACATCGGTGTGACGCAACATTTCCCGCGCGTCTTCAATGGTCCGCCCTTTGGCCCAAGGCGCTTGCTGGTAGAGACGGGCGAGCTTGGCAGGATCAAGGTCTTTTTTCTCGGCGAAGGTGATAGCGAGTTTGAGACTTGAGGGCATCTTGTACTAGAGTATCTCCTAGTTACGGCAATTTAAAATACGCGGAGTGTACGAGGAACATTATGACAACGCAAGTCCGTAGCTGCCCCAAGTGTTTTCAGCTCATGTGGTTAACTGGGGAACAGTATGAACTCGTCGACGAGGCGACCGTGCGCGCTACGTGCCCCCACTGCGGGTCAGTTGTTCGCTTCGCACTTGTCTCGCAGGGGGACAACGCCGCCGGCCCGAAGATGGGCCACTGATTTCACTGCGGCCAAGATGCCGCGATCAGTCTTTAGATATTCTCTGCAGCGCTCTTCCGGTTCCTGTACTGATGGCGGACATCTTCTCTGTGTAATCACAGCCCCCGACCGGCCCCGTCTAACTCCGGCTTATTACCCGGCAGAATTTTATTTAGCGTCGCGCGATATTCGCTGGTGCGTTTGTCATCGATCCGTCCGATTTCTATTTCTTTGTCTCGCTGCATTCGCTCCAGATAGTCGAGTACGGTGAGGAGCGGCTGGACGGAACCCAGGAGCCGGCCGACCTCGAAGGCCTCCAGCGATTCTACAAATAATTCGTTTAGACTCTTATAGGCCGTTCCGGTGCTCTGGCTGCGGAATCGGGAGACGATGTCCTCGTACTCCTCAACCGCTTCGAACTTGGGCTTTACCCCAGTCGGCACCGCCGACAGGTGCACGATCGGCGGGAGCTTGGCCGCATACACTTTTAAGTGGGCAATCAAACCCCCGAGGGTGTCGAGTACAGCGGCAGTTTGCATAGGGTTATCCTTCAAGGCGGCTTTGCGTCCGCCAAGTTGAGGGACCGGTCACGACTTTTTCGCCCCAGGAGGAGGCGTGAGCTCGTTAAGTGCGTGATACACCTGTTCCATATCGGAGGGGAGGGCTTTTGTATATTCATGAAATTCACCAGTCGAGGGGTGTTTGAAGCCCAGGGTTCTCGCATGCAACATCACGCGGGGCATCTCCACCCCTTCGATGGCACAGACTTTCTTACCTCCATAGGTCTGGTCTCCCAGAATCGGATGGCCCAGCGAGGTCAGGTGGACGCGGAGCTGGTGCGTCCGGCCCGTTTGTGGATACAAGAGCACATGGGCGGCTAATTTACCGAAGCGGTGGTCGATCTTGTATTCCGTCACGGATTCCTTGGGCCGCGCCGTGTGGGCAGAAAACTTTTTTCGTTCTTTCTTATCGCGACCGATCGCCAGGTTGATCAGCCCATGGCCTTTTTTCGGTACGCCGGTGATCAGCGCCTCGTAGACGCGTGTGATCGTGTGCTGTTTGAATTGCGCTGACAGGGCACGGTGGGCCTCATCGGTTTTGGCGATTACCATCACGCCGGATGTGTCCTTGTCCAGGCGGTGGACCAGCCCCGGCCGTTCTTTCCCCCCGATCGTTGATACGGTGCTACCGGAAGTTTGGAAATGGTGGAGGAGGGCATTCACCAGCGTGCCGGCCCAATGGCCCGGTGCGGGATGGACGACTAAGCCGGAGGGTTTGTTCAGGATCAGTAATACTTCGTCCTCGTAGAGGATCTCTAGGGGGATGGCCTCGCCTTTGAGGTCGAGCGGCTCCGCCTTGGGAATGTCGAAGGCAATACTGTCGCCGGGCTTGATCTTTTGGCTGGGCTTGACGACGTGACCATTGATTTGGACGCGCCCTTGCTCGATCAGCCGTTGTAAGGCGGACCGCGATAATTTTGGCTCACGATTGACCAGAAAGACATCCAACCGTTTGGGCTGCTCACCGGCCGTCACGACAAACTCTGTCACCATAGATGCATTGCCCCCACTAGGTCACTGGGGCCACGCTACTGTAGCGAGCGGCTCAATTGCAATCGGCAGCTTGTCGATCCAGGCCCCTTGTCTTTGGCTGGGGCGAAGCGACCGTTTACACGGGTGGTCCGGCGCAGGCAGAGGCAACGATGTGGTGGGTAGACTGTCTCCTGAAGAGTCTTGCTCGAGGGGTGCTTTCTTGCCTGTGACTGTCTGGGTAGGAAGTGGTTTCTGGCTAAAGAGCCTTAGGTATGAAGGGGCGGCCTGTGGGTGGGCTGCTTGGACGATCTGAGAAGGGCGTCAGAGGGCCGTCGTGCGTGCGCGCTCAGCGATCTTTTTACGAAGCCGGGATTTTTCGAGACTGATTTCCGCTTCTTTGACTTCGGAGGGGAGGCCGCCAGCCTTGAGCCGTTCCTCGGCCTTTACGAATGTCGCCTGCGCGCGTTCCACATCAATGTCTTCAGCCTTCTCGGCGATCTCGGCCATGATGGTCACTTTAGTCGGTGTGACTTCTGCGTAACCCCAGAGGACCGCCATATGGCTGGTCTGATCCCCGATACGATAGCGCAGTTCCCCAATGCGCAGGGTAGAAAGAAAATGGCAATGCCCTGGCAAGACGCCGAACTCACCTTCTGAACCTGGGGCGATGACCTCATCCACCTGTTGGCTCACGAGCAACTTATCTGGCGTCACAACTTCGAGTAAAATCTTCCCGGCCATCTTCTTTCTATTTCCTTAGTTCGCTGAGCAAACGAGAGGAACGATGCGTCCTCCGCTGCGCCCGCCCACAAAAGTCTTTCGAGACCGCGCGGTTCACCCGCTCGTTAGACCTTAACGCCCATCTTCTCCGCCTTTGCAATGACTTCCTCGATCGAGCCGACCATGTAGAAGGCCTGTTCCGGGAGGTGATCGTATTTGCCGGCGAGAATCTCCTGAAAGCTTCGGACCGTGTCCTTGAGCTTCACGTACTTGCCTGGTGAACCGGTAAAGGCTTCGGCGACGTGGAAGGGCTGTGACAGGAAGCGCTGAATTTTCCGCGCCCGGGCCACCGCCATCTTGTCGTCTTCCGACAATTCGTCCATCCCGAGAATGGCGATGATGTCTTGGAGGTCTTTATATCGCTGCAAGACGGATTGCACGCCTCGCGCGACTTTATAATGATCCTCACCAATGACTTGTGGATCAAGAATTCGTGAGGTGGAGTCGAGCGGATCGACGGCTGGATAGATACCGAGCTCAGCCAACTGCCGCGACAATACAGTGGTGGCGTCCAAGTGGGCGAAGGCCGTGGCCGGCGCTGGGTCGGTCAAGTCGTCGGCTGGCACGTAGATGGCTTGGACCGACGTGATCGACCCACGTTTGGTCGAGGTGATGCGTTCCTGGAGTTGTCCCATCTCGGTTGAGAGGGTCGGCTGATACCCGACGGCGGAGGGCATGCGGCCGAGCAAGGCGGACACTTCCGAGCCGGCTTGGGTAAACCGGAAGATATTGTCCACGAAGAGCAGTACGTCCTGGTTCTCTTCGTCACGGAAATATTCCGCTACGGAGAGTCCAGTCAAGGCGACGCGCAGACGGGCCCCGGGGGGCTCGTTCATCTGTCCATAGACCAGCGAGACTTTCGACTTGTTGAAGTCCTTGGGATCAATGACCTTTGATTCCTGCATTTCGTGCCAGAGGTCGTTGCCTTCACGGGTCCGCTCACCGACACCGGCGAACACGGAGTAGCCGCCGTGGTGCAAGGCGATGTTATTGATGAGCTCCATGATGATGACGGTCTTGCCGACTCCGGCGCCGCCGAAGAGGCCGACCTTGCCACCCTTGCTGTAGGGCTCGAGAAGGTCGATGACTTTGATCCCGGTTTCGAGGACTTCGGTCTTAGTGTCCTGATCTTCGAGTCTCGGCGCAGACCGGTGAATAGGATAGGTCTTGGCCGTTTTAATCGGGCCCATCTCGTCGACTGGCTCGCCCAACACGTTCATCAACCGGCCTAATGTTTCGCGGCCTACCGGGACGGAAATCGGTGCTCCGGTATCATGGACGTCCATCCCGCGCGTGAGCCCGTCCGTCGTAGACATTGCGATTCCGCGGACGCGGTTTTCACCGAGGTGCAGCGCGACTTCCAGCGTGATACGGACGGCGGGGGTACCGGTCGCTTTATTCTCGTCCTGTATGACTTTGATAGCGTTGTAAATCTTCGGTAGTTGTCCAGGAGGAAACTCCACGTCAACGACCGGTCCAATAACCTGAATAACTTTTCCTATGCTCACGGCTCACTCCTTCTTCAACGGGGCGGACTATTTCAGCGCTTCAGCGCCGCCGACGATATCCATCAGTTCTTTAGTAATTGCGGTCTGGCGGGTCTTGTTGTAATGCAAGGTCACTTTCTTGATCAGCTGCCCAGCGTTTCGCGTCGCGCCGTCCATGGCCGCCATGCGCGCGCCATGTTCTGCCGCGGCCGACTCCAGCAGAATCCGAAACGTCTGTATCTGGAAATGTTTTGGGATAAAGACGTTCAAGAGTTCGCCTTCGTCCGGTTCATAGAAGTAGCTTCCGCCGGTCGTACCGTCAGCCTGCGCGGCGCCAAAGTCGGCCGTGGGATCAACGGGGAATAGTTTCTCCACGATCACGCGCTGCTGAATCGCGGATTTGAATTCGTTATAGACAATGTAGAGTTCATTGAAGGTGTTCTTGACGAAGTGGTCGGTCAAGTCGCCACCGATATCGATGGCATGTTCGAAGGTTAGCTTATCGAAGATGCCGGTCCATTCTTGCCTGATCGGCCAGGTGCGGCGGCGGAAATAGTCATACGATGCTTAAGTGGACCTGTAAGTCGCGGGCTTCGCATTCCCGCACGAACTCCGCACTCTTTCGTACAATATTGCCGTTGAACCCGCCGCATAAGCCACGATCGCTCGTGATGACGAGCACCTCAACCGTCTTGCTTGCGCGTTTTTGCAGCAGCGGGTGGGAGCTCCGGTTCACACGCTGGCTCAGATTGCTGAGCACGCCGCGCATTTTCAGGGCATAGGGTCGCGCGGCCAGAATGCGGTCCTGCGACCGTTTCAGTTTGGCCGCGGCCACCATCTTCATGGCCTTGGTAATCTTCTGCGTGTTTTTAAACGCCGCAATTTTTCGACGTAGTGATTGAAGACTTGGCATGGTGTCTGTACTTTCAGCACGCAGACGGTTGCGCGCTGCTCAAAGCCGACGGCGCGGTGGCTATTTGGCGCCGTATCCCATCTTCTGTTTAAAGGTCGCGATGATCTCTTTCAGTCTGGCGCCAACCTTGTCGTCGATTTTTCCGATGCTGGCGATTTCTTTTTTCAATTCGGGATGGTGCTGCTGGACATAATGCAGGAGGTCGGCCTCGAACTGCTGCACTTTGTCGACGGCGACATCATCGAGGTAGCCGTTGACACCGGAGTAAATCGACAGCACTTGGTCGGCCACCGGCATGGGCTTGTATTGTCCCTGCTTGAGCAATTCCACCATACGCACACCGCGCGCGAGCTGCATCTGGGTCGCTTTATCGAGTTCGCTACCGAACTGTGAGAAGGCCGCCATCTCGCGGTATTGTGCGAGGTCGAGCCGCAGGGTGCCTGCCACCTGTTTCATGGTCTTGATCTGGGCTGAGCCTCCGACGCGGGAGACGGAGAGGCCGACGTTGATCGCTGGGCGGATGCCCGAGTAGAAGAGATCGCTGCCGAGATAGATCTGTCCATCGGTGATTGAAATGACGTTGGTTGGAATATAGGCGGACACGTCGCCGGCTTGCGTTTCAATGATGGGCAAGGCGGTCAGGCTTCCCCCGCCGAGCTCGTCGCTGAGTTTGGCCGCACGCTCCAGCAACCGTGAGTGCAGGTAGAACACGTCGCCAGGATAGGCTTCGCGTCCCGGAGGACGGCGGAGCAAGAGCGATAGCTGGCGATAGGCCACGGCATGCTTGGAGAGGTCGTCGTAGACGATCAGCGCATGCTTTCCGTTATCTCTGAAATATTCACCGATGGCTGCACCGGAGAAGGGCGCTAGGTATTGCATCGGTGCGGCATCGCTCGCAGTGGCCGCCACCACGATGGTGTAGTCCATCGCGTGGTTCTCTTCGAGCGTCTTGACGACGCGCGCCACGGTAGACCGCTTCTGTCCGATGGCGACATAAATACAAAATACGTTGAGGCCCTTTTGATTGATGATCGTATCCACGGCGATGGCCGTCTTACCGGTCTGCCGGTCGCCGATGATCAACTCCCGCTGGCCGCGGCCGATGGGGATCATGGCGTCGATAGCCTTGATGCCCGTCTGCAGGGGCTCGCGCACTGATTGGCGCGTGTTCACACCGGGGGCCACGACTTCGATGCGGGAGGAGAGCGTGGAATTAATCGGGCCTTTCCCGTCGATGGGCTGGCCGATGGCATTGACCACGCGGCCGATTAAGGCTTCGCCGACGGGCACCTCGGCAATGCGCCCCGTGCGCTTGACCGGATCGCCCTCCTTGACCCCAACGTCGTCGCCCATGAGCACGGCACCGACATTGTCTTCTTCAAGGTTGAGGGCGATTCCGTAAAGGCTGCCCGGGAACTCGAGCATTTCGCCGGCCATCGCGCCGTCTAGGCCATAGACTTTGGCGATGCCGTCTCCGACCTGAATGACGGAGCCGGTCTCCTTGACGTCGACCTGCTTGTCGAAGCCTTTGATTTTTTCTTTAATAATCGAACTGATTTCTTCTGCCTTGATCTGCATGGCTACTCCTTAGTCAACAAACTCTGCATCGCTTGTAATCGCCCATGGACGGTGCTATCGACCACCGTGCTCCCGAGCTGAATCTGAACCCCGGCAAGATGGCGGGCATCCGTGTGAAAGGTTACGTCAACGGGGCGTTTAAGCATCTCGCGTAAGCGAGTACGCATTCGATCTTGTTCCGTGGAGGACAAGGCCACCGCGGAGGACAGGGTAATTTGCTGGGTGCCTTTCGCCGCATCGGCGAGCTTGGCGAAGGCCTCGGCGATTTCCGGGAGAAAGCCGACGCGATTTTTTTTCACCAACTGTGCAAGAAATGTTTTGCCAACCGGCGGACACCCTAGGCGTGCGCCCAATTCTGCCAGGACGGCGATCTTTTCGTCGGCCCCGAAGCTCGGCGAGGCCACGACATGGCGGAGTGACGTGGAGTCCTTGATGGCGCGCCCCAGCCCGATGAGGGCGGTGCGGGTGGACTCAATCGTGGAGGCCTCGAGTAGCTCAAAGAGCGCTTGTGCGTAACGCCGCGCAACTGCCGTCTTGATCACTATACTGGTCCGTTCGTTCTTCTTTTTGACAAAAGGAAAACCTTCGCGCGTATGCACGAAAAGTGGCGCGCCAAGGTAGCATTGGCAACGGAGAACTGTCAATACGATGCGGTGGACGCGAAAGACGTTAGAGCGACTGGATGATACCGCCACCGAGCACGCGATCGTTTCGATACACGACGGCGGATTGTCCGGGGCTTAAGGCGCGTTGGGGCTCGTGGAAGCGAATGCGCAGGGCGCCATCTGAAAGGGGCTGGAGGGTGGCCGGGGCCGAGGGCGTGGCATAGCGCACCTTCACGGTCACGTCTGTTGAGTCCGTAAGCAGGGTGGGGTCGAAGAGATTGAGATCCGCAATATCGCAGTGATCGCGGCGCAGCGACTCTTCCGTCCCGAGGACCACCGTATTGGTGGCGGGCTGGACTTGCTGCACGTAGAGCCTACGGCCTGTCGCAATGCCGAGGCCCCGTCGTTGGCCTGGCGTATAGAAGGCGATTCCCTCGTGCTCCCCGAGATAGCGGCCCTCAACGTCAACGAAGGCCCCCGATTTCTTGGCCTCGGGGGCTTCTTTTTCGATGAAGGTTCGATAATCGCCATGGCTCACGAAGCAGATTTCCTGGCTTTCCTTCAACTCATCGACGGGAAGGCCCAGGGCTTCCGCCTCCCTCCAGACGTCGGCTTTTTGCAAGGCTCCCACGGGAAAGAGCAAGCGAGCGAGCCAGGGCTGACGGAGGCGATAGAGAAAGTAGCTCTGGTCTTTCTTGGGATCGGTCGCTCGGTGGAGCGTCGGGAGGCCTTCGAATTCTCCGATGCGGGCGTAATGACCCGTTGCGACATAATCGATGCCGCGCGCGTCGGCTAATTCGATGAGGCCGCGTAGCTTGACGCGTTCATTGCACCGCACGCAGGGGTTGGGTGTCGTGCCGTCGAGGTAGCCGGCCACAAAGTCGTCAATGACGCCAACACGAAAGGTTTCTCTGGTATCGACGACTTCATGCGGAATTTTCAACGTCTGCGCCACATAGCGGGCGATGCCGACCTTGCAACAGCCGCGCTCCTCCCATTTCTTGGAGGCCGCGACTGTTTCGTCTTCATGTTCCCAGACTTGAAGCGTGACGCCTCTAACATCGTAGCCCTGACGCACTAGGAGGGCGGCCGCGACGGAACTATCCACCCCACCACTCATGCCGAGAAGAACTGTTCGACGAGCCATGGGCGGCATTGTACTGAGTGGGGAGCAAAAGGGCTAGGGGGCAACGGGTCGTTAATACCCGGATGCGGCAAGACTACGCGGCCACAGATCCGCTTGTATCCGAAA
>OFRL01000241.1_pt1 | contig 28672 bp, 22 predicted proteins | sample 1543121 | NCBI WGS metagenome assembly OFRL01 (sample SAMN07774228, study PRJEB24372) | wastewater metagenome | isolation source: Lake Maggiore Cannobio | place: Italy: Cannobio | collected 2016-01
GCCCAGTTTGCGGGCGTCGATGAAGAGCGTCTGTCTGCGGCGGTCGCGGAAGCCGCGTTTGGCGTCGGCGTTTTTGTTTTTCGTGAGGAACCAGAGGCAGACGGGAATCTGCGTGCTGTAGAAGAGCTGGCCGGGGAGGGCGACCATGCAGTCCACGAGGTCGGCCTCGATGAGGGCGCGGCGGATGTCGCCTTCGCCGGACTGGTTGGAGGACATGCTGCCATTGGCGAGGACGAAGCCGGCCATGCCCTGCGGCGCGAGGTGGTGGATGAAGTGCTGCACCCAGGCGAAGTTGGCGTTGCCCTTGGGCGGGACGCCGAACTGCCAGCGCACGTCGTCGTCCTTGCGGAACCAGTCGGAGTCGTTGAAGGGCGGGTTGGCGAGGACGTAGTCGGCGCGCATATCCGGATGCAGGTCGCGGCGGAAGGTGTCGGCCTGTTCGAGGCCGAAGTCCGCTTCGATGCCACGAATGGCGAGATTCATCACCGCAAGGCGGCGGGTGGTGGCGTTGCTCTCCTGGCCGTAGATGCTGATGTCGCCGATGCGGCCGCCGTGCTCCAGTACAAACTTCTCCGATTGCACAAACATGCCGCCGGAGCCACAGCAGGGATCGTACACCCGGCCCTTGTACGGGGACAGCATGCCCACCAGTACGCGCACAACGCAGGCGGGCGTATAAAACTGGCCGCCGTTCTTGCCTTCGGCGCTGGCAAAGCGCGTCAGAAAATATTCGTAGACCCGCCCAAGTAAATCCACAGAGCGATGCGAAGCGCCGCCTTCACTGCCGGCTGTGAGGTTAATGGTTGCGATCAGGTCAATCAGTTCGCCGAGTCGGCTTTTATCCAAAGCCGGACGGGCGTAGTCTTTGGGCAGCACCCCTCTTAAGCGCGGGTTGTCGCGTTCCAGCGCCACCATTGCATCGTCCACCACCTTGCCGATGCTGGTTTGCCGGGCGCTGTTTTGCAGATGCAGCCAGCGGGCGTCCTTGGGCACCCAAAAAACATTCTCTGCGCGGTATTCGTCGGCATCTTCCGGATCAGAGCCCTTGTAGTTGCCTTTGCCAGCCAGCAGCTTTTGGCGCATTTCTTCGAACGAGTCAGAAATGTATTTGAGGAAGATCAGGCCAAGCACCACATGCTTGTATTCTGCGGCATCCATGTTGTTGCGCAGCTTGTCTGCTGCCAGCCAAAGCTTGGCCTCAAAGCCAAGATTGGCGCTTGATTCCTTGCCCGCTTTGGCCGTCGCCTTCTTTGCCATTAGTGGCGCGTGAGGTTACTCAGCTGTGGCGTATGCTGTCCCTTCAACGTAGTTGATATGAACCTCGCAGAGGCGGCAGTGGGGGTGCGCTTGCGCTCGGGTCGCTCGCTGGTAGGCATTGCGCAATTGTAATGCGCAGCGCTGTGTGTCGGCGCGTGCGCCAGCTTTATATCCGTGGCTGGCGGCCGATACTTGAGGAAATTGGCCAACTGGACTACCATTTAGCCGGGAAGTAATTGGTGGACCCGCAATATGCGCTGGTCCGGAAATTGCATCCGTAACTGGTGAGTTTATCGGAAGGATCCGGCAAGCTGGGATTTAAACAATGCGAAAACCGTTTGCCTTTGTGTGCGTGTTGCTGCTGGCGGGCTGTGGCCTTTTACCATGGTCCACCCAGCACAGCGTTTCCAATGCGGAGGGCGACACGTACTCCGGGTCGTGGAAGTACGACACCGCCAACGGCGAAGGCTCCATGACCTTCGCTGACGGCAGCAAATACACGGGCGGCTGGCGGGACGGCAAGCCCACCGGCAAAGGCACCGTGATATTTAGCGATGGCTCCACTTTCACTGGCAACTGGGATCATGGCATTGCCAGCGGCCAGGGCACCATGAGCTACTCCAATGGCGATGAATATATTGGCGGATGGGCGCACGGCAAGTTTGAAGGCCAGGGCAGCTTTCTGCACGCCGATGGCAGCGGGTATACCGGCGGGTTCATGCACGGCCAGTTCAGTGGTGAAGGCAGCCTGGTGCACGCCGATGGGACCCTGGAGACCGGCATCTGGGAACATGGCAAGCTGGGGCATTAGTCCGCGTGCGGCGCGGGCAGCTGCCGGCTAGCAGGCTTACCGGGGGCACATGCGCACTATAGATGTCGGGCCGGGGATGCTGGCGGTTTCGGAGATCTCGCTGGGCTGCATGCGCATTCATGCGCTGGAGCCGGCAGCGCTGGACAAGCTGCTGGGCAGCGCACTGGATGCGGGCATCACCTTCTTTGACCATGCGGATGTGTATGGTGGCGGCGAAAGCGAAACGGTGTTTGCCGCCGCTGTAAAACGCTTGGGCTGGCGGCGCGACCAAATGGTGCTGCAGAGCAAGTGCGGCATTCGCAAGGGCCAGTTTGATTTCAGCCAGGCGCACATTCTGGCGGCGGTGGATGGCAGCCTCAAGCGCCTGGGCACTGACTATCTGGATGTGCTGCTGCTGCACCGCCCGGATGCACTGGTGGAGCCGGCGGAAGTGGCAGCGGCCTTTGGCAGCCTGCAAAGCTCCGGCAAAGTGCGCGCCTTCGGCGTCAGCAACCAAAACCCAAACCAGATAGAGCTGCTGCAGCGCGCGGTGACGCAGAAGCTGCTCTTCAATCAGCTGCAGCTCAGTGTGGCGTTCACGCCCATGATTGATGCCGGCATACATGTGAACATGGGCGATGCGGCTGCAGTGGTGCGCGATGGCGGCACGCTGGACTACTGCCGCCTGAAAGACATTACCGTGCAGGCATGGTCGCCGTTCCAGTACGGCTTCTTTGAGGGCGCCTTTCTGGGCAGCCCCAAGTTTGCGCAGCTCAACCAGGTTATCGACCGCATCGCCAATGAGCGCGGCGTAGCCAACACCGCCATTGCTGTGGCGTGGATCAGCCGCCATCCGGCGCGCATTCAAACCATCATTGGCACCACCAATCCGCAGCGCGTGCGCGATCTGGCGCGCAGCCAGGAGTTTCAACTCTCGCGCGCGGAGTGGTACGAGATCTATCTGGCAGCCGGCAACATTTTGCCGTGAGCGCGCGCGCGTGGATTCATGTGATCCCGGAGGCCGAGGCCACGGGCGAACTGCAGGCGCTGTACGCCCAGGAGTTTGACGCAGAGAAGCAGGGCACAGACAACATAATGGCGGTGCACTCGCTGAACCCGCCCACTCTGCGCGCGCATGCGGACTTGTATCACACAGTGATGCATGCGCAGAGCCCGCTGCGCCGCTCTGAGCGCGAGATGGTGGCGCTGGTGGTGAGCGCCATCAACCAGTGCCGCTACTGACTGGTGCACCACGCGCGCGGTCTGCTGCGCCTCACAAACAACCCCGCGCTCGTGGCAGCGCTGCAGCAGGACTACCGCAGCGCAGACATTAGCGCGCGCCAGCGCGCCATGCTGGACTACGCAGACAAGCTGACGCGCGATCCCGGCGCGCTGCGCGCTGCGGACATGCAGGCACTGCGCGCAGCCGGCCTGGATGACCGCAGCATATTGGACCTCAACCAGACTGTGAGCTACTTTGCCTACGTCAACCGCGTCGCAGACGGGCTGGGCGTAACAGTGGATGAGTACGCGCTGAGTTGAAGGCACGGCGCGCGCTGCATTGCCGCGTGCGCCGGCTGGTTTGGCGTGCGCTGCGCGTGCATGCGCGGCGCAGCAGCTGCGCTGTCGGCTGTTAGCAGCGCGCTGCATAGTCAGCCGCGGCGCCGGCCAACCACACTAGAATAGCGCCATGTCCCGCAAACGGATTTTGGTCGTAACGGCTGGCATCATGCTCAGCCTGTTTCTGGCATCGATGGAGTCCACGGTTGTGGCCACCGCCATGCCCACCATTGTGGGCCAGCTGGGCGGGCTGGAGCATTACGCCTGGGTCTTCGCCGCCTACATGGTGGCCACCACCACCACCGTGCCGCTCTACGGCAAGCTGTCCGACCTGTACGGCCGGCGCCGTTTGTACGTGGTGGCCATGGCGCTCTTTTTGGCCGGCTCGGTTCTGTGCGGCATGGCACGCAGCATGCTGCAGTTGATCCTGGCGCGCGCTGTGCAGGGCGCTGGCGCCGGCGGCATCATGCCATTGGCATTTATTTTGATCGGCGAGATGTTTAACATGCAAGAGCGCGCGCGCATGCAGGGTTTCTTCTCCGGCGTGTGGGGTGTATCTTCCATTGTGGGCCCGCTGCTGGGTGGCTTCATTGTGGGCCAGCTGTCATGGCCGTGGATCTTCTACGTAAACGTTGTGCCCGGGTTGCTGGCTGCGGCGCTGGTGGTGCTGGCTTGGCAAGACCAGATTGGCCGCGCCGCGCAGCCGGTGGTGGATTATGCCGGGGCCGCGTTGCTCACGGCCGGGCTCGTAACGCTGCTGGTGGGTTTGATGGAACCGGGCAGCGCGCAGAGTTGGCTGCTGCTGGCATTGGCCGGCGCTTTGTTTGCGGCGCTGCTGTATGTGGAGCGGCGCGCGGTGGATCCCATTCTGCCGCTGCCGCTCTTTCGCCAGCGCTTGTTTGTCGTCACCATCGCGCACGGCACGCTGGCCGGCATGGCCATGTTCGGCAGCATTTCGTTTGTGCCGCTGTTTGTGCAGTCCGTGCTGGGCACCAGCGCGCTGCAGGCCGGCATCACCATCACGCCCATGCTGCTGGGCTGGGTGTGCGCCAGCATCATCAGCACGCGCATCATGTTCCGGGTTGGCTACCGCACACTGGGCATGCTTGGCACCAGCGGCCTCGTAGTGGGCTCGCTGCTGCTGGCGCGCACCGGCGCGGCTTCAAGCCAGGTCAGCATCATGGTCATGGTGGGCATAATGGGCGTCGGCATGGGCTTTGCCATTCCGCCGTACTTCATTGCGGTGCAATCCAGTGTGGAGCGCCGGCTGCTGGGCACGGCCACTTCGATGGTGCAGTTTAGCCGTTCGATTGGCGGCACGATTGGCGTCAGCATTATGGGGGCTGCTTTGAGTGTGCGGCTGGCTGCCAACCTGAAGGCCGGCAGCCTGGACCCCGGCTTGGTGTCGCGTTTATTGGACCCGCTGCCGGGCGCGGTGGTTGTCGTCAACGCGGGCGTGCGCCTTGCGCTGGCCAATGCCATCAACTTGGTCTTTGTGGTGGCGCTGGTTGCCGCTGCGCTGGCGCTGCTGCCCACGTTCTTTGCGCCGCGCACTGCGCTGGCGGACAATGCCATGCCGGAGGTTGCGGAGCCGGCTCTCGGGTAGGCGCGGGCGCTGCGCGTGCAGCCGCAGGCTGCGCAAAGTGGAGCCGTGCCAAACTGTGATATTATGTCGCTGTAAATTTTCGGCGCAACCGGTGGGCTAGGTGTTCTTGTAGCGTTTACTAAACGACCGAGGAGGAAACTATGATCCCAGCTAGTTTTGAGTATGTTGCGGCGGCCACGCTTGGCGAGGCGTTTGGCCTGTTGAAAAAGCATCCCGATGCCAAGATATTGGCGGGCGGACACAGTCTTATCCCCATGATGAAGTTTAGGGTGGCGCAGCCGGCGCTGCTGATCGACATAAACAAAGTTCCGGACCTCGCATACATAAAAGAAGATGCAAAATGGCTCAAGATCGGTGCGCTTACGCGCGAATCCGAGTTTGAGAATTCGGCATTGATCCGTGATAAATATCATTTGTTGGCGGACGCCGCCAAAATGATTGCGGATCCGCTGGTGCGCAACATGGCCACGGTGGGCGGCAATCTGGCGCATGCCGACCCCGCAAATGACCACCCGGCGGTCATGCTGGCTTATGACGCTGTGGTGGTGGTCAGCGGTGCCAAGGGTACGCGTGAGGTGCCAATCACAAAATTCTTCACCGGTCCCTTTACGCCTGATATTGCGCACGACGAAATACTGACCGAGATTCGGATTCCATTGCGCAAAGCGGGCGACGGTGGCTGCTATCTGAAGATCGAACGCAAAGTGGGCGACTACGCCACGGCAGCCGTGGGTGTGTTTGTGCGCCTGGGTGCCAATGGCGTGTGCGAGTACGCCGGCATTGGCCTCACCAACCTCGGCCTGATGCCAATCAAAGCCACGGCTGCGTGCAAGGTGCTGATGGGCGGCCCGCTCTCCGATGCCAAAATTCGGGAGGCAGCGCAGCTCGCGTCAGAGGCGGCCGAGCCCACTTCGGACTGGCGTGGAACCGAGGAATATAAGCGCGCGCTGGTGAAGACCTTGACAGTGCGCGCGCTCAAGCAGGCAGCCCTGCGCGCGGCAGCCTAGCGCGCGGATTAACAAACAGGAGTCAACCCAACATGACTACATATCCCATCAGTGTCACAATCAATGGCCAGGTGCATACGGGCGATGTGCCCGCGCGGCTGCTGTTGGTGCATTTCATTCGTGATATGGCAATGCTGACCGGCACGCACTGCGGTTGCGACACCACGTCGTGCGGCGCGTGCACAATTGACTTTAACGGCAAGCCGGTTAAGAGCTGCACGCTGCTGGCGGTGCAGGCCAATGGTGCTGAGATCACCACCATCGAGGGCGTGGCACAGGGCGGGCAACTGCATCCGGTGCAGGAAGGCTTTTACCAGTGCCATGGTTTGCAGTGCGGTTTTTGCACGCCGGGCATGATCCTCACCAGCATTTCGCTCCTCAAGCACAACCCGGATCCAAGCGAGGATGAAATCCGCTGGGGAATTTCGGGCAATCTGTGCCGTTGCACCGGTTACAACAATATCGTTAAGTCTGTGCAATATGCGGCCATGAAGCTGGCCGGCAAACAGCCTGAGGTTGTAATCATCAACGAGGAGTCGACGGTGCGGGAGATGGCGCATTAGGCCAGCGCTGCAATGCGCTTGTCTTGGGCGGAAATGTACGGCGTGAATTTGGAACTGCGGTTGTGTGGAATTTGCGCTGACGGCTTGAATTTTATTTTGCAAGCAGGAGATTGTTATGACTGAAATACCCATCAACGGTCTTGGTTCTTCGATGCGCCGCAAAGAGGATGCGCGCTTTTTGCAGGGCAAGGGCAACTACATCGAGGATATCAATCTGCCCGGCCAGATCTGGCTGGATATTGTGCGCAGCCCGTACGCGCACGCCAAAATTTTAAACATTGACACGTCCAAGGCGGCAAAGATTCCGGGTGTGATTGCGTTTCTCACCGGCAAGGATCTGGAGAAGTATGGCCTGTCATGGATGCCGACCTTGATGAGCGACAAGCAAATGGTGTTGCCCATCGATACTGTGAAGTATCAGGCGCAGGAAGTGGTGGGCGTGCTGGCCAGCAGCCGCTATGCGGCCGCCGATGGCGTGGCCGCGGTTGAGATTGATTACGAACCGCTGCCGGTTGTGGTCAATCCGTACAAGGCGCTGGAGGCCGGCTCCACCAAAGTGCGCGATGACAAGGACAGCAACCACATCTGGCATTGGGAAGTGGGCGACCGCGCTGCCACCGATGCCGTGCTCAAGAACAGCCACACCACGGTCAGGGAGCACATCTACATTCCGCGCATCCACGTGGCCAGCATGGAAACTTGCGGCATTGTTGCCAAGTGGGATGCCATCAACAAGCACCTGACGCTGTATATGACCACGCAGGCGCCGCACGCCATCCGCACCGTCGTGGCTTTGATCACCGGCCATCTGGGCCTAAGCGAGGAAAATATTCGCGTGATCTCGCCGGATATCGGCGGGGGCTTCGGCGGAAAGGTTCCGGTGTATCCGGGTTACGTGATTGCCACGGCGGCATCGGTGGTGACCGGGTTGCCGGTGAAGTGGATTGAGGATCGCAGCGAGAATTTGCAGGCGGACTCGTTTGCGCGTGACTATCACATGGACTGCGAGCTGGGGGCGGACAAGGATGGGCGCATTACTGCGCTGCGCATCAAGACCGTGGCCGACCATGGCTATACCGATGCGGCTGCGAATCCCAGCAAGTATCCGGCGGGCATGTTTAGCATCTGCACGGGCTCCTACGACTTTCAGACGGCGTTCACCGAGGCTGACGCGGCCTACACCAACAAGCCGCCGGGTGGCGTGGCGTATCGCTGTTCGTTTCGCGTTACCGAAGCGTCGCATGCCATCGAGCGCATGGTGGATATCATGGCGCACGAGCGTGGCGAGGACCCGGCCGATTTCCGCATGCGCAACTTCATCAAGCCGGAGCAGTTTCCCTACAAGAGCGCGCTGGGCTGGGAATACGACAGCGGGAATTACCACGTGGCGCTCACCAAGGCCATGGACCTGATTGGCTATCGCGAGCTGCGCAAGGAGCAGCTGGAGAAGCGCAAGCGCGGCGAGCTGATGGGCATTGGCATTTCATCGTTCACGGAAATTGTGGGCGCAGGCCCGAGCAAGGATTTCGATATTCTTGGCATCAAGATGTTCGACAGTGCTGAGATCCGCGTCCATCCCACTGGCAAGGCGATTGCGCGCTTCGGCACCAAGAGCCAGGGCCAGGGCCACGAGACTACGTATGCGCAGATTATTGCGGAAGAGCTCGGTATTCCGGCGGACCACATCAAGGTGGAAGAGGGTGACACGGATACCGCGCCGTATGGCCTGGGTACATACGCCAGCCGCAGCACGCCCACGGCGGGCGCCGCAGCTGTAATGGGTGCGCGCAAGATCCGTGAAAAGGCGCGCAAGATTGCCGCCCACTTGCTTGAGGCGGCTGATGATGATTTGATCTGGGACACCAACAAGTTTTATGTGAAGGGTTCGCCGGACAAGTCAAAGACCATTCAGGAAATTGCGTTTGCGGCATACACCAATCATCCGCAGGGCATGGAGGCCGGGCTCGAGAGCACTTTTTACTACGACCCGCCGAACCTTACCTTTCCGTTTGGCAGTTACATTTGCTGTGTGGATATTGATCGCGGCACCGGGCAGGTGAGCATCCGCAAGTTTGTGGCGATTGATGACTGCGGTACGCGCATCAACCCCATGATCATTGAGGGCCAGGTGCACGGCGGGCTGACGATGGCGTTTGCACCCGCCATGATGGAGCAGATTCAGTACGACAGTGACGGCAACATGTACGGCGGCACATTTATGGACTACATGGTGCCGACCGCAGTGGAATCCCCGAAGTGGATAACCGGTGGAACTGTGACGCCCTCGCCGCACCATCCCATCGGCGCCAAGGGCGTGGGCGAGTCTCCTAATGTGGGCGGGCCGCCGGCATTTGCCAACGCGATTGTGGATGCAATGTGGCATCTTGGCGTGCGCCATATTGATATCCCGATTACAGCGGACAAAGTTTGGATGCTTTTGAATAAGCATGGAGTGGCGCTCGCAGAATAGGGCATTGCTGAGCGCAGGGCCAGTTCGTGGTGGAATTGGCCCTGCGCTTTTCTGCAGGCACGGTGGACTTGCCGTGATTGCAAGCCCAGCCGCGGTGGCTGCGTTTGGCAACGGCGGTTTACCATGCACAGTGGATGACTTCTAAAATGGACCTGCATGTATTAGCTCAAAATTTGCGCAAGGCTGGAACGCCATTTGTTCTGGCGACGGTTGTGCGCGTGGAAAAACCTGCGTCTGCAAGTGTCGGTTCTAAGGCGATTGTTACCCGGGATGCAAGTGGTGCGGGCGTGTTGACCGGTTGGGTGGGCGGTAGTTGTGCGGAGCCGGTGGTATTGCGTGAGTCATTATTGGCGCTGGTGGATTTGCAACCGCGCTTGATGCATCTGGCGCCGCAAGCTGCGCTGAGCGGAATTGCGCGCAACGGGCTGGTAGAGGTTCCCATGGTTTGTGTGAGTGATGGCACGCTCGAGATTTATCTTGAGCCGAATGTGCCGCAGCCGCGGCTGGTGCTAATTGGCCATTTGCCGGTTGTTGAAGCGCTGTGTGCGCTTGGCAGGGATATTGGCTACGATGTGCTTGTGATGGGACAGGGCGCGTCTGCAGGCCGGTTCCCGCGCGCCGATGTGGTGCTTGATTACAATCTGAGCGCGTTGGAGCTGGGCCGCATGTCTTACGTGGTGGTTGCATCACATGGAAACTACGACGAGCCGGCGCTCGAAGCGGCTTTGCGCAGTGCAGCGCCATATGTGGCGCTGGTGTCCAGCCAGAAACGTCTAGCAAAGGTGCGGGAGTATCTGCTGGGTTCCGGCTTGAGCGCGAAGCAGTTGGCGCGCTTGAAGTGCCCGGCGGGCTTGGATGTGGGTGCCGTTACACCAGAAGAGATTGCCCTGAGCATTCTGGCGGAGATTGTGCAGCTGCGCCGGCGCGGCACGCTGGGGGATGTAAGCGCGGTAGTGGCCCCATTGGGTGCTGCCCACATGGAGACTGGCGCCAATTTTGATGTGGCAGTTGATCCGGTGTGTGAAATGCATGTGACCATTTCGACGGCGCTGTGGAAGGCTGAGCATGCCGGCCAAATGTTTTACTTCTGTGCACCAGGATGCAAGCGGTCATTTATGAAAACCCCAGAGCTTTACTTGGCCGGTCATCGCGAACCAATGTAACCGGGGTTGAAAAACAAAAAGGGGACTTTTAATGAAACTTGAGGGTAGCACTGTAATTAATGCACCGCGCTCCACGGCCTATGGCTATTTGACTGATGCCAACTTTGTGGGGCAGTGTGCGCCCGGTGTGGAACGAGTGGAGGAGCTTGATCCCGGCAAAAAATTCCGGGTGGTGGTGAGTGTTGGGTTTGGGATTGTCAAAGCAACATTTAATACTGATGTGGAGTTTGTTGAGAAGCGTGAGAATGAATATGCGAGGATTAAAGCAGTGGGCAAAGCGCCTGGTAGTGGCGCAAATGTTGGCGCCGAACTCTTTTTTACTGATGGTGAGGGTGGGGCTACTGAGTTGAAATGGGTTGCCGACGTGCTTATTACGGGTACGATTGCCATTGTGGCAAACCGGCTTATGGCCAGCGTTACGCAGTTTATGAGCAAGCAGTTTTTTGATGCGGCGCGGGCAAAGATTGAAGCAGCCTTGAAAAACTAGTTAGTGTTGAGGCGCTGCGCCGATTGTGCCGGCGTTGGCGGTGTACAGTAATCTGGATTGGCATGTTGTATAGTAATGGTGCTTGGTTGTTGTTGGTGTTCTAATTTGTGTTGCGTTTGTGTTGTAGTTCAGGAGGCGAATTATGAATTATTGGCGTGTTGGGACTAGGTTTTGTTTCGGCATTGTGATAGTTTTGACTCTGGTTGCTTGCGGTCCGCAGAAAGTGGACGTGAATTTGAAATCATATGGCATAGAACTTTCTGCCAATTCCGTCTCGGCCGGTAATGTTGTGTTTCATGTATCTAATACAGCAACCGACCAGATGCACGAGTTTGTGATCTTCAAGACGGATCTGCCTGAGGACCAATTACCGCGTACTGCGGAGGGCAATGTGGACGAGGAGGGGGCTGGTGTCACCCATGTTGATGAGGTGGCGGACATGGCGGTGGGCCAGGTGTCGGATCTCGCAGTGAAGCTTGAACCCGGACGCTATGTTTTGGTGTGCAACCTCAGCGAGAACTCCCAGCACTATATGGCGGGCATGCACATTGTATTTACGGTGAACTAACCCGCCGCCAGCCGCATCAGCTGCGCTGTTGCGGGGCGCGGCGATTGCCTGGCGCTGGCAGGTGTGGCGCTGCTGCTGTTCGCAAAAATATACTCGCCCGGGCTATGCGTGCGGGCGAGTTTTTGTTTAAGGACTTTCGGCGCTTGCTTGCGTGCTGGATGCTCTGGGCGTGTTTGGTCTTGTAAAGCGTGCGTTGCATGGCTGCGCCGGGATGTGTGAAAATTGGCGCGGTGCGAAAAGCGAAAGGCGGCGTCATTCGGAGTTGGTTGGCAGTGATTGGCTTGGCGGTAGCGGTGGCTGCGGTTGTGGGCGTTGCGGTATGGCTGCGGCCCGCGCCCGGTGATAAGCAGCCTAACTTGCCGCTGGGTGATGATAAGGTGACGTCTACTTCGCCGCGGGTGGGCTGGTTGTATGCTTGCGAGAATTTTGCGGATGTTGCGGGTGCGGTTGCGGCGGCGCCGTGGATCAAGGGCTCCACTTGGTATCCCGAACGCAAGCCTGCCGTGCTGGGTGGCGTGTTGTGGGACGACGCTTACATAAAAATTACGGTTGCGGATGCGGACCGGGTAATTCGGACCATGGGTGTACCGGTGGGCAGCAAAACGGGCATCTTCCCGATCAAACGCAATGATCCCGCCTATCAATACGACCATGTGCCTTACGCCATTGTAGCGAAGCGGAAAACCGTTAGCGTGCCGGCCAACCCGGTCGTGGCGGCTGCGCCCGGTTGTGTTCGCAAGGGTGTGATTGGTTTTATGACGAACGGGGTTGCCATCTACAGTGCGGTGGACGGACTGGGACGGGATGCCGTGGCGCATAGTGTGCTGGATGTGTGTGACGGCCAGCCCGATCGCACGGGCACGTACCACTACTACAATGGATCGCGCTGCATTCTAGATACGTCGATCGGTTTCTCTGTGCTAATTGGCTACGCGCTGGACGGGTTTGGCATTTATGTGGAGCGTGAACCGCTCGGCAACTTGCTGACAAACGCGGCCCTCGACGAATGCCACGGCCGCACGGGGCCGGTGCTTTGGGATGGCGCGCCGCGCGACATGTACCATTATGTTGCGACGGCTGAGTTTCCGTATCTTGTGGGCTGCTTTCGGGGTTCGTCTGGTTTGGCTGTGGTTGGATATTGAGCTGCCGCGTTGCGGTTGGGTATGCGGTGCGCGATGCAGTCAGCGCCTGCATGCTGGTTACTGGTGGGCTGCCGGGCAGATTGAGCTGACATGGCAACGGCTTCTCCGCGTTCAGTGCTGCGCACGGTCTTTGGGTTTGACGAGTTTCGCGGCGACCAAGCAGCCATCATTGACCACATGCTAGGCGGTGGCGATGCGCTGGTGTTGATGCCCACCGGCGGCGGCAAGTCCATGTGTTATCAAATTCCGGCTATCCTGCGGCCCGGAGTGGGCATTGTGGTGTCACCGCTGATTGCGCTGATGAAGAACCAAGTTGATGCACTGCGCCTGGCAGGTGTGCGCGCGGCCTACATTAACTCCAGCATGCCGGCCAGCGATGCGAGCAGCGCGGAGCAGGCAATGCAGCGCGGCGAGTACGATTTGGTCTACGTGGCGCCGGAGCGGCTTGTGACCGAGCGTTTTCTGGGCGTGCTGCGCCGCACGCAGCTGGCGCTGTTTGCGATTGATGAAGCGCACTGCGTTTCGCAATGGGGCCACGACTTTCGGCCGGAGTACATTCAGCTCAACCAGCTGCACGAGCAATTTCCGCTGGTGCCACGGCTGGCATGCACGGCAACTGCCGACGAGCCAACGCGCCAGGAGATCATTCAGAAGCTGAGCCTGGAAACTGCGCAGGTTTATGTAACCGGGTTCGACCGGCCAAACATCCGCTACACCATTGTGCCGAAGCGCGATGCAATGCAGCAGCTGTTGCGCTTCATCAAGGAGCGCCATCCAAAGTCTGCCGGCATCGTGTATTGCTTTACGCGCCAGAACACGGAGGATACCGCGCGCTGGCTGACGGCGCGTGGTGTTGAGGCGCTGCCCTATCACGCTGGCCTGGACCAGCCCACGCGCGCGCTGCACCAGCAGCGCTTCCTGGAGGAGGGGCGGCTGATTATTTGTGCCACGGTTGCGTTTGGCATGGGCATCGACAAGCCGGATGTGCGCTTTGTGGCGCACACCGTTATCCCAAAGACCATTGAGGCGTACTATCAGGAGACCGGGCGCGCGGGACGGGACGGGTTGCCGGCGGATGCGTGGATGCTTTACTCGGTGGGCGACGTAACCAAGATGCGCCGGCTGATTGACATGTCTGATGCGGACGAGCCGCATAAAAAAATGGAGCGCCGCCGCCTCGAACTGCTTGTGCGCCTGTGTGAGACGGCGCACTGCCGGCGGGCGGTTTTGCTGGCAACCTTTGGTGACACGCTGCCGGAGCCGTGTGGCAACTGTGATGCGTGCCTGGAGCACATCGACATTGTGGATGGCACGATCCCGGCGCAGAAGCTGCTTTCGTGCATTGGGCGCACCGGCGAGCGCTTTGGCGGCAAGCATGTGATTGATGTGCTGCTGGGCATTAGCACCGAGCGCGTGTTAAAGCTGGGGCATGAGAAGCTGCCCACTTTTGGGGTTGGCACGGAATTGACGCAGCGCGAGTGGGAGTCGGCTCTGCGCCAGCTGGTGGCGCAAAATCTGGTTGCGGTGAAATCCGGCGAGTATGCAGTGCTGGAGCTGAATGCGGCCAGTGCGGCTGTGCTGCGCGGCGAGCGCAAGGTAGAGCTGCGCCGTGAGCGCACTCCGCCGCGAACCAGCCGCGCGCGCAAGTCTGCGGGTGATCTGGCGCAGGCGGCAGCAGTAGTGGATGTGAGCGGGTCGCCTTTGTGGGAGGCACTGCGTGCGCTGCGGCAGGTACTGGCAAAGCAGGCGGCTGTCCCGCCATTTGTTGTGATGCATGATGCGGTGCTGAAGCAAATTGTTGGCGGACTGCCGGCGAGTATGCAGGCACTGCGCCAGGTGAAGGGCCTCGGTGTGCACAAGATTGAACGCTACGGCAATCAAATATTGGCGCTGGTTGCGCAGCACACGGGGCGTACAGCGCCGGAAGTTAGGTCTTCATTTGATGGTGATTTCGGCCCGATCAACAGCACCACGCTGGCAACGTTGGAGCTCTTGAAGCGCGGGGTTTCTCCTGAGCAGATTGCTTTGGAGCGCAACCTGTCCCCGAACACTGTTCACGAGCACTGCAGCCGCGCAATCGCAAGCGGTTCAGTGGCGCTGCGCGCTGTGGTTACTATTAGTGAAAGTGAGATCAACACTATTGAGGAGCAGATGCGCAAAGTGCCGGACGGCGAACCGCTGAAGCTCAAGCCAATCTTCGAGGCCTTTGGGGGGCGCTACAGCTACGGCATCTTGAAGTGTGTTTACGCCGGGATGTGCAGTGCGGCTTCTGGTTCGGCCGTTTAGGGCGGCGCTGGCTGGTCAGGCGTTCAGCCGGTTTTGAGATCATGATTTTGCAGGCGCGTTCGGTATTAAGGCCCCGCAATATTTTTGCTCTGGCTGGTGCGGCACTCTGTTTAAGTTGGATGCTTGCGCCCAACCTTGCGGGACATGGATTGACTGCTGTTTACGGCGATGAACCGGCAGTGGTTGACCGGATTGTTTTTATCACGAGCAACGATCTTGGATATCAAGCTGACCTGCCATCCAAAGTGCAGTGGTCCGGCTATTTGTTTCAGGCGCAATCCGAATCGATTGAGTTTGTGGTGCCTGTGGGCGTATATAGCCGGTTGGAGATTGGCGGCACTACCTTGTTTGACGGCTTTGGCGCGCCCGCCGGTACGCGGTGGGTGACCGCGCAGCTTGATGCAGGTTTCAATCCGGTTAATTTTGAGATTGCAACTGATGGTGTGGCGGCGGGCTATATGCAGGTTGGACTGGAGTGGCGCAATCCGCTGCGCGCGTTGGTGCCGGCTGTTTACTTGTATGTGGAGCCACCGGCGGCGGCTGCGGCGGAACGTGCCGTGTGGGCCGCATGGATTGCGTGGGCGCTGCGCTGGATGGCGGGCGGGCTCGCATTCATGGGGCTCGCTGCCGTGGTGTGGGTGCGGCGCGCAGCGTGGCAAACGCGGACAGCACTTGGCCTGAGTGTGATTGTGGCGTTTGCGTTTGCGCTGCGGCTGGTGTTTTTATTTGATTACGCAGCGCAGCCCAGCGCGTATGTTTTGGCGGGCGGGTCTGATCATCGTGGCTATCAGGGCGCCGCATTGGATTACGTGCGCGGCCGGTGGCCACCGCCGCTGCCATTTTATGTGCAGCCGGGCATGAGCATGGGCTTGGGTGTTTTGTATTCAGCTGTGGCGCCAAGCTTGCCACTAGTTCAGGTGATTCAGATGATGCTGGGTGCCCTGACTTCATTACTGATATTTGGAATTGCGCGGCGTACTTTTAGTGAACTGACGGGCTGGGTGGCAGCTGTGCTCTGGGCGGTGTTTCCGCTGCCGATATTTTACGAGGCGCAAGTTACCACACATGGCCTCGAGCCTGTGGTGGGAGCGTTGTTGATATGGCTGTGGATGCTGGCGCTGCGCAGCGATGCGAAGCGGACTGTTCTGGTGCGGGGTGTAGTCGCGCTGGGCTTGGCACTTGGCGTGGCGGCGGTGCTCCGGCCGACGTTCTTGCTGCTTGCGCCGGTGATGTTTTGCAGCCTGTTGTGGCTTGGGCGGGAGAACTTGGGGCGGGCAATCGGCAATGGGGTTTTGCTGGCGGCGGCAACCTGTATTCCGATTGCGCCGGTCACTTGGCATAACTATCAGGCCAACGGCCGGTTCCAGTTGCTCACCAGTAATAGTGCGATTACCTTCTATCTGGCTAACAACCGCGATAGCACTGGTACGGCAGAGTATTCGCCTGCGTTTGTTGCGGCGCATCATATGGTAGGCGGCGGCAAGACAACCTATACAGCGCAAGCTTGGCGTGATATCTCGAATGATCCGCGGCGTTGGGCGCAGCTGATGGTGCGCAAGACGGCGTTGTTTTTTGGGGATGCGGAGCTGCCCAACAATGTGGATTTTTATTTGGAGGGCACGGCAATCTCAGCACTGCTAAAGGTGTTGCCATTGCGCTTCGGTGCCCTGCTGGCTTTGGCGTTTGCCGGTAGTTGGCTGGCATTCGGGCGGGCGCGGGATGCGGGCCCTGCGTTGCGCGATTGGCTTCTTTTATTTATCTATGCGTTGATGCAGGTAGTTGTGGTTATTTTGTATGGTGTGTTCTCCCGTTTTCGCGCTCCGCTTTATCCGGTGCTGGCGATTGTCGGGGCGTACCCGCTTGCGATCGTTATTGCAAGTATTTGGCAGCGGCAGTGGCGGCGGGTTTTGCTGGCGGGCAGTCTTGTGTTTGTTGCGGGCGGCGTTGTCGGTGTAATGCCGGTTGTGGCAGAGAATGTCATGGATGCGCCGCTTGTGAGGGCGCTGCCCGCAACGGCGCTGGTGCTGAACACACGCATGGGTCCGGGGTTAAGTTTGGTGGGCTTTGAGCCGCTGGTGGCTGCTGCCCCGGGTGAGCCGCTGTTTATGACGCTCTATTGGCGGGCAGACCAGCGGCTGCTGCAGGATTATTTTTGGACAGTGCAGTTGTTCAGCGGGGATCGGAAAATTGTGCAAGCGGATCAGGCGCTTGGCAGCGGCAGCTACCCGGACTATCCGTCCAGCGCCTGGCAGGCAGGTCAGATCATTGAGGATACGTTATACGTGCAGTTGCCCTCCGATCTTGCGCAGCCGGTGGCGCTGTCGGCTGTGGTGATTGTGTATGAGCGCGATAGCGGTCGGCGCGTTGGTGAGACTGTACTTGGGCTTGTGCCAGTGACATCCCGCACCGCAAGCGGACTGCCTGCCAGCGCATCGGTGTCCGGGGCACATGTTGGTACGGCTGTGCTGCAAGGCTATGCGATCGAGGAGCATTCCTTGGTGTTGTATTGGCAGGCGGGTGAGCGTATGGCTGGGGATGGTGTTGTGTTTGTGCATTTGTTTGATGCGCAGGGGAACTTCACTGCTGGTGCGGATGGGCGGCCGCGCAGTGGCGGGTACCCCACGCTTGCGTGGCAGGCAGGCGAGGGGATTGTTGATGCGCACCGCCTGCCGGCAGTTCCTGCAGGCAAGTACACCATTAAGATTGGTTTGTACGATGCGGCTACACAGGTGCGATTTGATATTACAGATGCTGGTGGCCAAAAAGTGCCGGATGGAATTCTGTCGTTAGGCGTGCTTGCTATTCCGTAACGTCTGGTGGCAGCGGTATGCGTTGCGCGGGCTGACTAGAGTTGGGACGACATTTAAGGGTCCGTTGCAAAGAGTTGCGGATTATTGCAAATGAATGATGGATCAGCTGGCGTTTTGCGGTGCAGCAGCTGAGGCTTTCGGCGCTGTAATTGGTATAAGGTAATAAGGAGTGGGTTATGCCGGAAACTTTTGAGGATTATCTTGATGCAAATGTGGAACGACATTTTGCGGAGGTGTGCGCAGCGCTGCGCTTCCCCAGCGTGAGTGCGCTGCCCGATCACCGCGCGGATCTCGTTGCGACCGCCCAGTGGATTGTGGAGCGCCTGCATGCGGTTGGTGTGCCGGAAGTAGAGCTGCTGCAGGCGGGCGGTCACCCTGTGGTGTTTGGGCGCTGGATCATCGACCCGCAACAGCCGGTGGCGATGGTTTACGGCCACTACGATGTGCAACCGGTGGATCCGCTTGAGCTGTGGGTTACGGGTCCGTTTGAGCCGACGGTGCGGGATGGACTTCTGTTTGCACGCGGCGCTGCTGACAACAAGGGCAATATTGTGGCCGTCATTCAGGCTGTGGAGGCGCTCGTGCGCACGGGGGCGGCAGGTTGTCCACCGGTCAATCTGCTTTTCTTCTTTGAGGGTGAGGAGGAAATTGGCAGTCCGACAGTGGTTGAGGCGGTACGCGGTGCGCTGGCGCGCATGGCTTGCGATGTTGTGATTTCTTGTGATGGAGTGATGTACGCAGCCGACAAGCCATCTTTGACGATTTCATCGAAGGGCATGCTCGGCGGTGAAATAGTTGTGCGCACGGCTGCCGCTGATTTGCATTCTGGTTTGTATGGTGCTGCGGCACCAAATGCAGTGCAGGTGCTGGCGCAGTTGCTTGGCAGCTTGCACACAAGCGCCGGTGCCGTGGCGGTTAGCGGTTTCTATGAGCAGGCGCGCGCGGTTTCTGCGGCGGAAAGGGCAGAGACAGCGCTCGTCCCATTTGACGAGACGGAATTTCTGGCAGGGACTGGCGCGGCAGCCGTGTGGGGTGAGCCCGGCTATTCCGTGCTGGAGCGGCTTTGGTTGCGCCCCACACTGGACCTGAATGGCATCGGCGGCGGATTTCAGGGTGCCGGATCCAAGACGGTGACCCCGTGCGAGGCGCGGGCAAAGTTTTCCTGCCGCCTCGTGTCGGGCCAGCAACCAGACGCTGTCATGGAACAAATTAGGCGGCACATCGCGCTGCACACCCCGCCTTGGGCACAGGCAGTGGTTGAAGCGCGCAAGGATACGGCTGCTGCGTTTGAAATCCGGCGTAACCACCCAACGCTGCTGGCGGCAGCGGGCGTGCTGCGCGATCTGTATGGCAAGGAGCCACTTTATATCCGCCTCGGTGGCACCCTGCCGATAGCGGAGACGTTTGTGAACTTGCTGGGCGCTGAGATGGTGTTCTTTTCGTGGGAGCAGACGGACAACAACTTGCATGCGCCCAATGAGTCGGTGCGCTTGTCTGACCTGGCAATGGCGCGCCGTGCGTGGTGTGCGCTCTTGACGCGCCTTGCTGGACATGCAATGAAGTAGCGCTTTACTGCGAGCAGCGCTGCTGGCGGGGTTGTAATCGGGCTTGCGGCTGACGGCGCTTTGGCGGAGGTGTTCGGTGCGGGTTGGTGATCTGGTGCCAGCCGGGGAATGCGGCGCCATTAGTTAACAGCTCGGTCGAGCAGTGGAGGAAATGGAAACTGATGCGATTGAAAATGGGTCGCGCGCAATGTAGGCGCTGAATGTGTCAGCGGCAGATAAATTTGGGTTAGCGCAGGATGGTTGCGCTGATAACGGATGAGTGGTCAGGCGAGTTTATTGGCGAAATACATTTTTACTGAATCTAACTTCTTGATATCCTGCATTCCCCGGAATTCGCAGTTGAAACTTTCACTGACGTACTCGTAAGTGGCTTGTGAAATGTTTACGCGGCCCGGAAGCGAGCTGCTTTCCATGCGCGACGCAAGGTTAACTGTTTCGCCCCAAATGTCATACGCAAATTTTTGCTTGCCGATCACCCCTGCCACCACGGGCCCGGTATGCACTCCAATCCGAATGTCCCAGTAGGACTTGCCGGCGGCTTCGGCAAGTTGCTTGCGTGCATGTACAAATTCGGCCATTTCCAAGGCTGCAGTTGTGCAACTTGTGGGATGGCTTGCATTTTCCAGCGGCATGCCGCCCACCAGCATATAGGAGTCGCCAATGGTTTTAAGCCGTTCCAGGCCGTAGCGCTGCGTGATGGTGTCAAATGCCGAGAAGCATGTGTCAAGTTCCTGCAATATTTCCTCGGCAGTCAGGCTCTGGCAGATTCTGCTGAAGCCGACAAAATCGGTGAAGACGATGGTGACGGAGTCATAGCGCTTTGGTTTTGATTCACCGTATTCTTTCAGCTCGAAGGCGATTTTGGCGGGCAGAATATTCAGCAGCAGGCCGTCGGATTTGCTGCGCTCTTCGTCCAGCGAGTTCAATACGTTGGTTGTGACCGCACTTAGGATGATAAACAGGATTAGAAAATTGACGACGAAGTCAACATATTTCTGGCTGGCGGTGCTGAAGATTAGAAACTGCTCCGGGTGGGAAAGGTCGTAAACGGTGAGTGACAGTACGGTGACGACAATCGACAGCAGGGCGGCTGAGCGTTGCCTGCCACGCAGAAGGATGGCAGTGGGGACCGCGAGTGTGAGGAGAAACATGTTTACAAAGCCGTTTAGGCCGTAGCCGAACAGCCAGATGATTGATAATGTAGTCAGAAGAATCACGAGGGGTACGAAGGAAAATGTTCGGCGGCGAAATCTTGAAAGGTAGTAGAAAGTAAGGTTGGATAAACCGCAGAACACAATTGATAGCTGGTGGATCAGGCGCAGGTCTAGAAAGGCCAGCAAAATCAGGATTGGAAAAGACATGATGCCGATGACCAATGTAATTGTGTTGTGGATTCTTTGCTCGAGCGTAAAGAGTTTGGAACTGCCAATCAGTTGTGCGGATAAGTTTGATAACATGGATATGATTTCCCGTCTGAGTTCGGATCAGCGACTACGCTGCCTTATGCGGGCAGTATAGCTGCAAGGCTGCTTTGATTCATGGACGGGAATGATTGTAGCGAGAGTGTAAAGCGGTGCAGGCGCGATGCGCGGTCCGATTCTATGAGTAACCGCCGAGTGATTTGCGGGCGGATGTACAGAATTTGCATGCCGGGCAGCGGGCTCGGATTGCAAGAATCGACTGGGAGTTTGTTGTGATTGATTCGGAATTGGGTGCAGGTGCTAATACGCCGCACATGCCGCGCTTGCGGTTGCGGGTGACGCCCGCTGCCGAGACTGCCATCCGATCTGGCCATCCGTGGGTGTACGGCGACAGTGTGCGTGACCAGAACCGCCCGGGCGTGCTTGGTGAGCTGGCTGTGATTTACGACAAGCGGGACCGGTTTCTTGCGGTCGGGCATTATGATCCGGATTCGGCGTTGCGGGTGCGGGTACTGCAGGCGGGCAAGGCAGCCACGCTCGATAGCGCTTGGTGGCAGGCGCGTTTAGAAGCAGCAATCGTGCGGCGTGCCGGACTAAGTGATCTGCAGACTACCGGCTACCGCATCATTAATGGCGAGAATGATGGCTGGCCGGGGTTGGTACTTGACCGCTACGGTGATGTGCTGGTGATGAAGTTTTACGCGGCAGCATGGCTGACGCAGATTCAAATGCTTGCGGCGCTCTTTAGCGCTCGGTTGGCGCCGTGCTGTATCGTGCTGCGCCTGAGCCGCAATATTCAATCTGTTGCGCAGGAGCAATTCCAGCTGCTGGATGGTCAGTGTCTGGCCGGGGATGTGCCAACTGAGCCGGTGCAGTTTATGGAGTGCGGCCTGCAATTTGAGGCAGATGTGGTGCGCGGGCAGAAGACCGGTTTCTTCTTGGATCAGCGTGAGAATCGGAAACTGGTCGGAGGCGTTGCGGCAGGCACTGAGGTGTTGAATGCGTTTAGTTTTACTGGCGGTTTTTCGGTGTACGCGGCAAGTGCTGGCGCCGTGGCTGTGCTGGACTTGGATTTGAGCGCACACGCGCTGGCTGGTGCGCGGCGCAACTATGCGTTGAATGCTGGTGCCGGCCGGCTTGCGGCGTGCCGGCATGAAACGGTGCAGGCGGACGCTTTTGATTGGCTGGCACAGACAACGCGCGAGTTCGACATGGTAGTGCTTGATCCGCCATCGCTGGCGCGGCGCGAAGCCGAGCGGGCGGGCGCTGTGAAGGCGTATGCGCGGCTGGCGGCACTTGGGCTGGCGCGCCTGCGCGCCGGTGGCATGCTGGTGGCGTCATCCTGCTCAGCACATGTGTCTGCGGACGAATTCTTTGGGGTGGTGCGCGGTGCGGCGCTGCAGGCGCGCCGGCGCTTTACGGAGTGGCTTACAACAGCGCATGCACTTGATCATCCGGCAACTTTCGCTGAGGCGCATTATTTGAAGTGCATTTTTTTGCGGCTGAGTTAATCAGTGCGCTGCGATTGCAGCGATTATGCTGCGGGTGGTTGCGCCAAGCAGGCTTGCGGTTTTTTGGCGCATCATTAGCGCTGCGCCGGATTGGGTGTTATGTAACTTGAAGATTGACTGCGAGCGGACCTTGAACAGCTGCGCAGTTTTGGTTGGGCAAGCTGGCTTGGGGCAACAGCTTACATTTGAAGTGAGCTAACTTGAGGACGCTATGCCTTTGCGGTGGCGGCAAGTAAAAGCCACAACACCTCTCCCGAGTACGCAGCAAAAATAGTTATGCCCGCGATTGTGTCCAGGCGGTTTGCTATGGTGGGGCGGTTAGCGCGCATCAGGCGGGATGATAGTACCTGCGAGAGTGTGGTGACAATGATTGTCAGGAATGTAAGAATCTGAATTTTGAATACCAAGGGCAGGCCGGCAACCGGGGGCAGATATGAGTCCAGTACGATCTGGTTGCCGATGACTGCGAAGACGGAGGCGGTTGTGAGGAACAGGCGGTCGCCGAGCTGGTCTGGTCGAATGAGAAACGCAGCCATGGCCAGGAAGAATCCGATGAAGGCGCCAATCAGTGATTTGAGGAACGTGAACCATGGGCTTTTGCGTTCAAGGTTGATAATGGCGGTGACGCGCGAATAGGTGCTGGTTCCGGTTAGCGTCGGGTCGCCATATGTTGTGGGGTATTCGTGGTCTTCGGCTTCCAGATGGAAGTCAATGATGTGCCACTGCTCAAGCGTGACGCCAGTATCAATCTTGCTGTTTTCGTTGTCGGCCACAAAGTGAATTGCGCTTGCGTCATTCTCTCCTTCTTCCAGCTGCACTTCCAGGCGCTGGCGGTCGAAGGGGTACGAGCTGATGTCCCATTGCTTGTGCACGGTGGCGCGGAACTTGGCCTGTGACCAAGTGGTGGCGCCAGCGATTTCCTCGAAGCCGGCTTCGGTTGCAAAGTTGGCAGCGTTAACGATCTCCACTGTTTCGTATGGTTTGTAATCCGGGTCGGTGTGCACGAACCACTGCCACATGGCAATCGAGAACGTGTTGCCTGCCAAATCCAGGTCTGAAAGATCAATGATGTACATGCCGGTTTTTACCTGCAGGGGAGCAGCGCCATCCGGTGGCAGGGCGGCGTGGGCGGGCCGCACGCCAGGAAGCAGGCAGAGGATGGCAGCGACCAGCACAGCCAGAGCGGCACGGAGAGTGCGGGTTGTTGGGGCGCGGAATATGTTTGGTGACATGCGGTGTTTCTTTTTATAGGATGATTTTGAGTTGCATCCGGTCTGCAGGCAGGTCATGGCAGGCTTGCGGCTTGCATGGTGGCGGTAAATAATAATAGGGCGATGTACCCCAGATAAAGCGTCAGAATCAAAAATGCGGCTGCTGTGTCGAGGCGCGTTGCGCGTTTGTCGCTGCTTGCGCGCAAGCTGCGCGAGGAAAGTACTTGCGCGAGGGTGCTGGCGATGATTGCGGCAAAGGTTGCGGTTTGAATTTTGTACACCAAGGGCAGTCCGGCGACTGGTGGCAAGAATGTGTCCAGGACAATTTGGTTGCCGATGACCGAGAATATGGCGGCGGTAGTCAGGAACAGGCGGTCGCCAAGCTGCTCGGGGCGGATCAGAAACGCGGACATCGTCAACAGGAATCCGGTGAAGGCACCGATCAGAGACTTGATGAGGGTCCACCAAGGATTGTTGCGCTCGAGGCTTATGGTGGCACTGAGGGCCGGGTAGCTGCTGGTGTTGCCCGCTAGATTGGGGTCGCCATAGACGGTGGGGTATTCAACCGCGGCTGCAGAGAGTTGGAAATTTGAGATGTGCCATTGTTGCAGGGAGATGCGCGGGTCAATTTTGCTGCCTTCAAGATCCGGCACAAACACAATGTCGTCCGGGGACAGAAAGTTTTCCTCGATGTCGACAAACAGCTCTTGTCTGTCGAACGGGTAGTTGTCGATGTTCCACTGCTTGAGGACTGTGGCGCGGTACTTGGCGCCGGCATACACCCCCACTGCTTGCGGATATTCGTAGACGGAGGTGATTTCCGCACTGCCGGCCGCGTTGGTTATTTCAACAGTTTCAGCCGGCTTGTAATCCGGCACGTTGTGCAGCCACCAGATCCAGAAGGCAATCGTGAACTTGTTTCCGCGCAGGTCTAAGTCGGAAAGCTCTGTGACGTAGATGCCAACTTTTACTTCCGCCGGTGTTTCGCCGTCCGGGCGCGGCGCCGCAAGCACAGTAGGGGCTGCGCTAAGCACTGCGATTAATGCGAGTGCGATCGCAATAAATATTATGCGGTGCCCGTGGATTTGCGCCCCTGGGGCACTTAGGGGCATTACTGGAGCGTGCATTGAGTTAATTATATGCGGGCTGCTTGGGCAGCAAGCCGAGAGTGCGCTGGTGGTGTTATGCAAATCAAGATAGCTCAACGGGTGTGCATGCTCCAGATTGTTGGCGGGAAGAACTGTGAGCACTGCGGGGTTATGGGTGCGTGGAACGGTCTGGTGGGGGGCTTTGGCGCGCAGCGGATCGGGTGCGCAGACTGTGCGTTTACACAAGTTTTGGGCGCGAGCGGCTGATGCTTGCGCCAGGGTGCTGTGTGTTTGGTATCTGATTGTACTGATGAGAGCCGTGCGATAATCGTAATTAAGTGGAAACAAATCCTTTGTCGATTTCAATTGAGCTGCGCAACGTGCGCAAAAAGTTTGGGGAAGTTGTCGCGGTGGACGATGTGAGTTTGGATGTGGTCGATGGTGAGTTCCTGACGCTGCTTGGACCGTCTGGCTCTGGGAAGACGACAGTCCTGCGCATGATCGCCGGCTTTGAAGTTCCCAGCAGTGGCTCGATTGCATTGGGCGGCCGGGATGTGACAAGCGTGCCGGCGTTTGAGCGCGACGTGAACACGGTGTTTCAGGACTATGCTTTATTCCCGCATATGAGCGTATTGCGTAATGTGGAATACGGATTGATGGTAAAAGGTGTGGGGCGGGTGGAACGGCTCCGGCGTGCATCTGAAGTTCTGGATACAGTGCGGCTGGTTGGATACGAGGACCGCAAGCCCGGGGAGCTGTCCGGCGGGCAGCAGCAGCGGGTTGCCTTGGCGCGCGCGCTGGTCAATCATCCCAAGGTGCTGTTGCTGGATGAGCCGTTGGGCGCGCTTGACCTGAAACTGCGCGAAGAGATGCAGGTGGAGCTGAAGCTGATCCAGCAGCGTGTGGGTATTACGTTTGTGTATGTTACCCACGACCAGGGCGAAGCACTGTCCATGAGTGACCGGGTGGTGGTGTTTAATGCGGGCCGAATTGAGCAGGTGGGGCGGCCGCGCGAAATCTACGAGCAGCCGGCTTCTGAGTTTGTGGCGGGTTTTGTGGGCATTACAAATCTTTTCAGGGGTGCGATTGCGGATCGGCTGGTGGGGCGCCCCGGCGTGTTTATGGTGCGGCCAGAGCATGTTAAAATTTGTGCAGAGGGTACGGCAGGCGCAGTTGAGGCGACGATTACTTCGGTGCAGTATCTGGGTGCTGAGTGCAGGGTGCGCTGCCGGACTGAATTTGGCGAAACCATAGTGGCTAGCTGTCCGAGTGCTGCGGCTTCAGATGTGAGTGCGGATAATATAATATATTTGCGCTGGGAAATACGCGATGTTATCCAGATTAGATTGTAGATGTGTCCGGTGGATTAGTCAGTAATACAGGGAGAACAATTATGAGAAATGGTCGGTTGGTTTTTACGGTTGTAGTGGTCGGAATGTTGTTGGTGACAGCTTGTGGTGGGGCCGGCGGCAGCGGCGCGCTGACAAAACTGGGGGCCGGCGAGGGCGAAGTAAATGTGATTGCGTGGGCGGGTTACGTTGAGGATGGTTCCACTGATCCGGCGGTGGACTGGGTGACCAGTTTCGTGGCCGAGACTGGATGCAAAGTAAATGTAAAGATCGGCAATACGTCGGACGAGATGGTGGAGCTAATGCGCAGCGGTGAATACGATGCAGTGTCGGCTTCGGGTGATGCCACATTGCGTTTGATTGATGCTGGCGATGTGGCGCCTGTGAACACTGCGCTGATACCAAACTACGCGGACGTGTTTGGTGATTTGAAGATGAAGCCGTGGAATTCGAAGGGCGATGTTGCCTACGGCGTGCCACACGGGCGCGGGGCAAATCTGCTGGTGTACAACACGGATGCAGGTCCGGCTCCGGATTCGATGACGACGATGTTTGCGGCGGACAGCCCATACAAGGGAAAAATTTCCGTGTATGACAGCCCCATTTACATTGCGGACGCTGCGCTCTATCTGATGGCAACGCAGCCCGGGTTGGGCATCAAGGATCCATATGCGCTGGATAAAGCCCAGTTTGAGGCAGCGGTAAAAGTGCTCGAGGGGCAGAAGGCGCTGGTAGGCCAGTACTGGTCGTTGTATACAGACCAGCAGGCTTCTTTGGAAGCCGGCTCGGTAACACTGGGAACGTCGTGGCAGGTGATTGTTAATTTGGCAACCGCGAATGGTGCAAAGATTGGTGCCACCAAGGCGAAAGAGGGTGCGACTGGCTGGTCAGACACTTGGATGGTGGCAAGCAAGGCCAAGCATCCGAACTGCGCGTATATGTGGCTCAATCATATCATCTCACCACAAGCCAACGCGCAGGTTGCGGAATGGTTTGGGGAGGCGCCGTCAAATGCCAAGTCTTGCGGGCTGACCGCGGACGCAAACCATTGTGCGACATATCATGCTGCGGATACGGCGTATTGGGTTGATGTTTATTACTGGAGCACACCGAGCAGGAAGTGCCTGGATGGGCGCGCGGTGGAGTGCGTGCCATATACGGAATGGGTAAACGCCTGGAACAAACTGCGTTCCTAGCGCGGTGTGCGGTTAATGGTGCGTGCTCGGGGCTGACCTTCCCCGGTTATGGCCGGGGTGATGGCGCAAGGTTGACTTGATGACCGTCTCCCCTGTTCAATGGTTAGCGCGACGCGTCGGGCGGGCATTGCAAGCCCGCCCGCGTGTTGGCCTCGTTATGTTGCTGGGTGGTCCGGTTGCGTGGCTGCTCGTGGTTTATGTGGGATCGCTTGCGTTGCTAGTGGTGAGCGCTTTTTTTGGCCTCAACGAGTTCACGGGAAAAGCTACCAGCGAATTCACGCTTGCAAATATCGAAGAGGTAGTTGGCGAAGGTGCTTACTGGGTGCTGGTGCTGCGCAGTGTGGCGGTAGCTGCTGCTGCAACCGCCATCTGCTTTGCGCTTGCGCTGCCGGTGGGTTTTTATATTTCAAAACTTGCCCAGCCGTGGGCAAAACGCGGCTTGATTGTGGCAATGCTGCTGCCACTGTGGGCCGGCTATCTGGTGAAGGCTTATGCGTGGCGGGCGGTTTTCGAGCCGGGTTCAGAGTTTGGCGGGGGTGGTTTCTTGCGCAGTGTTTTGGGCTGGTCGCCGGGCTTTGGCTACACGGCCGTGGTAATCACTCTTGCATATCTGTGGTTTCCATATATGCTGCTGCCCATTTACGCGGGTTTCGAGCGCTTGCCCGTTTCGTTGTTGGATGCGTCTAGCGATTTGGGCGCGAGTTCCAGTCGCACGGCCGTGTCCGTAATAATGCCGCTGCTTGTGCCCGCAATTGCGGCGGGTAGTATCTTCACCTTTTCACTTTCGCTGGGGGATTACATAACAGTGAAGATTGTGGGTGGCACCACCCAGATGATTGGCAACATCATCGAACGCACGCTGCTGGCGCCGAACCAGCCGCTGGCGGCAGCTTTTACGCTTTGGCCGGTACTGATCATGGTTGTGTATTTGCTGGCAATGGCGCGTTTGGGCGCTTTTGAGAACCTCTGATGCGTATTGCGAAGCGAACTGAAGTCGCACTGCGTGCCATTACCTATGCGGTGTTGGCGCTGCTGTACACACCTTTGGCGTTAATCTTTTTGCTGTCGTTCAATGCGGGTAATTCGCTCACCTGGCCGCCGCAGGCGTGGTCCTTGCACTGGTGGGGCACGATCTTGGACGTTGCCAGTGCGCGCCAGGCGCTTGTTTCATCTGTGCGGCTGGCGGCGCTTGCGATGCTAATTGCTTTAGTGCTGGGTTCGCTGCTGGCGTTTGCGCTACAGGGTTATGATTTCTTTGGCAAGAGCTCGTTGAGCTTTCTGGCCGTGCTTCCGATTGCATTGCCGGGCATTGTCACCGGCGTAGCGCTGCGGAATACCTTTGTGAGGTTTGGCTGGGATCTCGGATTTGTTTCGGTTGTTGTTGGGCATGCCACATTCTGCATTGTTGTGGCTTACAACAATATTGCTGCGCGGCTGCGGCGGATTGCGCCAAACTTGCGGGAGGCTTCGGCGGATCTGGGTGCCGACGGGGCGCAGACTTTATGGCACATCATTTGGCCGTTGGTGCGGTCCGCAGTCTTTGCTGGTGGTATTTTGGCTTTTGCGCTGAGCTTCGACGAGGTTGTCGTGACGACATTTACGGCGGGCGCCGGAATTCAAAC
>OFRL01000243.1_pt1 | contig 28649 bp, 38 predicted proteins | sample 1543121 | NCBI WGS metagenome assembly OFRL01 (sample SAMN07774228, study PRJEB24372) | wastewater metagenome | isolation source: Lake Maggiore Cannobio | place: Italy: Cannobio | collected 2016-01
GCCGAGGCTGTGGGAGGCACTGCTCTCTGGCTTTGACGACGCCCTGGCGGCCATGCCGGCCTCGCGCCAGCGGCTGCTGGGCGCGGCCCTGGCCAATAGCCGCGCTTTTGGCCGCTGCCGCCGCCAGGCCCTCGATCTCACCCTTGCGCCGGAGGCCTGGCCGGCCCGGCTCGGCGCCGCGGGGCTGGCCTTGCTGCGCTGGCCCCTGCACCGGCTGGCGGCGGCCTTGCTCTGGCCGAAGCTGCGCCAGCAGCTGGTGGGCGGCCGGTTGCGCACGGCGATCAGCGGTGGCGGTGCTCTGGCCATGCACGTGGATGGCTTCTTCGAGGCCATCGGCATCGAGCTGCTGGTGGGCTACGGCCTCACCGAAACCAGTCCCGTGCTCACCTGCCGGCGCCGTTGGGCCAACCGCCGCGGCAGCGCCGGCCAGCCCCTGGCGGGCACCAGCCTGCGGATCGGTACCGCCACCTGCGCGTCGCCGCCCGCAAGTCGCACCCATTGCGCGGTCATCAGCCGGTGCGTCAGCAGGCCGTGGATCACCGCGACGCCGCTCCCGATGATGCCTGCCACGACCAGCGCCATAGTGTGCCCGTTCACGACCATACACTCCTGTATGGTCGTGCGATATGCCGCCGCTTGGCGCGGGTCAATACACTTGTGTATGGTGACCGGATGGACGACCGCTTGACCAGGACCGACTGGATCGATCATGGCCTTCGCACCCTCGCAACCGAAGGCGCCAATGCGCTCAAGGTCAGTGCGATGGCGGCGAAGCTCAACGTGTCGCGCGGCAGCTTCTACTGGCACTTCAAGGACATCGGCGATTTCCGTGCCCAGCTCCTGCAAAGCTGGCTCGAACGGACCACCGAAGAGGTCATCCGGCGGCTCGAAGCCGGTGAGACCGGACCGCATCGGCTACGGTCGCTACTGAACGGCGCCTTCATCCAGAAACCCGCGCTGGATCGCGCCGCGTGCCCCTGGGCCGCCGAGGACGCGATCCGCGCCTGGGCTACCGCGGAGACGGAGGTCGCAGCGATGGTCGCGTCAGTCGACGGTCGCAGAATCGCCTATATCGCCGAGCTTCTCATCGCGTCCGGCGTGGCGCCGGGCACCGCGCAGGGACGCGCCGCCTTTCTCTACTGGGCCTATCTCGGCCAGGCGATCGTCATGGACCGCCGCCACGCCTCGTTGCCTGCAGAGGCAATCGAGGCGATCGCTGTCCTGTTCGAAACATAGGCCGCGGCGGCCGGCCGCTACCTCGGTCAGATCTCCTTGCGGAAATAGACCACGCGTTCGGTTTCCTCGAAGCCCAGACCGCGGTGGAAGGCGTGGCTCTGGGCGTTGGTCAGTTCGGCATCCGAACCCAGTTCTGAACAGCCGCCAGAACGTCCCCATGCCTCGACAGCCGCCAGCAACTGCCCGGCAACCCCGGCCCGCCGGCTCGACGGGGCGACATAGATCCCCTCAAGGAAAGCCACGGGGCTGGTCTCGCAGCCATTGACATAGTCGTGCCGGATCGCTGCCTCCGCAAATCCGACTGCTTCGTCGCCGCGCATCGCCAGAAAGCAGGTTTGCCCGCGGCCCTCCGCCATCTCGACGATGAAGTCGCCGATATCGGCATCATGCTCTTCGCGGGTGCCCTCGGGCCACAGTGCGGCCCGCAACGAAGCCCATGCGTGCCGATGCGCCGCCCCGGCAGTGACGATCTCGAACAACACAGCGCTACCGCCTCAGTTCAGCAGTTCGACCGCCATCGCCGTGGCCTCGCCACCGCCGATGCACAGCGACGCAAGCCCGCGCTTCTGACCGCTGTTCTGCAGCGCCGCCAGCAGCGTCGCGAGGATGCGCGCGCCGCTTGCGCCGACCGGATGGCCCAGCGCGCAGGCACCACCATTGACGTTGAGCACGTCGTGCGAGATCGAAAGGTCGTGCATCGCGATCATCGCGACCACCGCAAACGCCTCGTTCACCTCGAACAGGTCGACGTCGCCGATCCCCCAGTTCGCCTTGTCCAGCGCCTTTTGCATCGCGAACACCGGCGCGGTGGTGAAACGCGCGGGCAGGTGCGCGTGCGCCGCATGCGACACGATCCGCGCAACCGGGTCGAGGCCCAGCCGCTCCGCCACCGACGCGCGGGTCAGCACCAGCGCAGCCGCGCCGTCGGAGATCGACGAGGCATTGGCGGCGGTGATCGTGCCGTCCTTGGCGAAAGCGGGGCGCAGGCTGGGGATTTTCTCGGGCTTGGCCTTACCGGGTTGTTCGTCTTCGCTGACGACGACATCGCCGCCGCGGGTCTTGACCGTGACCGGAACGACTTCGTCGGCAAAGCCGCCGCCGGTGATCGCCGCGTTGGCGCGAGTCAGGCTTTCGATCGCGAAACTGTCCTGCTCGGCGCGGGTAAATTGATAGGCGGTGGCGGTATCCTCGGCAAAGGCCCCCATCGGTTTGCCCCTGTCATAGGCATCTTCCAGACCGTCCATCATCATCGAATCGATGACGACGTCATGGCCAATCCGCGCGCCCGAGCGGTGTTTTGCCAGCAGGAACGGCGCATTGGTCATGCTCTCCATACCGCCGGCCACTACTACGTCGACGGTGCCCGCCATCAGCGCTTCGGTCGCCATGATGGTCGCCTGCATGCCAGAGCCGCACATCTTGTTGATCGTGGTCGCTTCTACCGAATCGGGCAGCCCCGCGCCGAGCGCCGCCTGGCGGGCGGGGGCCTGGCCCAGGCCCGCAGGGAGCACGCACCCCATATAAATCCGATCGATGCTGTTCGGGTCGACCTGCGCCCGTTCGACTGCCGCACGCACCGCCGTCACGCCGAGTTCAACCGCGGTGACGCCGGAAAGCGCCCCCTGAAAGCCACCCATTGGCGTACGGGCGTAGCTGGCGATGATGACGGGGTCGTTAGGCATGGATCTTCCTTTTATACATCAGAAGGCGCGGGCGAGGGGCATTCTCTCGATATCGGACATGGGCTCATAGCGGCAGCGTTGCCAGACATCGCGGCAAATTTCGCGAGCTTCCGAGCTTTCTTCGCCGATTTAATGGCAGGCTTGCGCCCAGCCCGACGACGAGATTGTGGTGCAGCCGCACGACTTCCTGATCGTGAAGCGGCGTCCCTTGCGCCGTTTCTCCGACGGGGCTGATGGAAGAAAATGGTCGTAACATTTTGAATATTAACAAATAAGTTAGGTCATATGTAAGTATGGGTTCGCGCGGGGCAAGAGTTGGGTAAAATCCTGTCTTGAACCGCGACAGGATGTGAATGATGACTGACATTCAGAGGGCCAGCCGTACCCCCCCGGAGGAGCGGATCGCCGATGCTGAATCGACCAGCGCGCCGAGCCTCCCGTTAACGCGCGGTGCCACCTTTGCGATGGCGGCCGCAGCCGGGATCGGGGTTGCCAATATCTATTACAACCAGCCGATGCTGGGCATCATCGAACGCGAGTTTCCGGGCGCTGCGGCCGGCATGATCCCGACGGCGACCCAGCTCGGTTATGCGGTCGGCCTGTTCCTGCTCGTGCCGCTGGGTGACCTTGTCGAGCGCAAGCGCCTGATCCTGCTGCAATTCGGTGTGCTGGCGCTGGCTTTGGTCGCCGCTGCGATTGCCCCGACGGTTATGCTGGTGATCCTCGCCTCTTTGCTGGTCGGTGCTGCCGCGACGGTTGCGCAGCAGATCGTTCCGTTTGCCGCCCATCTGGCTGCGCCCGAACGCCGCGGCGCGACCGTCGGCACCGTTATGTCGGGGCTGTTATGTGGCATCCTGCTCAGCCGCACGTTGGCCGGGTTCGTCGCGACGCACGCGGGGTGGCGCGCGATGTTCTGGCTCGGTCTGCCGATGGCGCTGTCCGCTGGTGCGATGATGGCGTTCTCGCTGCCGCGCAGCAAGCCCGACTCGACCCTGCGCTATGGAGCATTGATGCGCTCGCTCGTCCATTTGTGGCGCGAGTTCGGCGCGCTGCGGCTGGCGGCGGTAACGCAATCGCTGCTGTTCGCCGCGTTTACGGCGTTTTGGACCATCCTCGCGCTGCGGCTGCAGGAACCGCGCTTTGGCCTTGGGGCCGAAATCGCCGGACTCTTTGGCGTCGTTGGTGCGGTCGGCATCCTTGCGGCACCGATTGCAGGGCGGATCGCCGATCGCCACGGGCCGCACCAGGTGATCGCGATTGGCGCGCTGCTGACGCTGCTTTCCTGGTTGATCTTCGGCGTGTGGACCTCGCTGGCCGGCTTGATCGTCGGCGTCATTCTGCTCGATTTCGCCGTGCAGAGCGCGCTCGTCTCCAATCAGCATATTGTCTACGCCTTGCGGCCGGAAGCGCGCTCGCGGTTGAACACCATCTTCATGGGGGCGATGTTCCTTGGCGGCGCGGTCGGCTCGGCCGCCGCGATGACCGCGTGGAAGGCGGGGGGCTGGGACGCCGTCGCTGCCCTTGGCGGCGCGTTCGCACTGGTTGCGGTCGCGCTGCAGATCGCCAGCCTGCGCAGAAAGCACTGATGATGCGGATCGTGATCGTAGGCGGGTCGCTCGCAGGTCTGTTCGCTGCAGGGCTGCTGCGAAAGGCCGGGCACGATGTCCAGGTCTATGAGCGTTCGCGCGCCGGGCTTGCCGGGCGCGGTGCTGGACTGGTTCCGCAGGAAGAGGTGTTCGTCGCGCTTCGCGCGCTTGGGCTTGATGATCTGGCAACCATCGGTGTGATGGCGCGCGAGCGCATTTTCCTGGATCTTGATGGCACCATCACCGGGCGCGTTGCCGCGCCCCAGATGCAAATCTCCTGGGACCATCTTTATACCGGATTGCGCGACGTGCTTTCGACATCGGACTATCATGTCGGTCGCGATGCGGTGCAGGCAGGAACCGACGACAGCACGGCATGGGTGCAGTTCGAAGACGGAACGCGCGTAACCGCCGATCTGGTCATCGGTGCCGACGGGATCGGGTCGACGGTCCGCGCGGCCGTGATCGGAACCGCGCAACAGGCGACCTATACCGGCTATGTCGCCTGGCGCGGGTTGGTCCCCGAAAGCGCGCTTCCCGACAGTGCCGCGCAAACGCTGCTCGACCGGTTCGCCTTTTACACGGGCAATCGATCGCAGGCGCTCGGTTATGTCGTCCCCGGGCCGAACGGTGAATTGGAGCCGGGGATGCGGCGGTACAATTGGGTCTGGTATCGGCGCGCGGACGATCTCCAGCGCACGCTCGCAGACCGCACTGGCCAGGTTCATGCGTTCTCCCTTGCTCCAGGACAGCTTTCCGAGCCGGCAAAGTCTGATCTGCGGTCTGCCGGTTCGGCGCAGCTTCCGCCGCAGTTTCACGATGCGCTGCTGGCCGAGCCAAACCCGTTCGTTCAGGCGATCTTCGATTATGAAACCCCGCAAATGGCGCGCGGACGGCTGGTACTCATCGGTGACAGCGCCTTTGTGGCGCGCCCGCACACGGCGATGGGCGTGGCAAAGGCAGCGGGCGATGCGCTGGCGCTGACAAGCGCATTGGCCGAAGCCCCCATCGAAGCGGCGTTGCAGCGCTATCAACGGGCGCGCCTGCGGATCGGCCACGCGATCGTCGACTTCGGGCGGCGGCTCGGCACGTTCATGGAGTGAAGGGCCGCCGTGACATTCCCCGGGGGAGCAGGCCTGCCCTGGCAAGGTGCCGCGCTCTTCAAAACAATTTGCGAAGACCCAGGCGGACGGACCGACCGAGCGGATCAAGATAAGCGGCTTGAAAGCGATTGGGCGTTGCCCCCGTCCGATCGCGCACCTGGATTCGGTCGTTCAGCATATTTTCCACCGTGAACTGGAGCGACATCTGTTTGCTCCAGGGGCGGTGGGCGATCTTGGCGATATCGAGCGATCCGTAGAGCGTGAGCCAGGTTTTCGCGGAGAAACGAAGATCGGAAACTGCCGACGCACTGCGAATGCGGGTTGGTGCTTGCAGTCTGGCATACACCCCGACGTTGAACGGGCCGTAATTTCCGCCGACGGTGCCATCAACATCCCACTCGGGCCGTCCGCTGGTCCCGTCGATTGTCGCTCCATTGAGGAGATCGAGCGATGGTAATCCGTTCCGCAAGACCAGACGATCCTGCAACCGATAGTTGGTCGTCAGGTTTATATATAGGAACGGGCGCGGTTTGGCCGGTTTCGCCGGAGGCCCGTCCTTGTTCGGCGCAGGCGGCGGTGGTGGGGCGCGGCCAATCGGGGTCTGGAGGTTCAGCGTCATCCGCAACTTCTTCTCGTTCTCGCGCGCCAGATTGACCGGACGCAGATCGACGCTGATCAGGGTTCCCGCCAAATCCCGGAGGAATAGCCCTGAAAACGCGACCTGAAAGTCCGGTGTCAGGCTTCCCAACGTGGCGGACTGGTTATCGATGGTGGTGTCGAGAAAATCGATCCCGAAGCGGAACTCCCGGTCTTTGAAGGGTTGTAGCGCAAGCCCCAGCGTCGTCGTTCGCCGTCGCTCGGGCATCAGTGACGGGTTGCCCCCCACAAGCGTGGAAACCAGCACACTGGCACCGGCGGTAAAATCAAAAAACGGGGTGTTCGGCGTCGTAAAGGTGGGGCTGACGAGCAGGCCGATCGCAGGCGGCGTTCGCGTTTCGGTGATGGAACCAGTCAACTGCACGGGCCGCACCGGGGTCCAGGTGAATCCATAGTTCGAACTGGTCAGCCGCCCATAGCGGGAGACATCTGACACACCCACCATGCCGTTTACCGTCAACTGGCCAAGAATGGGCAGCACACCGTTCTGCGCCGAGGCGATGGGTATCACGGTGTTGAAACTGGCTCCGCCGATCGATCGACTGACGGCCCCAAGGTCGATCGCTTCGCCATTGCCATGGGTCCCGCTGACCGAACGACTATAATCCGCAGAAACCGTGACTTGCGCATCACCGGCAGGCAGATGGGCGAGCGAGCCATTCACAACCGCTTTGCTCGCAACCGTACTGGTCGAGGTACGGCTGTGGTTGACGGTGCGTTGCGCCGCGCTCGCGACGTCGAGCGCTGCCATGGGATCTCCGCCGCCCGTGACCGCGTCCTGAAGCGCATCAAGTGGAACACCCGTTTCTGAGTCCGCCCGGGAGAATACGCGGTCATAGCTAGTGGTCACGTTCCACGACCACCGTCGGATACTGCCCTGAAGGGTCAGGCCGCCATGCGCGGTCAGCATGGAGCTGTTCTGGTGCAGCACCGCCCCGGGAAAGGCGCGATAGACCAGTACTGGCCCGGAAAAGGGCAGCGCCGTTGTACCTCCGGGCACCTGAATGATGCCCGAGGCGAGCCCGCTCAACCCGCTGTTGCGGTCTGCCTGAACGGAAAGGTTGAGCGAACCGTCCACGCTCTTGCCAAGCGGTGCCCCGAAGGCTCCTTCGGCGTGAAGCGTATCTGTACGCTGCTGCAACGTGCGGTAGGCACCGGAATCGGTCATCGCCCGGCCGGAATTGACATAATTGTCGAGCGATTGACGGGCCGCGACGCTTTGAGGAACGGCGGCGATGGTAACGGGATGGCCTGCAAGGCGATCCAGCGAAGGGTCGATGCTGCCACCGCCGACGCCGGTGACGTTGCCGCCAACGGCGAAAAGGGAGTCGGGATCTGGCGCGATCGCTCGCTGGCTTTGTAGCAGGGGATCGAGATGGAGATAGTAGAGGCTGAGCGAGGCCCGCTTCGGCCCCTCGATACGCGCGCCATTCACTTCGACATAGTTGGTCGCACCGCCGCCCTCGGTGGTCGTGCCGCCCAGTTCCTGCAAAGTCACCGACCGAAAATGCTTTTTGGTGATGAAGTTCATCACCCGCATCGTTGGCGGAAAGCCGAAGCGAGTGGCCTCCTGCTCGGGCAGGACCTCGACACGTTCGATCGATTCCGGAGGCAGGCTCATCAAAACGCCGAATCCTGAAACGCGTCGACCGTTAAGCAGGATGGCGGGTTCACCGCCATTGGCGGAGGTTGCCACGCCCTTAAGGCGTTTCATCAGGTCCGCCATGCTTGTCGGCCCCAGCGCCAGCAGTGCGGCGCTGTCGAACACGGCAAGCGGTTTCACCGTCTCGATGGCAGTGCCTGCGGTTCGATGCCCGGTGACGACGATGTCACCTGTATCGCGGTCCGTCATGGAACCTGGCGTCAGCGGGTCGGCGGGTGCGGCAGGGGCTGGCTGGGTTTGTGCAGCCTCGGAAACGTCGGCGAGGCCGACGGAAACGAGCGCGAAAGATGGCCATGCCCAGCTTGAGGCCTTCACGCTGTTCCCCCACGGCCGCGTACCCGCAATGGCGGCGTACCCCTTGGTAAAACGATCTTATATCAAGCACCTTGGCGGAATTGTGGCGGTCGCGGAAACCGTTCAGGCGGAACCCGCGCGGTGGCCTGATTTCACATGGAGCAGCGCTCGTGCGGGGGGGACGATCGGTCGCAGCCAAAACGCCCGTCAGGCAGCGATCGATCGCCGTTCGACGCTGAATCCACAAGACGCCATCGCGACGCCGTCAAGCGCCTTCATGGCGTGGTTGATGATTGCCACAAGGCCGCCCTCGCGGTCGGACGCATCGACAATCAGCCGCGCGCTCAGGCATAGCCGCAGCGCGGCGACCTTCTCGCCATGGCGTAGGCCACACGCGACCGGCTGGCCCAGCCGGATCGCGGGAACGTTCGGACCGCCTCGCGCAACTCTCTCAAAGACATGCCGCGTTTCGACTGCGTTGAGGGTGCCGATGCCGTTCTGCCGATTGAGCAGGAACGGGAAGATGGTCGGCATGGCATCATAAGACAGATCAGACCCGCTTGGCAGCAGCGGATGCCGATCAAGCGAGCGGGTTGCCAGCGGTATGAAGGCACCATCGTGCCGCAGGCGATCCTCCACCGCCTTCCCAAACGTCCTGACGGTGCGCTCGATCTCGGATGATGGAATGGCCAGCAGCGCCTGCCACTCATGGAGGGCAGCATGCCAGCGCAACAGCAGGCCGAAATTGGCGCGGTCCGGCAAGGCTTGTCGCGCGCGCCAGCCCGAGGGCAGCTCGGCAGGCGCACAATAGTCCGCCATTTGCGGGGGCAGTTCGCGGTCGCGCCAGCGCTTTGCGAGAGACGGCGGGCAGAACAACGCGCCGCTGAAACTGGGGCCGCCCAGAAATTTCGATCCCGTTATCGCAAGGGCGAACCCCTGCGCGAGATAGGCCCGAATGGTTTCCGGTGTGAGGCGCAGCTGGCAGCCATCGATCAGGAAATCGATGCGGTCGCCATAACGTGCCCTCAGGCGAAACACCGTATCGAGACGGGGGGCGATCAACCCGGTCTTGGACACATCCGTGACGACGACCAGGCAATTGTGGCCGCTTTCAATCGCGGCGGCGATACGGGCGTTGATGTCGTCCTCAACATCGTCTTCATCTCTTAGGCAACCGGCATCGTCCCGTACGGCAAAGGTCGCGTTGCTTATGCCCGATGTAATCGAACTGCCCGGCAAGCGGCACGCGCCGCTTGGCGAATGCGCCATGAAGTGCGAGCCCGAAGCCGCACTCGCCACCGAACTGCCGGTTTCGCTCGGCTCGAGCGTCAGGGTGAAAAGGGGTGCGTCCGGCTGGCGAAACAAAAGCGTCGCCAGCAAGTGCAGATCGGTGCCGGAGGGTGATAGCAGGACCTCGACCCCTGACGATGCCGCACATCCGATACAATCGAGCAGGCTGGCGCGGAGACCGTCACATTCCGCCTGATAAACAGCGGTTTCTCCCCGCGCGACACTCTCGCCCAGAAGATACCGGTGATAGTGTTGGACCGCCGCAAAGGCGCTGCCCGAAATCGACGAAGCGGTGGACGAGCTTAGCGCGCGTTCCGAGGCAGCCGGACGCGGTCCGTATCCATACATATTGCACCCCGTCTGCGGATCGAGCGCAAGCCGCTCATCCCCGCCGCTGACGAGCAAGTGCAGTAAATCGAGGGCGCTCACGCGGCGCACTCATAGCCGACCCCTCGCAACGCGCCCGCATAGCTGACGAACGCGTCGAAAAGCTTCTGCATCGCCACTTTTTTGTACGGGAACGTCTCCCCGTCATCCATGTCGTGAACGAGCATGGCGACATCGACCTCGAAAATCAGCAGTCGTCCGTCGGGCAATTCGGCACAGTCGATCCCGAAATAATCGAGCCCGATCCGACGATTGAGCGCGGCGAACGCAGCAGCGTGCCGGTGAGCGAAATCGATATCGAAATGCTCCATCCATGCCGCCTCGACGGCGCGTTTATCGGCATTTTCGGCCATGCCGGCGCTCAGATAATGCACGATCCAATGGTCGGAGAGCGCCAAATGACTGGGGAACGCCTTGCCGCCGATAAACACCACGCGTTGTTTGCTGAACAGTCCGTCGTTTCCGCGATAATCGATAAAGGGCGCGATGAAGAACTTCGCACTCTCATCGGTGGCGAGATACGCCAGCGCGGCGTCGGGCGAGTCCAGGCGATCGAGTCCGCCGCCGGCATGCGTGCCGAGGGGGCGCACAATGATGGGGAAGGCAAGGCTCGCGACATGGTCGGCGAGTTCGGTTGCTCCCGAGCCGATCGATTCGAGCACCGCCCGATCGACCTTGGTGGTTGGCGGGACGCACAGCGACGCCTCGGCCGCAAGCGACGCGCTGACGTCATCCCGCGTCAGCCCCGCGATCCGGCGCGGATCGGCATTCATCACTGGACCACCGAGCGTGGGCAATAATTCCGCCATCCGCGCCAGGACGGCGCGATGCTCGGTGGCCTCGCCAATCGCCAGCAAGGCGACATCATATTCGGGCAGGCCGTCCAGATCTGCGGTGTCGGCATCGACATAGCGCAGCCACAGAACGGCGTCGGAACCGTTGAGCAGGAAATCGACCGGCGTGTTGGCCATGAAATCGCCCGGCGTGACGAAGGCGAGCACCTTCAGGCCCGAGCCATCACCGTGGACGATGCAAAAGTCGCGCTGAAGTGCGACGGCCTGATCGAGCAAGGCACGCGCTTCGTCGGCGCGAAAATGGCAATAGAGCATCATCGACAGATCGATCATCGCTGCCGCGTCGCCCACGTCCGCCTCGATCCGCTGGATGGTGTGTTGCCATAAAGCGGTCATGTCGCGGCGCTCAAAGGCCATTGGCAAAAGGCGATGCATGCCGAGCGTCTCGGTGCGTGGACCGATTACGGGCCGGTTGAGAAGGGGGTGGTTGACTGGCATCGATATATCCTCAGCGCCGCGAAGAATGGCCCGCGCCAAACCGCAATACTCCTTCGACAAGCGCGTCGAGGTCATCTGCGGTGGTGCGGTGATTGACGAAAGCGGCGCGGATCGCGGGCCGATCCTTCACCAGCGTCAGGGACGGTGCGACGCGACCGGCATTGTGCAGATCCTCGACGATCGCACGGTTGATCGCGCCATCCCCGCCAACGCCGTCGGGCGCGTAACCGAAGCAAACGATGTTGAGCGCGACGGGAGCCAGAAGTTCCAGATCGGGTTCGGCCGCGATCCGCGCAGCCAATACGCGGGCCAACTGGCAGTTCGCAGCCATGGCCGCGCCCAATGCCTGGGTCCCGTAGGTCTTGAGCGTGAACCAGGTCTTGAGCGCCCGGAAGCTGCGCGAAAGATCGGGGCCGATATCGCATGGCCAGTCCCCGCCCGCCGCGAGGCCGGTCTCGGCGCGGGTCAAATAGCCCGCGGGCGATGCGAAGGTGTCTTTCAGCCATGCGCCTTCGCGGACAAGCAGGAAGCCGGCATCGTAGGGGACGTGCCCCCATTTGTGGAAATCGAACGCCATGCTATCGGCGCGTTCAATCCCCCGCAGCAGCGGCGCGATTTCTGGCGACAACATGCCAAGCGCGCCGAGCGCGCCATCGATATGGAAGTGCACACCTTCTTCGCCGGCAAGGTCCGCCAGGGCATCCAGGTCGTCGATCGCGCCGCTATTCACCGTACCGGCGGTGCCGATCAGCAGGAACGGCGTCAGCCCGGCGGCGCGATCGGCCCGGATAAACGCGCGGAGCGCGGCCACATCGATCCGCCCCGCAGCATCGGTGGCGACGCGGGTGAGCCCGTCGGAGCCATGCCCGGCCATTTCCAGCGCCCGGGGAACGCAGCCATGAACTTCGTTCGACGCATAAGCGATCAGACGCGGAGCCTTGGCCACGCCGCTTTGCCGCACAGTCGCGCCGCAAGTGCGCGTCCGCGCGACCAGCAGCGCGACGAAATTGGCTTGCGACGTTCCGGTCAGGAACAGGCCATCGGCACTCTCCGGAAAGGCGAAAATCTCCCGCACCCAGTCGCGGATCTGGCGCTCGATCAGGATCGGCATGTGGTCGCGCCCGCCCAGATTGGCGTTGAGGCCGCCGCTCAACATCTCGGCCAGCATGCCAACCGGGGTTCCGGCACCCTGCACCCATCCCATGAAGCCGGAATGCAGATTGCCGCCTGTATAAGGAAGGATCGCGTCCATGAAGGTCGCGTGCACAGTCGAGAGATCGGTCGGGGCCAGCGGCAGCGCTTCGTGCGCCGCAGCGCGGATGTGCGCGGGGGCCGGTTGCCACACGGGCTTGCGCGCGAGCCCTTCCAAATGGTCGATCATGTCATCGAGCATCTGGTGCCCCTGTGCGCGCAGGCTCGACCACTCTGCCGGATCGAGCGACGTCGGCGCGCGACGCAGGGCGCGCGCGGTTTCCACGTCGGGGCGCGTTGACTCCTCACAATCGGACGCGACCGGAACGGCGGGATCGAACATTACCACAGCGTCGCTTCTGCTGCACCAAGTCGCGCAGCGGCGGAAGGGGATGCGGCGTCCGGGCCCGACCTTCCACAGCCGCGCCGCCAAGGCATGGTGTGCAAGATCAGCACGGCATGGTCCGGATCAGCCCTTTGCCCGTTCGGGAAAGGCGTTTGACCTCGCGATCACGCGAGAACATTGATGTCGGTCTGGCTCGATCCGTAAGCGGCGGCGGGGATGGGCTTTGGCGGTGGTGGCGCATTCGGATCGGCCGAGATGCTGGTCTGAGCGTCCCGCGCTTGCTGCAACACCTCTGCGGCGCGTTTGATTGCCGCGGCGTCGCCGCTCTGGAGCGTTGCGCCGAGCGCGGCGAGCGGGCTTTTGGCGGGGGGCGTGCGGTTGGCGGTCAAGCGGGCATACGCCGTTTTCGCCGCCGTAACGTCACCCGATTGGGCGGCCGTCATCATTTTCAGATAATCCTGCCTGCGTTGTCGCAATGCCGCCATTTGGTTGCTCGACGCGGTCGAAGAGGTCGGCGATGCCGACGATATCGCGCTTACGCCCGTGCAGGTGCCCATGATGCCAGACTTCCCGTTGCCAGTGCTTCGACTTCCCCATCTTCATTCTAGGAAGCAATTTGGCGGCAGCGCGAAACCTGCGGAAATTTTGATGGTTACGCCTGCGCTAACCGAGGAAGGTGCTGGATTGCGGGACCATTTATCCGCCTTCAAAGCCGTGCCGTTGGTTTGTTTGGTGCGCCGCGTCGGCATGGCATGCAAGGAGAGGAATGGCGTCACGCAGATCTCACTCCCATCGACATCCTTGGCGTATCCCAACTTGCCGAGCACCATAAAACATGGGACCCGCGCGATAGATGGCCATTCGCCCCTCAACGTCTTTGCGTATTTCTTCGTTCCTGGTCATGCTCGGTGCGCTTCTGGTGGGCGCGTGCGTTCACCGGAAAACGCAGCCTGAGCCGGTAGACATCCTGACCGTATTGGCTAAGCGGCTGCCGGGCGGAAGCCCATCCGCCCAGCGCAAGGCGATGGTTGACACCATCCGTGCCGAGCTACGCGCCCTTGCTCCAAGGGCGGACACCCCTGCGTTTGAGACGGCTTTAACCATCGTTAACGCAATTCCGCGTGACGAGTTCGTGCGTGAAGACCGTCGCAGCGCCGCCTATGTCGACCTTCCGCAGGACATCGGTTACGGTCAGACGATCTCCGATCCGTATGTCGTCGCGATCATGACGGCAGCGCTAGACTTGCCCATTGGTGCCAATGTGCTGGATGTGGGGACTGGGTCGGGGTATCAGGCGGCGGTTCTGGCACGAATTGCTAAACGTGTATCATCGATCGAGATCGTTCCGCCTTTGGCGACATCCGCGTCGGAGCGGCTCGGTCGCCTTGGCTTTGCCAATGTCGAGGTTCGCACCGGCGACGGCTTTCTTGGTTGGCCGGAGTTTGCACCGTTCGACGGCATCATCGTCGCTGCGAGCGCGTCAGAGGTTCCGGCCCCATTGCTTGCCCAGCTTAAACCGGGCGGCAAACTTGTAATGCCGATCGGTCTAAGTGATAGCAGCACGCAGTTATTACGCTTTACAAAAAATGCCGATCGAAGCGTCGCGCGCTGTTCCTTAGGGGCAGCGCTCTTTGTTCCGTTGACTGGCGCGCGCGCGCGACCGTTCGCGCGTTACGGCCTGTTTGACCGATCGATTCCACTATGCTTCGGGGTGCCGATCGTGGGGATACTTTGAAGCTACAAATCGCGCCGACGCTGCTTCGGATTGCCGATGCGCTAGATTCTCGCTGCTTTTCGGTACTGAACCCCCGACAGTCAGAAAAACCGGCTCTTTTTGGAGCTACGCAAAAAAGTCCCTGCCCAATGGACAATCAGGACAATCGGATAAGACAACCCGGCACAAAGCCTTGGCGGAAGAGGTGGAAGCCAGTTTGTGCATGCTAAGTATCCCCATTTACTCTTAAAACTGTTCGACTGATTTGTCCGGTGCCCCCGCGAATGCCCCCCTTCGCGGAACTGTTCAGGCGGCGGAGCGGCGTCCGTTGAGCCAATCTTCGATGCTGGCTTCCCACCATCCGACTGCCCGGGCAGTCAGCCGGACCTGTTCGGGAAAGGCATGTGCGTCGATTTGGCGATAGATCGTCGCGCGGCTCAGCCCGGTAGTCGCGATCACATCATCGATCCGCAGGAAGCGCCCTCGATCGCTTGGCCGACCGAGATTTTTCGACTCAGCCAATGTGGGTCGACGTGCGGGCGCGCTCATGCTGCCACTCCCGCCAAATACGCCTGCAGCCTGGACTCCCGGACGTACAGGCGGTTGTTGGTCACCGGATCGACGCCGACACGCGCGAGCGCCTCGGTGCTCCCGTCGGCCGACAGCAGTTCGGCACCGCCCGGTACTTCCAGGATCACGTTCGTGCGCCGTGCATGCTTGAGCAGCCAGGCGCGCATCGGCTCACGATTCCAGGACGCGGGGCGTTCGCAATGGGCGATCACCGTCCCGGCCGCGTTCAAATCGATGACGACGCCAGTGCGATCCGGGCGCATCGCCGCCGGGAGCGCAAGCCGGGCAACCCGCTGCGACCCGAGCCACAGGCATTGGAAACCGCTGCAGGCGTCGGGGCGCTGATCGTAGATCGCGCAGCCGCCAGAGCTGCAATGCGCGCATGTCACCCGCTCTGGCTTCGGCGGTTCCATCGCCACGCGCATCAGCGTGCAGCAAAGGGTGCACGATCCGCACGCGCCGCTCATGCGGCCACCGCCAAAGTGTTGTAGCGCTCGCGGACCAGGGCACGCAGCGCGATGATCTTGCTTTGCGTGCCCGAAAGTATGCGCAGGTTCGCCCAGTCGGACCATTGTTGCGTGGTGCCGGTCAGCAGCGTCTGGAAGAGGCGATCTGGATCGATCGCTGGCCGTTCGTGCGCGAGCAGCGTCAGGATCGCACCGAGCATTGCCGCCGGCTGCACCAGCACCTCGTCGGGGAAGGATTCGCCGATCAAGGTCAGAGCCTGACCCAACGCGCGTTCGCCATGTTTGATGAACAGCGTTCGGAGCGACCCGACAATCATAAGCTCGCCCGGCGCGACATGGGCAGGCTGTTCGTGAGGGGCGATCTTAAGGCCGGCCGCATCGACCAGGCGCGCGATCGCCAGCGCGTCGGCATCGCCAGCGCCGAGCGCCGCACGGAAGTCGTCGATGCGGCTCATCCGCTTGCGGCCGCGGTTTGAGGCGATGAAAATCCGCGCTTCCTCGGCCGGGCCGGCGCAACGCTTCAGCACGCACGGCAATTGCGTGATGTCGCCGCGCAGCTCGGCCGCCGCGCGCCGGTGCTGCCCATCGATGACGAACAACGAATCGTCGGGACGACGGGAGACCTTGAGCACGTCAAACACGTCCCAATCCCATTCGGCTGCGATCGCGCGGATCAACTTGCGCGATGCGTCGGTCTCGATCGAGCGCTGGTAGCTGTCGTCGATGCGAAGCTCGCCGAGCGGCACCCATTCGATAGACGGCTGTCGGCCCCGAGGTAGAGCATAGGAGGGCATACCCCCCCCCCGCGGCTTTTTTGGAAGCAACGGTCATTGATACCCCCTGCCGGTCTTGAGGACGGCTGCAGCGAGCTTCTGGCTACCGAGGCGCGCGTCGGTCAGGCGCTTCCGGTCGGCACCGGTGTCGCGCATATAGGCATGGACGCGCCGGACATGATCCAGCCGCACGCCGAGAAAACCGGCGATTTCCTGATCAGAATGGCCGAGATCGGCCATATCCATCACTGCGGTTTCAAACGATGTGGTGCGGCCTCCGCCGTGGATGATCGCGCCCATCACTCGGCCGCCTCGAGCATGTCGTCGGCATCGGCCGCGACGGCGGATTCGTTGCCGCGGAAGCGGAGCAGCGGATGCACCCAGTTCGCGGCCGCCTGCGCCTTCGATGCGCGGGTGGCGGGATGCTGTCCGGTGACGACCTGCAGGACCTGACGCGAGATCTCGCTTCCCTTCAGCCGCGCCCAGGTGGCGAAGGTGACCCGCTCGACCATCGGCTCGGCGATCGCGAGGCGTTGTTCCTTGCCGAGCAGATCGAGCAGCTCCACCGTCGGCTGCCAGAAATCGCGCAGGCCCTCATCGGTGGCGAGGCCGACCATGTCGGCAAGGGCGTCGTGCAGTGGGACGCTGTAATCGCCGTAATTGAGCGACCGTTCGATCGCGAGGCCTGCGGCGATCGTCGCGGCAAGCGATTTGAAGTCTTCGGCCTGGTCGCGATAGGACTGGAACGCAGCCACGAGATCGTCGCTGCTGAAGGCCGGGCACAGGTGCATGTCGCGCATGGCGTCCATCCACAGCCGGTTGCCCGGCATCGCCTGGATCAGGCCGCGTGCGCTGTCAGGCCCGGCCGAGGCCGGTGCCAGGCGTGCGACACCGATCGCGTTGCCCGGCGTGTTCGGCGCGATCATCTGGCGCAATTGCGACCAGACCAGGAAATCGCGGCCGACAGTGCCGCCATCGCGCGCATTGCCGACCAGGGCGGCGCGCAGGATCGATCGACGCAGCGCGCGGAAAACGTCGACGCCTTCCTGGGTGATGCCCTCCTCTTGCTTGATCGCCGCATCGGCCGCGCGGCGCGCGTCAAACCCCGCGACTTGGCTGACGGCCGCGCCGATCGCGCGCGGCTTGGCGGCTGGCGCGGCGGTGTCGACGGGTTTGCGCGTGCTGTACTTCGCCTTCGTGCTTTCCCACCAGAAACTGATTTTGGGGTCACCACTCGCGGCGATCTGGATGTAACCGACGACATCGCCGTCGGGCATGGTGATTTCGGTTTCCTCGCCCAGCACCACCGCGAGTTCCGGAATATTGAGGAAATGATCTGGTCCGCCAAAGCTCGCCTGCGGCGGTTGTGGAACGAAGCGCAGATCGGGCCGCGCGGCGCGGCGGCGGATCTCGTCGCGCACACCCGCCAGCGCGGCATCGGCAAGCTGGCGCAGCAAATCGGGATGGCAGATCAGCGCGCGCGCCGGTGCGGCGTCGGCAGGATCGTCGAAAAGGTCGAGTTCCAGCGCGCCACCGGCATCGAGATAGGTTTGCTGCCCGACAAAGCGGAGCAGCCGCGCCGCCTCGGCATCGCCGATCTTCAGCCAGGCGCGGATGCGATCGGGCGTCTGCTCGAGCGGGGACAAGAGGCGCAGCGCGTTGAATGCGGCAAGCTGCAGTGTCTGTTGCTCGGTCGCGCCATAGGCTTCGGCCTGCGCCTGCGAAATCGTGCCTGCCTTCAGTGCATCGAAGATCGGCGGGGCAAGCATGCCCAGCCGATAGGCGCGATAGGTGAAGCGCGGTTCCTGGCCGAGCCGCTCGGCGATCGTCTCGAGCGAATCGCCCGCCATATGCGAGCGCACCACGCCCTGGGCGATCTCGTACATTTCGAGATCGAGCCGCATCATGTTCTCGGCCTGGCTTTCCTCGAGCAGCTGCGCCTCGGTCAGCTGATCGCGCACGACGACGTCGATCGGCCAGTCGGCCGGGAGCGCGCCCGCCTTGATCAGCGCGCCGATCGCGCGGCACCGGCGCCCGCCGGCATGCACGCCATAGCGTTCCTTGCCGCCCTTCAGCGGATGGACCTTCAGCGCGTTGACCAGGCCGAGCGCGAGGATCGAGCGGCCGAGCGCCTCGATCGTCATTTGCGCTTTGCGATTGGTGCGGACGTTGAAGCGGCTGATCTCGAGCTGATCGAAGGTCACCGCCTTGCGCAGGATCGCGGGCGGGAGTTGCTGAGGCCGCGCAGACGCGATCGTCGCGGGAAACTCGGTCGGGGTGCTGGTCATGGGCACGCTCCTTCGGTTAGGACCGAGCGAGCGGGTGCCACCGCTGGACGGTCAGGGGCGGGGGCGAGGTTGGTCACCTCGCCTCCAGAGATCGGAAACATGCGCAGCGGGCGCGGCGCAGGGCGCCAGCGCGTGCAGCGCGCGGCGAGATCGAGGAAATCCACAGGCGGATGGCCGGGGCGGTTGCCCCACCAGGCGCGCGCCTCGGCCTCGCGCTCAGGCGTGAAATTCTGCACGCAATCGAGCGTGCCGCAGCGGGCCGTGCAAAAGCCGCGATCGCCAAAGCCGATCACGCGCGCGCCTCGCTGGTCGCGGCCGCGCGGGCGGCGCGCCATTGGTTGAAGGCGGTGCGATGCTGGGGGCAAAGGTCTTTCCCCGGCGCTGGCTGGTGCGCGCAGCGAGCGCACACCGGCGCATCGCACGTGCCGCTCTTCCTGGTCGGGACCTTCCAGTCGCACAGGCGGGTGGCAGGGCGACCGCAGCCGCAGCGTTGGCGCGTCCGGGACGAGCAGACGATGGCAGAGCCGCCACCGGGTAAGGAGACGTGGTCGCACGTCATGATCGCGCCTCGGCCGATGCGGCGCGCGCGGCGTCCTCGCCAGCTTGCAGATAGCCGATCAGCTCGCACAAAAACGCGTACATTTCGCGCCTACGATCTGTGTTCTCCTCGCGGGCCAACCACGCTGAACCAGTCCAATCCAGCAACTCTTCGCGTTTTTCCGCCCACTCGGAGGGCTCGCCCAGCGCCTCTCGCACAGCGGTGCCGCCTACTGGCAGGAGGGTGAGAGCTTCGCGCACGGCACGCGCTGCCACCGGATAAGGAATGAGTCCGATCGCGGTGTCGGTGCTTTTGTGGACGCCCGCGTGAAACAGCAGGGAGCGGACTTTGTCCGCGTCTGCGAAGCAGAGCGCGTCGGTGGGATACACGCCGCTCATCAGCAACACCCCCACAGATCATCGTCGTCGCAGGCGTCGCAAAGATCGTCGGTCCTGGACATCGATGCCTGGCCACACACGCGGCACGGCTTTGCCTCAGGCGTATAATCGAGCGTGCGAAAGGCGAGAGCGTCAGCCCAGTCGATCTGACTGGCGTATTGTGGACCGCGCACCTCGAGGCGACGGTCAATCACGATTACGCGGGTTTCCTGGTCGACCACGGGCGGCACAAAGCGATCGAGCTCGCGGAAGCCGAGCGCCTCGACATAGGTCTGCGCGGCCCAGTCGATGCCATCGGCGTGGATCGTGCCCTGGATCATGCCGACACCATCGCCGAGGCCATCAGCCGAAGGGTCGCGGTCTTGGTCCAGTTCTCGAGCAATCCCTTGTCGGGGCTGAAGGTGCAGGTGGACACGACGCCGGCGCAGGATAGCCGGCTACCATCATAGCGCGTGCGATATGCGGCCCCGTGGTTAGCGACGAGGCCGTCGATGATCGTCGCGGCGGGAACGCCCGCCCGAGTCAGCTTGCCGACATAGTCGGTCGCTGCGATCAGCTTTTGCCGTTTTAGATCGATCGCGTCCATCAGTGCACCCGATCGAACGAAAAGGCGGGATGGGACCGATCGTGACGCGGATCGGTCAGTCGGACATCCAGCACGTCCGAAATCCCGCGCACCTCGTCACGCAAGAGCTCGCGCGCTTCGGCCTCAGCCTGCTCGGCCGATGAGGCCAGGATCGCGTAGGAACGCTGATCCTCTCTGGTGACTTCAAAATCGATCGTGACGACGATCTCGCGCTCGCCACGATCGTCGAACAATGCCCAATGGCGATCGTAATAGCGACGGCATGCCTGCAGCGATGCCGGGTAGGGCATGGCGGCGATCTCTTGGAGCATGGGCTTTGGCATCACGCCGCCTCCCGCAGTTCTGCACGAGCATCGCGGCGCGCGAGAGTCATCAACCTGCCTTTGACGCTGTTGGGTTTCCTGCTGATCCGCCGCGCGATCTCAGCGATATTGATGCCCTGCGCCTCGAGCGTCAGGAGGAGCGCGTCGTCGGCCGCCGAGAATGGGCGGACAATGTGGCCGCCGCGGTTATAGGGCTCGGTTGGCTGGGTGCACCGGCCTTGGAACTTTAGCGGAGCATCGGCGCCGACGCGCAGACACTGCCAATTGATCGCATTGGCACTGATCGAGACACCCTGTTCGCCGAAATGCGCCGCGATGCGTTCGCTGCTCCAACCCCGCTCCCGCAGGCGAGCCATCTCATCAATCTGGTCGTCGGACAGCCGTCGGCGCTGACGTGAAGTAACCTCTGCCATTGCTACAGCCCCAACACGGATTTGTAGGTTTCGAGGATCGCCTCGGCCTCGTCACGATGGTGCTTTTCCATCTTGCGCAAGCGCACGATCGTGCGGATCGTCTTGACGTCGAATCCGGTCGATTTGGCCTCGCCGTAGACATCCTTGATGTCGTCAGCGATGCCCTTCTTCTCTTCCTCGAGGCGCTCGATCCGCTCGATGAGCAAGCGGAGCTGGTCGCCGGAAATGCTGTCGCTCATGCCGCAGCTTCCTCTTTCAGGCGTTCAAACCTTGGATCCTCGTAGGCACGTCGCCCAACGCCGCCGAGTTCGCGCCAAAGGTCGCGCACTCGTCGTGAGCCCCAGCAGTGGAAGGGGGCGTAATTGTGCAGGAACCGCATCAGGTCCGGCAGGCGATCGAGCGAAACCTCGTCGGCGCTGGTCGCCGCATTCAGCAGATCGTTCGCGAAAACGGCACTGAGGAAGCTGCCGGTGGATGTGCCATGCAAGATATGCGCGCGGACACCGGTCCACAGATGGTCCGGGACAAGTGACCGGCCCGCTGCGATCTGCTCGTCGACCGATGCGACTGTGACGCTCACAGACCGAACAGCGCGCGCAGCGCCGCTCCCAGATTGCCGGTGGCGGCGACCGCCAGCAGGCCAGCCACCATGCCGAGCGCGAACAGGCTGGGGCCACGGTGCAGAAGGCGGTGCAGCAGCGCGCGGCGCGGATCGCTGGGGCTGGGCGGGCGGCAGCTGGGGCAGCTGCAGTCCATGCGGTGCGTGATTTCCGGGCGCGGCCGGACGGCAAGGTCAAGTCTCATCGTGGCGTCTCCCGCTGGATCATCGCGAAGCCGGTCGCGAGCGCGACCAAAGCGAGCCACAAGGCCGCTTTCGCCAAGGAAGGTTTGCTAAGCAGCAGCACGCTGACGCCGAAACCGGCGGCGGCGATCGCGAGATCGATCGCGCGGCGCGCCAGGCGTGCGCGCCGGGGGCGGCGGTTACCGTCGGCGCTCATTGGACGACGCTCGCCGCAGGCGGCGTGGCGCAGGCTGAGCACAGATCGGGCTCGGACCAGAAACACGCCCAGCCGAGCGCGTCCATGCAGGCATCGCCATCACTGCACGCGCAAATGCGGCACAGGATCGGCGCGGGAAGATCCGCGCCCTGGGCGATCGCTTCGAGCTGGGCGAGCACGGTCAAATCAAAGCGATAGGCGAGCCGCAGCGCGACGATGGTGGTGAAGGTGGCGGGCGTGGCGTCGGCTTCGATCAGCTCGAGCCATTCGCCGCGCAGATGCTCGGACGTCTGCGGCTCGGTCGAGACGCGCGCGGCGACATCGGCGATGCTGAGCCCGGCGCGCTGGCGGCAGCGCTTTAGGTACGCGCCGGGGGTGATGGTGCCGGTCATGATGACAGGCCGTCGGTCAGGACGCTGGTCGCCGCAGCGCCGGTGAGCCGTGCCGACACAGGCTCGACGATCGTCATCTCGATGACGGGGTCGACCGCATAGTGCAGGGCGTGCGCCAGCTCGATCTTGGCGAGCGAAATAGCGAGACGTGCGCGCCGGATCCGCGCCAGCGCAGCAAAGGATCCGGTCGACCGCTCGATCGGCCGCAGCGCGTCCTGGATCGCGTCCAGGTCGATCATGATCGAAACGATGGCGGCGCGGTTGCTCATGCGGGTTTCCAGGCAGCAGTTTTCCCACCCCGCCAGCGGATGCGGCGAGGGGGCGACGGTTCGGCGATACAGGTTCGGTCAAGCCCGGGGGCGGGCCGGGCGGATCATGGCGGTTGTTGCTCGTGCGCGATCAGCGACTGGATCACCGCGACGGCGCGGTGGTTGGCCTCGATCGATTCGACGGTTTCCTTGAGCGCCTTTTTCAGCGTGCGGCTGTCGGCACCGGGCAAGCTCGCCTCGATCAGCGCGACGTGCGCGTCGCCGCCTTCCTTGACCACATCGCAGGTGACGCGGCTGATCGCATAGGCGTTGCTGAAAAGCTCGGGCTGGGCCGCGTGCAGGATGGTGGCGACGGCTTCGAAGATCGGCATGCCCGGGAAGCCGGCACGCATATGCGCAACGTCGAGCTTGATCATGTCGATCACGGTCAGTTGCGCGCGCTGGTCGGGATCCGACAGCATGCGGAGATAGCCTGCGGTGCGCCCGGTCGCCTCGACCGCGCCCGACATGGTGAGCGCGCCGAGGACCTTGTAAAGCGCATCCTCGACGGTGAGCGGCTGGCGCAGCTTGGTCATGCCGCCACCGCCTGCGCTGTAAACCATGCGGGCGATGCCAGCAGCATGGCCCCGGTGCGATCGATACAGAGGGGAGGTGGCACCGCCATGGGGGAGAGGGACCCGATGACGGTGCCGGTACGCGAACAGGACGGGTTGGGGGCACGTGCGCCAAGTCGAAACACCGAAACCCCAGGGCAAAGGTTCCGGACGCACGCGATCCGGCCGACCCGTCGGCGGCCGAAACGGGAAAAGGGGGACGTCGACGGCAGGCGGGAGCGCACCCGCCGCCGACGCTCGCCGCCCGGGTGGCGGCAGAGGGAAAGGGATTGTGCTGACCCCGTCACCGCGCGGGCTCCAGGCTGGCGCGGGGGGTAGCCGAGTCGTCGGGGTAGATGTCGGGGCGGAGCACCTCTTTCGGGATGCCGGTTTCGCGCTCCACCAAGAGGACGTGTTCGGCAGGGAGAGGCTTGTTGAGCTTCAGCCAACCCCACACCGCAGCTTGCGTGACCCCTACGAGGCGACCCATCGCGGATTGCGATCCAACCCGCGAAATTGCTTCGCGCAATGCATCCGTGGGGGAGAGTTGTTCCATGAGGGTAATCTAAAGGCAAATCTGTAGGTGCGTCAACAGATAAATCTTCAGATCGTCGCTACAGGGAAAGTTGTAGCAAAAGGCGTGCTCGATGCCTCCCGCCTCCGCGCCCGCATGGCCGAACGAAAGCTCTCACAGTCGGAGTTGGCTAGGCGCGTGGGTATTAGCCAAGCGTCGATTTACAACCTCGTATCCGGCAAGGGATATGGGTCCAAGCACATCCATCTTATTGCGCGAGAGCTTGGCACTACACCGGCTTACCTGACAGGTGAAACCGACCAGCCCGAAGATGACACCCCAGATGCGCCACGGCTCGACTCGGAGATACGGGAACTTTTTGACCACCTCCTGGCGATGGACACGGCCGACCGCCGCGCGATCGCGCAGATCGCGCGCGGCCTGACACGACACGCACCCAGCGGAAGGGACGTCTTTACGGTCCACGCGCCCGTGACAAGCTATCGCGGGCCGCCGGTCAGCGAGAACGCGCTGGGGCAAATGATCGAGGGGTTGCTGCGGGCTGTTGATCTGACGGCTCCCGTGCCCGAGCTCGCTCGTGAGCTTGCAGAGCTGTGGCCCACCGCGATCGCGCAAGTGCAAGGTCCTCTCTACGCGTTGGACGATGAGACGCCGGCGGCTCCAGCAGAATCGCCTGCAACTCTCGCCAGCGCCGGTCGCGCACCGCGGTGATGACGGCGCACTGCACATCGCAGCGCAGACAGCGCAATTCGCACGCGGGCGACGCCCGATACACGGTTCCAGTCATTGGTCTTGCTCCCGGCCTGGCCGTCGAGGCTACTTCAACGGCTTCAGGTCGAGCTACATGGTTGAGGGTAGATGGTTAGGTCGGCGTTGACGAGCGCCACGCAAATTTCCGGAAATAATGCTTGAATTAGAAGCGCGAACAGGGGGCTGGTGATGATCCTTCAAAGCGATCGATGAGGCTGGGGGATGCATCGGCTCCTGTTCTGGACCAACGCAAGGTCATCATCGATTATGTTGATGCGAACGGCGAGGAGAGCAGGCGTACAATCGTACCGCTCTTAATCGCTGGATCTTTCGCAGGCGGCCGATTGGATGTGCTTTATGTTGAGGCTCGTTGTCTCACTGCCAAAGCGAAGCGCACATTCCGCATCGATCGTATCCGGGAACTCAGTGACGCAGCAACCGGCGAGGTATTGGATCTTCTGGAGTGGGCGCGTGGTCTCGAGGTCGGGCCGTTATCGCTGGTCGATGAAGCTGAACCCGTAGAGGAGATCACTAGCGCCGCCCGTGTTCGATCACCATCGCGCCTGTGGCTGGTGGCAGCCATGCTATTGGCCGGGTATTTGATCGGCCGCTTTCGCATCCTGCACCTTCTTTTGGTCGCGACGCATATGCATTGGGGGCGATGGCTATGAGATTCACGATTGCGAGGATTCTCTGCATGACGAGCCTCGTGCTGGCCTCACCCGCGCCGCTATGCGCTGAGCAGGTGGCAGATGACGGCTTAGAGGTGTTGGACGGACAATGCTCTTATCCGCCAAAGTTGGGGAATCCCGGCCCCGAAGATCGCCGCCTGGAATGCGATACTGTGGTCTTGTTGCCCTCCGGTCAGGACAGCGTATTGGTCCAATTTGCGAAAAAGGGTTCCGGTGCTCCGGTCGGCTTCGCAGGCCCCATCGGCGACAACGGAGAAATGTCGGTGCGCCGCATCTACCTCTCTCCCGGAAACCCTACGGCGGCAACAGCCGGTCATTGCCGCCTTTTTGAGCAAGATGGCAAGACGACGGGAATTTGGTGCGTTGCCTCGATTGGACGTGGTCGAGTTATGGCGAATTTTAGGGTCGCGCCAAAGATCGCCACGGGATCGACGCAATAAAAGCGTTTGGTTTCATCCTCGCCGCGATCGGCCCATCGATCGTCTTGGCGGCATGCTCTGACCCGGTGGCCGACGCACAAGAGCGCTTGCGTATCATTTCCAGCACTCAGGCAAGCAAGGCCGACATCTGCAATGCCCATCGGCGGATTGTCGAAGCGTATCTGGCTGCAAAGCGCAGCGAGGGTTATGAGGAAGCGAAGATCACAGCCGATATGTATTGCCTGAGAGCAGAGCTCGACCCCGGGGGACAGATCGACGCCAACGGACACGATATTCTCATCGTCGCCGACTCCATCGACAATAACGCGTCCATGCTCGACCAGATCGACACGCCCCGGAAGATGCCTGCAACCGATGCGGTCAAAGGCAGCGACGACAATGCCGAAATCGGGCGTGACAATTGGGCGGGGGAGTGACGAGCCGCTAGGCAAGTCCCAGATGTCCTCCGCCTTTTGCCCGTCTCAGCTCAGTGCCGATGCTCGATCTCATTGCGCGCGGCCTGGGCGAGGAAGGCGCTCCGAGTAAGGCTGCGCGAGGTCGCGGCCTTGTCGATCGCGTCGAGCATACCGCGATCGAGCGACAGGTTCACGCGCGCGACGGTGCCGCTGTTGCGGATCCACGGCACCGCGATGATGAACGCGCCATCGCGCAGATCGTCGGCGGCAAGCGCCTGGATCTGATCGAGCGGGAGCGGCGCGACCTCGGCGGCATCCTCGAACCATAAGGCGAGCGCATCGCAGGCATTGGGCAGAACCTCGCCGATCTCATCCGCTGCCGAGAAACAGCCCGGAAGATCGGGGAAGGTGACGCCGAAGGCGCTGTCTTCATCCTTGTGCACGATGGCGTAGAAATACTTCATAGTCTTACTCCCAGGGGGCGGGGGATCACACCCACCCCGCCATTTTCGCGATGCTGCGGGCGGTGCCCAGCGGCAGGTCTTTCTTCGGGTGCGGGACGATCACCGTGATATCGCCCTTGCGGAATTTGTGGTGCGAGCCCTTGACCGACACGAGATCGAACCCTTCCGTCACCAGCCGCTTGACGATTTTCTTGCTGTCCCGTTCCATGCGCAAATATATACACATCATGCGGAGGTCGGTCAATCGCTTTTGCGCAAATACATGCGCAATATGCTGAAATGTTTCGGGCTATGGATGGTTGCCGCAATTCCCGCTATGTTCCGCACCGGGAGCGCGGGCGTAAACAAGTCTATGGTGGCGCAATATCGTCGTTCGCCGAGCATGGTGAGCACGAAGCTGCAGGTGCTGGATTTCGCCAAGGCGTATTTCCTGCGCTGGGGCAGCTCACCCAGTTATGGCGAGATCGCCGGCGCGGTCGGCATCGGCCGCTCCCGTGCGCGCGACATGGTGCGCACGCTGACCGCCGAGGGCGAGATCCTGCGCGCGCCAGGCGATCGGCGGCGCATGTCTTTCCCAGGGCTCGAGCAGCACGTCAGCGAGGGCGACGCGATCCTGGCACTGCGTGCGGCCGGCTGGACGGTGAACCCCGATGGCCAGGTGTTCGAGCGGTCAACGGCCAGCACATTTCCGCCACTGCCGCGGGTGCCCGAACTTGAGCAGACACCCGTGACAGACGACGGGGGTCAGCAAAATGTCGGACAGCAATCCAGCCGAGGCGAAGGTGATGCGCGCGATCATCGCGCGCCACCGCAAACAGGCACTGGCTGAGCGGGCCGAGGCGAACGCGGCGTCGGCGAAGCAAGAGGTGAGGGGTGTCGGCTGGTCGACCAAGGCCCCCAAGAAGCGCAAGCCCAGCCCGCTCGAGAAAAGCATCGCCGATGACATCGCGCTCAACCGTCGGCGCTGGGCAGAGAAACATCCAGATCGTGCGGCAGCAGAGCGGTCACTGCGGAAATCCCGAGCGGAAATGCACGAGCGCTGGGATCATAAGGCGCACGGTACGCCGGAAACCCATGAACACCACAAGCACCACCAGGACGGTGCGCTGGCCCAGCTCTACCTTTCCGGCTCGATCGACGCCGAGCAGCTTGCCTCGGCCGTGGAGATCGCCACGGTTGCGGAGCGGATCGGTGCCGACGTGACGGTGCGAACCTCCAGCGTCGAGACACGCGTCGACCAGACGCGCAGTGGCGATGGGACCTTTTACGAGGCATTGGGCGCGGTGCGGCGCGAAATGGCCTATTCGCGCTGGCGACGCGAGGTGCGCGGGCCGATCGCCGCAGTCCTAGACATGATCGTTGGCGAGACGGTCGGCTATACCGTGGTGGCGAATCGTTATGGGATGCACAACCGGCGTGCGAAGCGGTTGTTGATCGACGCGCTAGACCTATGGCCGCAGATATTCGGCACGGTGTGCAAAGACGTCGATGCGGCGACGCTGATCGCCGCGCATGCCGGTATCTTGAGCTAAATCACGCTAAGAGAGACGCCGAAATATTCGCGCATGGCGGCGCTCTCCAGCAAAGCTGTGATGATGATTGCGACCGGCCCCGGCACAGCTCGATCGCCATGCTCCCATTTGTAGATTGTCCGCGCTCCCGACACACCGACCAATCCGGCCAACTCCTCTGCGCTCAGACTGAGGGTAGCACGCGCCGCCAGAACCTCTGCGCCGGTCATTTCGGATCAATCCATGCCCAGGCGGCGCAGCGCTCGAAATCGCCAAGCCAAGCCATCGCGCCATGGTCGGTCACCGCAGCCGGCAGCAGCAGTGCTGCGCACCACGGCGCAGGAGGCTCGTCGAGTGCCGGCGCGTCCGGGTCAATCCTATGGCGCAACGCGATCATCTGCCCCCAGAGCGCGCGCGACGGTCGTGCAGCCACGGCGATCGTCACCAGCGGCACATCATCGCGCGAGACCGTGCACAGCGCGGCACGGCGCGACCCGAACGGCTCAACATGCAGCCGATAGCCGGGGACCGGCATGTCGGTATCCCCCCCGCCAGCGACCGCATCGGCGACTAGCTCGCGCGTATGCTCGATCGCTGCGTCGTCCACCTCGTGCAGCCATGAGCGGCGGAGATCCCCCGTGTTGAGGGTCAGGTGGTTGAGGTAGGTCATGTGGTCGCCTAACTGTTCGCCAGCAGCATGATGTCGATCATGCTGCTGGCTTGCTGACGGGTGAGGCCTTTGGGGATGTCCGCAGGATGCCGGTTTGCTCGCCGCATGAGATCGGCGAGATATTCCAGCTGTCGCCGCGTGGC